>Ga0164315_10002614_pt1 | contig 13812 bp, 9 predicted proteins | sample GuaBasSedimGuay6_FD_113737 | JGI IMG/M metagenome (GOLD analysis project Ga0164315, IMG submission 113737) | Subseafloor sediment microbial communities from Guaymas Basin, Gulf of California, Mexico - Guay6, Core 4569-2, 0-3 cm | ecosystem: Environmental > Aquatic > Marine > Hydrothermal vents >... | reverse complement strand
TCCTACTCGGTAATCAATTCGGCCGGTAATATCAAAGCGGTGTTGAATGCGCTGTCCGAGCAATCGTTGATCAATGTGATCTCAACACCGTCGGTCATGGTGTTGGATAATCACACCGCCTATATACATGTGGGTGACCAGGTGCCAACCTTCGACCAGCAGACCGAGTCCGATGCCGGCAGGATTACCCAGTCCGTCGTCTATAAGGATACCGGTGTGAAGCTCACCGTGACACCATCGGTGAATGCCGGTGGACTGGTCACCATGGATGTCGAGCAATCCGTGACCGATATTGGTCCGATTGATACGGCGACCGGCCAGCGCGCCTTCAACGAGCGCAATATCATGAGCCGCGTGGCGGTTCGCTCCAACGAGTCTGTCGTTCTGGGGGGTTTGATACGGGAAAATGCCACCAACACTGAATCCGGCATACCGTTCCTGCATCAGTTGCCGATACTTGGCCCTCTGTTTGGCAGTACCGCCAAGGACGACCGGCGCACAGAGTTGTTGATAATAATCACGCCCAGGGCGCTCTACAGCGAAAATGAGCTGCGCCAGGTGAGCGATGAAATGCGCTCCCAGATTCGTCATATGGAATTGATCGAGCTGCCGGAGGAGTAATTCTCCAACTGGAATGATGTCGGTAACTTCGGTACTTTGTCGCATCGGGTTTGGGCACCGCGAGCGCCGCAGGGCAAGCAGATGCCCTGTTTGCGGTGGGGGACCCGGAGTCTGCCAGCTTAAATTACACAATAAAGTTTTGTATTTTCAAGATATGGGCATGAACTGATCAAAATGTAGCAGGAATGCAGCGGGTACGCTGCCTCACTGCTGGGCCAGGGCGCTCCTGCAGGTCTTGCAAGGTACGCGGGGTCCGGTATAATCCCCATCGATTTATGAAAATTGGTAATAAAGACAATATGTTACGTACTATGATGCGGTCGGCCGGGCGCTTCCCGGGAGCGCTGCTAATCGTTATGCTGATGGCAATCGGCAGCGGCTGTTCAGCCCCCGATGAACTGTCTCCAGAGCAGACTGCGGCCCTGGAGCAGCGGGTGCGGGAGCGCTGGCAAACGATCATCGACAGGGACTTTGGGGCAACCTGGGAGTTTGAGACACCTACTTACCGAAGTGTCTTTCCTAAGCGATTGTATCGCTATAAATTCTCCTATGGAGTGGAGTGGGAGTTGACAGGGATTGATGTTCTTCATTATGATGCGCGGGCAGCTGTGGCAAGTGTGGGGGTGCGGGTCATGACCAAGCCTACCAAACCTACCTCTGCCGCATCGAAAGCAATTGGCGCACTGCCTGTAACTGTACGCGAGAAATGGATGCTCATTGATGGCGAGTGGTGGCATAGTGCCAATAATTAGGTGTTGTAGCGGGTTGACAGCTGGTTGCAGCTAGCAATAATAGCGCTAGCAATCTTTACCATTATGGTTGTAACGTAAAAAAAAGACTTTAGGAGTCTCCTTATGAAAACTGTTTTTAAACCTTTAGGCCTGGCTGCAGCAGTTGCTGCGGTGACCGCCGGATACGCCGGGGCTGTATCGGCTCAGGAAGTATCATCACGCGGCCTGGGTGACCTGGCTATCATTCCTTTTTACACGGTAAATTCTGGTTTCACCACTGGTGTGCATATCGTCAACACCAGTGCGCAAACGCAGGTAGTTAAACTGCGCGCTCGTCGCGGTGTGGATTCCCAGGATTCCCTGGATTTCAACATTGTTCTGTCGCCCTACGATGAGTTCGTTGGTCGTCTGGAGAAGGCCGGTGATGAAGTGACCCCACAGGGTGGCAGCGGCAAAATCTCTTTTATCGTCAATGACACTACCTGTGCCGCCCCGGCGGGCACGCCCACTGGTACCGGTTCTGTTGAGTGGGTTATGCCGGATTCCGGATCTGAGGACACGCTGATTAACTTCCGCACAGGTGCGGACGAAGGTTATATCGAAGTGATCGCTATGGGCCAGCCTGATAGCGAAGCTGCAGCTATTGCTGTGGCTGCCAAGCATGTTGCTGGTGTGCCCAGGGATTGTGTCGCTGTACGTTCCAACTTCTTCCGTAATGGTGTCCCTGCTGATACTGTCAGCAAAGGTGTGACATCTCCAGCCACTTCCAACCAGATCTGTACGCCTGGTCCAGCTAATCCACTCTGTAACGCTACTGGCATTATTGTAAACAACTATGTCGACGCACAGAACGACGCACTTAAAGTGTCCTGGTTTGTACGCGACGGCAACGCCGGCTTGGAATTCGGTAACGATGCTGTTCACATCGAAGGCTTTGCGGCCGATCCGATGATGACTAACCAGCAGCAGATCTTGGCGGGCGAGTCTGACCCCCTGGGTTTCCTGTTCCCCGACCTGGACGGTGGTTCTCCACTCATCGGTGTCCGTGGCTTGTATGACACGGTAGTACGTCCTTTGCTGGGTGCTGCCTCTGTTATGAACGAGTGGTCATCTCGTGATTCTGGCGACTTCGCGGTTACTACAGACTGGGTGGTTACCATGCCTGGTCAGTACCTGATGGTTGATCCGCTACAGTACATTGTCAGACTGCTGAAGGATGATCCAATTTTCTGTCCGCCAGTGGCTCTCACAGAGGGCCCCAACGCTCCAATTTCTGCTTGTGACTTCCGCGACATCCCGGTTGGCCTGGGCATCACTTACTACGATCGTGAAGAAGGTGTGTTCACACCCGAGGAAGGCGGGCTGATCTTTTCTCCGTCTTACAACGTTACGCCGGACGGCATTGTGCTGCCCTTCGAGGTTAACGTGGTTGAGTGGTCTGTGGATGCTCCTCGTCCCGTTCTGGACAGCGACTATGGTGTAGAGTTCGCACCTGTGTTTACCGGAGGTGTGTTAGAGGACCGCGGTTGGGCTCGTTTGAACGTCGTACCGAGTTCAATCAAGACCCAGAGCATTTGGGACTACACTATAGACAGTGATCCCAGCTCTCCGGGACCAGAAGGCGGCCCCGTGCCTGTGACCACCACAGCTGTGCCTATCGTAGGCTTCGCGGTTTGGGAGCGTGCATTCGCAGCCAACCCGGGCTCTAACTACGGTCGTGCGATTGAGCACAGCTACGGTAGTGGTGCTGGTGTTTCTAGTTAAACACCACCTGCACCCTGGTTTTAGTTTGTCTGAAAACAGGGTTTAGCTAGACTAGAAACCGACGCCTCTGGCGTCGGTTTTTTTTGCATATGAAAAAGAGGTTTTTGTTAATGAATGCTTTGTTGCGACTTTTTGGGTCTACTATTTTTCTAGTGTGCCTTACTACGACAGCATATGGCGACGTTGTAATCGAAGATGCGGGAATCGCAATGTCCCGTGAGGAATTGGCGTATATCGTATCGACGTGGCCTGGCCAGGTGCAGCGGGCCGCTGCGAATGACCTGGGTGACCGGATCGAACTGTTGAACCAGGCTATGGCACTTAAAAAAATCGCAGAGGAAGTCCGGGCGATGACACCTGAACAAGACGGCGATGAATACTGGCTGCTGGAAATAGCCACCAGGAAAATGTACCAACGTTATATGGTCGATCGTTTCCTGAAAACTATTGAAGTACCGGATATGTCGGCACTAGCGCAGGAGCGCTATGAAACCGAAAAAGACAAGTATGCCGCCGTGCCGCCGCGGCGTTTGTCATCCCATATCCTGTTGTTGTGTCCGGCTGGGTCAGCGGAGTGTGATCGAAATGAGAAGCGCGCACAGGCCGATAAGATTCTGGCCGAGTTGCAGACGGGTGCCGATTTTGAGGCCCTGGTGCTGGCTCACTCGCAAGATCCCGGCTCCCGGCAGAAAAAGGGCTTTTTTGATAAGTGGCTGGAACCTGATGAGCCCACTGTGGACCGGGCATACCGTAAGGCGGTATTCGCTATCGAAAACGAGGGTGATTACTCAGGAGTGGTAATTAGCGCATACGGTTTTCATATTATCCGCCTGGATGAAGCACAGGAGGCATACTACAAGCCCTATTCCGAGGTGAGAGCACAGATTATCGCTGACCTGGTGACAGAGTATAAGAACCTGTCGGTCAAGATATATGATGAGGGTTTCCGCTTCACCGACGATTTGTATATTGATGGTGAAACTATGGAGGAAATCTTCAGCCAGTACAAAACCGGCGACTAAATTTTTCAACCGGTCCGCGAGGCCACCCCATGCGGTATCATCCCATGTCGGCTATCGCCTGACCCAGGCCAGCCGCTTTTCTGCTCAGGAGTAGCACCCCCCCCCATGCGCAATGTCATCATTCTCGGCATGCACCGCTCGGGCACATCGATGGTGGCCGGAGCACTCGCTTCTGCGGGTGTCTATGCGGGTGAAACCGATGAACTGCTGGCCGACCAGGAAGACAATCCGCACGGTTTCTGGGAGCGCAGGGACCTGGTGGCCTGCAATGACCAGATACTGTCTTCTTCTGCTGGTAGCTGGTACCAGCCCCCGGCGCAGCTTGAGGCGGGTGGGCTTGAAGAAGCAGAAATCCAGTCCGTTCTGGCGCAGTTGCCATCCGAGCGCAGCTGGTTGCTCAAAGACCCGCGCCTGACGATAACCTGGCCACTATGGGAAAAGGCGCTGGCCGATGCGGTGATAGTGTATGTATACCGCAACCCCTTCGCTGTCGCGGCTTCCCTGCAGCGCCGCAATGATTTCCCCCTCTCCTTCGGTTTCGCATTGTGGGAATACTATAACCAGTCCGCTATTACCGCGCTGCAGGGCCGCGATGTGGTCTGTCTATCCTATGGGGCGATTGCAGCAGACCCTATGGGAGTTATGGCCGACGTATTGCGTCAACTTGGCGAACTGGGTGTGGTGTGCGAGCGACAGCTGGCCCCCGGCGTTTTCGATGCGTCCCTGGGTAAGTCGCGAGCCGCCGACCGGGATCTTGCAGAGGAGCTGCTCAGCCCTTCCCAGCGTGACCTAGCCTTTTATTGTGAAGCATTGTGTAGTGGTAAGCCACTGCCAACCTGGCCTGAAACGGATCCAGGATTATGGCCTTTCATACAGGATGTGGCCTCTGCGCTGGCACCGCTGGCCACTGCGCGGGAGGACTCGCGGCTTTGTAAGGAACGTACCGTAGAGCGCGACGAAAGTCTGCGCAGCCTGCGACAGTTGGAATCGGAGCACGATGCACTGGCCGCGGCGCACCATGATGAAGTGTCATCCCATGAGCAACTGCAGAAACAGCATAATGTGGTGACGCAAAAGCTCGAGTCGTTGTTTGTCGAGTTGAGCCAGACTTACGCTAATCTGCTGAATTTTGAGCTGTCATTCCTGGCGGGGATTTGGCGCTTTACTGCGCGCTGCTACAAACTGTTGACGCGCCGCCGTGGTGTGCATACCAGCTACGATGACGTTTTGACCGATGCCCTGGCGCATTTCGAAAGGCACGGGCTGCCGCTGCCGCAAAAAGTAAAACAGCCACGCGAGAAGCCGCCGGGAAAGGCCGCGTTACTGGGCAGCGTGTTGAGCTATGTGGTGCGCAACCCGGCCGGCTCCATGCGCAGCTTCAGCCTGCCCAGGTTAAAGCGAGCAGCGGCGGTATTTATGCAATCATCACCGGAAAACCTGGGGGTGTGGATAGACAGCCGTTTTCCCGACCAGCAAGATGACGGCTACTCCGGCTTTGAGGACAGCCTGGATGAGAGTCTCGACGAATTACGGCTGGTTTTCCCCAGCGTCGAGTCGCCACAGGTTTCCATTGTGGTGCCAGTTTATAATGAGTACCGCGTGACCATGCGCTGCCTCCAGTCGATACTGGAAAATAGCGAAGGCGCATCCTACGAAATTATTATCGCCGATGATTGCTCCGACGACCTGACCGTGAGCATGGCGGACAGAGTCGCCAATATCTCGATTGTTCGCACCGAGACCAATAGCCGCTTCCTGGCCAATTGCAATGGGGCGGCCGCCACCGCCCGTGGCGATTATATTTTGTTTCTCAATAACGACACCGCGGTCTGCTCCAACTGGCTGGAGCCATTGCTGGATACGATGCTGCACGATGACACGGTGGGCATTGTCGGCTCCAAGTTGCTGTTCCCTGATGGCCGGTTGCAGGAAGCGGGCGGGATTATGTGGCGCGATGCCTCGGCCTGGAATTTCGGCCGCATGGATGACCCTGGGAAGCCAGAGTACAACTACCGCAAAGAGGTGGATTATATCTCCGGCGCGGCCCTGATGATTCGCGCCGGACTGTGGCGGCAGCTGGGTGGATTTGATCAGCGCTATCGCCCGGCGTACTACGAGGATGCGGACCTGGCTTTCGAGGTGCGCAAAGCGGGTTACAAAGTGGTATACCAGCCTCTCTCCCACGTCTTCCACTTTGAGGGTGTCAGCCATGGCACTGACCTGGGCAGCGGCATCAAGAAGTACCAGCTGCAAAACCAGGAGAAGTTCCGGGACAAATGGCAGCCTGAGCTGGATGACTTTCATTTTCCCAATGCCGAAAATGTGTTCCAGGCCAGGGACAGGTCGCGGCATCAGCGCTGCGTGTTATACATAGACCACTACGTGCCCCATTACGACAAGGACGCGGGCTCGCGTTCCACCTTCATGTACGTCAAGCTGATGCTGGAGATGGGCTACCGGGTGTTGTTCCTCGGTGCGAACTTCTTCCCGCATAAACCCTATACCCAAACCCTGCAACAGTTGGGTGTGGAGGTGCTGGTGGGTGAGTACATGGCCCGCAACCAGGATCGGTGGTTGCGGGATAACGCCCGGTACATCGATAGAATTTATTTACACCGGCCGCATGTGGCCGAACAGTTTCTCGCCAGCCTGCACAAGATGAAGCCAAGGCCTGAAATAGTTTTTTTTGGCCACGACCTGCATTACCTGCGTATCACCCGGGAGTATGAACTTGTTGGCGATGAACAATTGTACAAGAGCGCTGAGAAATGGCGACAGCGCGAGTATGCGGTTTTCGACAGGGTGGACAAAGTCTATTATCCGTCCCAGGTCGAAATCGACGAAATTTCCGCCCCGCGACCGGATCTCAATGCCCGTGCTATCCCGCTGTACGCCTTTGATGAGGTGCAGGTGCCCGATTACGATTTTACTGCCAGCAGGGATATACTGTTTGTCGGCGGGTTTAATCACCCACCCAATGTGGATGCGATGTGCTGGTTCGTAGAGCAGGTGTTGCCGAAAATCACACAAGCCTGCCCCGATATCAAGCTACATGTGGTTGGGTCGAATCCTACCGACACGGTGGAAGCGCTGCAGAGTGAGCAGGTTGTGGTATACGGTTACCTGTCTGATGAGGAGCTTGATGCACTGTATCGCCGGGTTCGTCTGGCCATTGTTCCCCTGCGTTTTGGGGCGGGCGTAAAAGGCAAGGTGCTGGAGGCCATTCAGAAGAACGTGCCTTTGGTGACCACGTCCGTTGGCGCAGAGGGGATTCCCGATGCGCAATTGGTTATGACTGTTGCCGACACGGCGGAGGACTTCGCGGCCAGTGTGGTGAAGGTGAATTGTGGAGACGATCAGGCCCTGGCGAAACTTGAGGCGTACCCGCTATGGTTACAGAGACATTTCAGTAAAGCCAACGCCACCAGTATTATTCTGGAAGACTTCGGTCAACCTTATAAGTAGAGCCCGGGAAAGCAATGCGACATATCATCCTGCACGGACACATCTTCAAGAATGCCGGTACAACATTCGATTGGTCATTGAAAAAAAACTTCGGCAAAAGCTTTTTGGATCATCGCCAGGATGAATTGATGCGTAAGAATGGCAGGGCCCATCTCGCGCAGCTGTTGAGTGATGAGTCTGGCTTATGTGCCATTTCCAGCCATCATATGACGAAAGAACTGCCGGAGCTGCCGGAGGTGAACTTTATACCGGTACATCTTCTGCGGCACCCAATTGAAAGAATACGCTCCGTCTATGATTTCGAGCGCAAGCAGCGGGGGGTAACGCCCGGGGCAAAGGCGGCGAAGAGCAAGAGTTTTAAAGAATACGTCGAGTGGCGTATGCGGCAGGATGTGTCGCGTACAATTCGCAATTATCAAACAGCCTATCTGGCGGGGCATCACCGGCGCAGCACAGATGTGAATATTATCTCCAGGCATTTTGTAGATGCTGTGGAGATGGTCACCAATGTCTCGCTGGTAGGGTTGGTAGAGAGATATGACGAGAGCATGGTGGTACTGGAAGATGCCCTGCGGGCATACTTTCCGGAAATTGACCTGTCCTATGTCGCCCAGAACGTTTCAGCAAGAAAATCGGCCCAGTCAGGCGACGGGGGCGCGACCGAAGAAATCCTCGGAGAACTTGGCAGCCTGCAGAAAACGGTGATAGACGAAAACAGCTTTGATTTGGCGCTTTATCAAGTCGCGCGAGTTCGTTTGCAGGCCAGAATTGACAGCACTGAAGGTTTTGCAGAAAAGCTGCGAGAATTCTGCGAGCGCTGTAGCAAACAATCGCGCGGTTTATTTCGCCGTTAGCGAGTAGATTACTGTTGTAGGGCCGGAGGCGGGAAGCCTGACTGGATCAGCTCTTGAGCGTATCGGTCGGCAATGCGCTGACCCAGCATGGTGGCGAAAGATAGCGACAGGTGATGCCGGTCGTAAAAGGCGGGCTCGTCAGGCGTCTGTATGTCACAGGAGTCCAGTGTATTTTCCGGGCAGAGCAACGCGGTCTTGTCGATATAGAGATAGTCCAGTTCAGTGGCGGGGCCTTCGGTCCGGTGGAGCTCCCGTTCGTTAAAAGGGTTGTAGGATATATACCTGGGGTCTTTACAGGCGGCGAGCGTATTGAAGCGATTGAACAGTTCAGAGCAATCTCGTTCGGTGTTGATAAAGTCACCCATTACGACCAGAGAAATACTCTCATTGAGCCCGTGCAGGTAGTCGAGGATGAGCCACTCAACCGTTCTCCTATCCGAAAACGGTTTATTGGCACTGTAGACAATAGCATCGAGCCCGGATACGAAGCTCTTGTCGTTCAACAAGGCCACACGCTCAATACATTGTCGATCATTTGCCACCGAGACCGGCCCCGCCGCGGTGATTTCAACGTTACAGGTATTGAAAGTGCCAAAAGTGATCAGGTTGACGTCCGGGTTCTGATTGTAAACGGCGGCGAAGGCATTATAGCCATCGGGTTCGTGGGAATTGCCCATGACCAGAATCTGGTAGGGCCTGTCCATTTTGCAATACCCGGGGTTGTCCAGGCGGGTGAGGTTACAGGCGGATCGCACCAAATTGAATCTTCGATCTTTCCCCGCGGAAACCGCTGTGGCAGACAACGCATGGGTGTTGTGCCAGGTTGTACCATCGGAGGTGGAGATCGCCGCACCGACCAGGGCAATGGCTATCATTACAGCGGCGCTGGAACGTACAAACGCTCGCTGTGGCACGGGGTTGACGCGTGTCGGAGCACTCCTGCGAAACGTCTTTTCAACAAAGAAGTACATCAGTATTGAAAGCAACACGGTCACTAAAAACAAAGTGAGATATTCCAGCTGATTCAGCTGTTCAAACCTGTAATATTCAGAAAAGATCAGGGCGGGCCAGTGGATGAGGTACATCGAATAACTGATGAGCCCGATACTGACTGCCAGTCGGTTTTTCAGTAGGCTTCCGACTAACCGTGATTTGCGGCTGAGAATAACCAGTAGCGCCCCGATGCAGGGAGGAAGCGCGTGAAGAAAGGGGAAAACAATTTCATCGGTATAGCTGATAATGGCGTATGCAATTAAGGCGAGCCCAACCAGCATGCCCAGCTCGTGTAACCAGGGCTTTGCGGGCATCCTGGGGGCAATAAAAATCGCCATTGCACCGATAACCAGTTCAAACATTCGAAACGGTGTCAGAAAGAAGATCGAAGGTGCGTATTCGGCGTCAAAATGGCCGTATACCCACAGGTAATTTAAGCCGAAACTTGCCAGGCCAACTGTGATCAGGACTATCAACTGGCTGTTGGATTTGGCTCTTCGAGTAAAAAGCCATAAGAGGGCAGGCCATAGCAGGTAGAACTGCTCCTCGACACCAAGAGACCAGGTGTGGAGGAGGGGTTTTAGGTGTGAAGCGGCATCGAAGTAGCCACTCTCGCTCCAGAATAGAATATTGGAAACAGAAAACACGGCGGCGGTTAAAGAGCGACCAAATGCCTGGAAACGTTCCGGAGATAAGAGGACGATGGCCAGTACCAGAGTACCCGCAAACGTAACCACCATGGCGGGAAAAAGCCTGCGCATGCGACGAATATAGAAGCGTTTAAAGTCGAAGCTGCCGGTCTGGTGTATCTCGTCTGTTATCAAATGGGTTATCAAGTACCCGCTGATAACAAAAAAGATATCCACACCAACAAAGCCGCCGCTGAATGACGTCTGCCCAAAGTGATAAAATATGACGCTCAGCACAGCCACGGCGCGCAAACCGTCTATGTGGCGCTGGTATTCCTTTGAACTGGGCATGCAGTCTGGATGATTTATTTGCCTGAAGAAGGACGATGTTATCATTGATTCCTGCACACTGTGAATCTCAGTGATGTGCGGGAATGACGACAACGTTGGCAGACCTGTGTTTTCGGATGCGCACTAGTTAGAGTGATTTATGTTGATTTCCGTACATTTGCCCAAAACCGCAGGCTCCAGTTTTCTGGCCGCGATTGAACAGCATTTTGGCGAGCGATTACTAAAAGACTATGAAGACCGCCCCATAACCCGGTCAACGTTGGGACGAAACATTTCCGCCGTGAGGGGTGCAATCACAACTGGGGCCTTCACGGGGTCGCTGCCACCTTACCGTTGTATCCACGGACACTTTATGCCGCTGAAGTACCGCTGGATGAGAGCGGATTCAGGCACTCAATTCGTCACCTGGATGCGTCATCCGGTGGAGAGACTGGCATCGCATTATTTCCACTGGATGCGGGTCGCCCCCCCTGCCCACGCGAGTGCAGTTCGTCGGCGTATTTTTGCGCAGCAGTGGTCCCTGGAGCGTTTTTGCCTGGGCCCTGAGTTCAGGAATATATACAGGAAATACCTGTGGGGTTTCGGGCTCCGCCGCTTTGATTTCATCGGGATAACAGAGCATTACGATGCGGAAATGCGCTGCTTTTCCAGTATGTTCATGGGTGTTAATCTGCCGGTCAAAAGAGAGAATATTAATCCACAGCACGAAAGCACAACGTATGTTGACGACCTTTCCCTCAGGGGTGAAATCGAGAGGTATCACGCTGCCGATATCGCACTGTACGAACAGGCGTTACAGTTGCGTCAGCTCAGGCTGAACCCTTTGTAGGGCTGAATCAGCGGGCCTGACGAAGGTGACCTCTTCGCTCAAACGCTCATTGATAATAATCAAAGCCAAACTGCCGCAGGGTATCAATATCCCCCTCAGAAGCGGTGACCTTCGGTTTACTCTTATGGCGGCCCGTTGACACCGGACGGCAGACCATATCAAGCAAGTATTCGGGCGCCAGATTGCTGTGCTTGACATTCAGAAATTCGAGCAGCATTTTTATTCCGGTTTCCGGCTCTCGGCAAAAGTCATCAAAATTCAGCAATAGAAAATTGGTGCCCATTTGTTTGCCAATATTCACTACCCTGTGGTGCGCGGCACACCAGTACCTGAAAGATTCTTCCGGGCTACCATTGACAGTGGGCGCTCCCGTCAAAGCCCCGCCCCAGTAATGCAGTTGGGCCTGGTTGACGCTGTGGGCCATATCCAGACCATGTCGCATGACATGTATATATTTCAGGTTGGGAATATTCTCGATTAAAGTGGGCAAAAAAATATGCGTATTGGGCTCCTTCCAGCCCCAGCGCGAAGGCCGGCCTTCTGCTGTTGCTGAATTGATAAGCTTATTTGCTCTATCATGTAGCCATTCCTTCGGGGTATCGAATCTGGCATTGGCGGCGATGCCCTGAATGTCCCTGATGTCTTGTTCACTCAGTGGTTGCCGCAGGTACATGGTATTGAGGAAAATCCGCAGTGAATGGCGAATCTGCTCAGCGTGCTCATTGAGCGGCCACAGGTTGGTTTGCTTGAACAACAGGGTAAAAGCCAGATTGTCATTTGCCGGGTTGAGGTCGCTGCCCATGTAGAAGTTCAGCCGCCCAAGAATTGCCGCGATCAAGCGGGTGCCGCTTCCCCCCACGCCACCAATGGCAACGGGGGCGGGATTGAAATCGTATGTTTGATCGGGCAATGTGTCTGGCTGCATAATTGTCGCAAGAGGGTGGTTGATGAGGTGCCTTGTTCCCATTTTGATGAATAATGTAGTGTGGCTCTTCATTTGTCCAGTGAGGACTGGCCAGTAAGGCTTCTTCAGTATATTCCAATAGACAAATGATACTGAACTCCGGAACCTGATAGCTGTTGGGTGGTTCCCGCTATGCCGCCTGATTACTCTGTTCAGCGATGGTTTTAAAGAGTTGTTGTTTAGCGTCCTTAAGCTGTTGAGCTGCTTCATTATCGTTGATTGACATAGCGATTGCATCCAGTTCTTCCATGGTGATACCGGGCTTCAGATATTGATGAGCGTCGTCCAGTGATTTGAACTTTTCGAAAGGTGTCATCATGGCTTCATAAGGATAAGTCTTCACCTGCTTGCCCTTGGCATTGGTTTTTATGACAGGGAAAAAACAGGGCCGATGATAATTGATGTAAGGGTTCAAATAGTGTTGGTGAAACTGATCCACTAACGGTGCCCAGTGCTGCTGGATGTGGCTATATCCCAAATGTTTTCTGACAATAGAGCCATTCTTTGATTCGACCAGGGCATTATCATTGGAATGTCTGGCGCGAGATTTCGTCAGTTCAATCAGGAGCTTCTTGAGCAGCTTAACCACATGCTGATTGATGTACTCAGAGCCGTTATCCGCATGAAAGCTGACAATGATAAAAGGGAATTGATCCAGTAGCTGTTCGAGTACCGGAATCAGGTAACGTTCGGAGATTTTTTCAACAGCACAGACGATATCAAATTGGGTAACCTCGTCAACGGCATTGATATGATAGAGTCCTTTGACGCCGTCCTGGTCACCTTGGTGGACTGTATCGACTCGAATATAACCGGGCTGACCATCCGGTTGAGGCTTTCTGCGTTCACCAATAGGGGATTTTTTCGATCGCGTTTTTTCAAACTTGCGACGCGCCCGCTGGTAAGTGCTGGAATGTCTCAGGTTGTACAGGTGCGATACCGAGATACCGGCCAGGCACTGATAGGCCGGGAGATCAAACAGCTGCCAGGCGCGCTCACAAAGCTTTTTGGTGGCCTGTCCCGAGAGTGTCTCATGCAGTTCATCCAATTCGGCCAAAAGGCGTCGATCGGCATCCGTGTACTTGCGGGTAAAGCCATTACCCGCGCTGGCATTGGGTCGTAGTTGTCCGTGCTTTAACCAGGTTTTGACAAGCCGCTTCACTTGTATCCGTGAATAGCCACTAACATGGACCAGAAAGCTGAGCACCGCCCCTTTATCGGGCTTCGACAAGGTGTGATAGGCGAGCCGGATGAGAGTGCGGCGTACAAAATCATACCGCTCAGACTTAGTATGCATAGAGAATTCGACCGCCCGGGTGCCATCGAGAAAGGCGCGTACCTGCGGCAGTGTTTTGATGTCGTTGTCATTCATGATGGTATTCATCCTTCCATCATGAACAGAAATCAGGCTAGTTCAGTATCATTTCGTGTTAGAAACACGGCTCCCGTTCAGTATCATCTCGTATTGGACAAGGCTGGGACTGGCAACAGCCAAATGTTGTGGTATTATGCGCGCCCTCAACGGTGAGGTGGCCGAGTGGTCGAAGGCGCACGCCTGGAAAGTGTGTATACGGCAACGTATCGAGGGT
>Ga0164315_10002613_pt1 | contig 13814 bp, 19 predicted proteins | sample GuaBasSedimGuay6_FD_113737 | JGI IMG/M metagenome (GOLD analysis project Ga0164315, IMG submission 113737) | Subseafloor sediment microbial communities from Guaymas Basin, Gulf of California, Mexico - Guay6, Core 4569-2, 0-3 cm | ecosystem: Environmental > Aquatic > Marine > Hydrothermal vents... | reverse complement strand
GGCGGGAGTCGGCGACTCTATAAGCCAGGATCTAATGCTGTAGTCGCTCAGTAACTTGAAGGTAAGGAAGCAGTATATGGACAGAATAGAGAAGTTGAAAAATGACGTATACAGTTTTGAGGAACTGGATACATTAGAGAAAAATGCGACCCAACTAGCCGATAGGGAAACGCTGGGGCTGATAGCAATAAGCCGTGCTTCAAAAACTGCAAAAGGAGAGAAGCCAAAGAAAGCAAACAGCGGAGATGAGACAGCTCGGGCCAGACGGGACCGTAACCGAAGAGGCTAATGATACAAACCAGGTTGAACCTACCCCTCTCCCCCAGTGTCCAGTTTGCCTTCTGGTGCACATGCGCAGCCTCTATACCTTTGAACCAATAGTTACCCTTGGGATTTTTGGCACGGTTATCTCGAACACGACGGAGAGCATCCAAAGTAATGCCATGCTTCTGATACGTTCCCCATTTTGTATTCTTCAGGGCTATATTCAAAAGGCTTGCAATATCCCTGGGCTCACCCTCCATCTGGCGAAAGGCTGCAATCATGAGTTTGAAGTTACTTTCTACATCCATTTTCCCGGCTCCGACTCGTAACTTTTATCATCCACCAGTGAAGGTGTTTTTATCGATTACCTTTTGGGCATTGCAGCCAGCACAGGTTGGCAGGCTATCCAAGTCGCCGCAATAGAATCCAGGATGACTGGGCTTTGAAGGTTCTTGCATGACGCATAAGGAAAGCTAATTCCCACTCCGAAATCCATATTAGATTTCTTATTGTCAATCAATGCATACACCGCCGATAACCACTGCGTCTGCAACTTCACCTGATTGATCCTTTCCCATAGAATCAAGCAGTTAAACCTTACCAGCCTCACCCCTGAACAGGTGCAGACCATCCTGTCACCTGACACACGATTGCCAGGTTACACTTGCTCCACTATAGTTGAGAACCTATAAGATTCTCATGACACCCAGGAGATGCTCAATGTCGATGAAGGCAACCTCAGTCCGGCTGGATGATGAAACCTTGGAACGCGTCGGTCGTATGGCAGAGGCCATGGATAGACCCCGTGCATGGCTCATGGCACACGCCATAAAAACGTTTATCGAGCAGGAAGAGTGGTTCATCCAAGAAGTGAAGCAAGGTATTGATGCAGCCGATAAGGGGCGATTGATGGAGCATGCTGACGTAAAGGCTAAATGGGAGTCCAAGCGTGCAACTGCAGTGGACTGAGCCGGCGGCGCAAGACCTCGATAAAATTGAAGAATATATTGCCAGTGAAAACAGTCCAACGGTTACAATTGACATCGTACTGGGGGTTATCGAGACAGTAGAAATGATCTTGCCCGCTCATCCACGGGCAGGCCGCATGGGGCGAGTCACAGGCACCCGGGAACTGGTGGTTGAAGGCGTACCTTTCATTATCATCTACAGACAAATCGGCGCTGACCAATTGCACATCCTTCGTGTTTTGCACGATGCACAGCACTGGCCGGTAACGAACCTTTGAGAACGTAACTGATAATGTCCGGTGGGAATCGGTGGCGTTTGTAGGTATTCATCCCCGGATTATCGGATGAGGTGAGTTAATTTGCCAATACCGTTACAATTACTCACATCCACTCATTACACTAAATCACCTTGAGATTATATTTTAGGCAAAAGGTTAAAAAGGTTAAAGGACTGGCTAAAGGCCACATTCGGGTGTCGCTGTGTGAAGATTATCGACTTTTATATGTACGTATTCCAAAGAGCGGCAACAGCTCGATACGCAGATCCATCGGTAATGCCAAAAAGGATCGGATGTCTAGCTCTAAGATAATTAGACTCGGCAAAGATTGGACAACATTTTCATTTGTACGTAACCCATGGTCTCGACTGGCGTCTACATTTAGGCAAAAGGTCAATGAGGATTTCGCTTCAAAAAAAATGGTGAATGGTGTCTATAAGGGCTTTCGCGATTACGGTATACCTATACATTCAAATATGAAATTTGAGGAGTTTTGCGAGGTCGTATGCGATATACCCGATAGTAAAACGGACAAGCATCTGCGCTCACAGTCCAGCTTTGTTATTCGTAATGGTGCGCCAATAGTGTCATTCATAGGCAAGGTCGAAACTATGGAAAGAGACTGGAAAAGCCTCATGGACATGGTAGGTCTTGATTTCAAACTAGCGCATTTGAACCATACCTGCCATCAACATTACAGCAGTTATTTTACCGATAAATCCCTAATTAACCTGGTAGGGGACCGCTACGCTGAAGACGTCCATTATTTCAATTACGATTTTTCAACAGATGAAGTTATATTCCAAACTGACACTCTTGGTCCAGTAATGGATGACTACTGGCACTCAACCGACACCTGATTCGGTGATTACGCTACCCCGAACCCCCCACAACCAGGTTTGGTATAAGTTCGGTCCAGATCACCACTCCCCCTACACCACCGGAAAAATCTGTTACAATTCTGCCGCTTAGTGGGCAGGCCCAGCACTCTCCCGGCTACTCATAATCGGCAGGTCGAAGGTTTGAGTCCTTCTGGGCCCGCCATTTTATTGATTTTTATAGAGTTTCTATAGGTGAAAAAAAGGGAGTTTCCGGATGCACACCAGATTAGGGTATCGGCTTTCACAATTCACCTTCCACGCGCCCGTAGCTCAGCTGGATAGAGTAACTGGCTTCGAACCAGTTGGTCGGGAGTTCGAATCTCTCCGGGCGCGCCAATCAACTTCCAATACAGGACAACTTAAATGCTAAACACCAAAAGCCTGGAAAGAGTCATCGCACTCGAAGACAAACTCAGGACCGAGTACCAAGCGCAGTTGGATGCCAAATCCGCAGAGATCGACCAGGGCATCAGCAAACAGGAAGAACAGCGGGCCGTCATTGACAAACAACTGGAGAAAATCTCCACGCTATCTACTGAAGCCACTGCGAACAAGCGCATCGAGCAGCTTAATCGCGAATTGCAGTCACGCTGTGAAAATCTTCAGGAGGAGATCACCACTGCTAAAGCACGCCTCAAGGCCCTACAAAAAGACCTGGCCGAAGAGCGGGCTGAGGTAAAAGCGCTAAAACAATTTGATCCCGCCAAAATGAAGAAGAACCTGGACGCCAGCAAAAAGAAGCTGACTGAGAAAACAACGGTTAGTGACTTACTACAGAAGTCCCTGAAAAAATCCAGGGCTGAAAACGCTGAGCTGCAGAGTAAGGTCAAGGAATTTGAGGCCAGACTGGCAGAATTGGAAAACACTGAAGAAGGGGAGGCAGCTGCGGCCTAGTGTAGTGTCCTGTATAATCGTCATCTGCCAGCCCAACACCCCATGACGATCCCTTTTGGGGTTATCATTAAGGGCAATACAGCCCCAATACTTATACAGGAGAACAACCCATGCGACAGGTGATGATAGCCGGCGTTGGTATGACCCAATTCGGAAAGCACTTGAACACTTCAATCCGAACCATGGCCACCCAGGCCGTTGACGAAGCGATGAAAGATGCCGGAGTCGAAGCCGGGAATGTCGACACCATTTTTTTTGGCAATGCCGCCGCCGGGCTGTTAACGGGGCAGGAGATGATCTGTGGCCAGGTTGCCCTACGCAACACAGCACTGATGGGGAAACCCATTATTAACGTGGAAAATGCCTGCGCATCGGGATCCACCGCTGCTCACCTTGCCTGGTTGTCCGTCGCATCGGGCCAGTCCGAAGTCGCCCTCGCCATCGGCGCAGAGAAGATGTCACACCAGGACAAAACCGCTCCTTTCCGCGCTCTTATTTCCGCAATGGATCTGGAACAAATCCGTGAGGAAACCGGCACAGACGACCCGCTAACTGAAGGTACAAAGCCCGGTCGCTCCGGCTTCATGGATATCTACGCCGCCAAAGCACGCAAATACATGGCGGCATCGGGCGCAACTGTTGAAGATTTTGCTCGAGTTGCCGCTAAGGATTCTCGCTTTGCCGCGATGAACCCTAAAGCCCAGTTCCAGCAGGAACGAACCATAGAAGAGATACTTGACAGCAAAAAAATTATCGACCCACTTACCATTGCCATGTGCTCACCCATTGGCGATGGTTCCGCCGCACTGGTGTTTTGCTCCGAAGAGTTCGTCAAACGCAACAGCTGTGATGCTGTCCAGGTCCGCACCATCACACTGCTCTCCGGCATACCCGGTGGCGCAAGCTGCAACGAACGTGGCGCCGCCATCGCGTATCAAGCGGCAGGTATTGGTCCGGAAGACGTTAGCATAGCAGAGCTTCACGATGCAGCATCACCGGCTGAAATGTTCTATATCGAAGAGCTGGGCCTCTGCGGCGTTGGCGAAGGGCCACAAATGATCCGTACAGGTCAAACAGACCTCGGTGGCCGCATCCCATGCAACACCAGTGGTGGGCTTGTCGCCAAAGGACACCCGGTTGGCGCCACGGGCTGCGCACAGATCATCGAGTTGGTCGAGCAACTTCGAGGCCGTGCGGGAAAGCGACAGGTAGACGGCGCCAGGGTTGGCCTGGCACAAAATGGTGGTGGCTGGCTAGTGGACGATACCGCCGCTACAACGTTGACCATACTGGCTCGTTAACTCGGGGATTTATCCTTAATTTAGACGAAAACCACATCCGGAGAAATTAAGTGGCCTATTCGCCGTTCGATTTGAGTGGAAAAGTCGCACTGATTACAGGTGGCAATGGTGGCATCGGGCTGGGAATGGCGGAAGCCATTGCTGCGGCCGGTGCCGATATCGTGATTTGGGGAACCAATCAGGATAAAAATAGCAAGGCGGCTGATATTCTGAAAAAATATTCAGTCCAGGTGTTGGCCCAACAAGTCGATGTCAGCAATGAGGCCATGATTGTGACCAGCCTGCAACAGGCTGTCGAAGAAATGGGCCGGGTGGACGCGGTGTTTGCCAATGCCGCTATTAATTCCCCGGTGCCTTTTCTGGATGTGTCTGTCGAGGGGTTTCAGCGGGTGCTGGATGTCAACCTGAAAGGTGCCTTTCTGACCCTGAGAGAATCTGCCCGACATATGGTTGAAAGAGCAAAACAGGGCGATGCAGGTGGCTCACTGGTCGTGACTGCTAGTGTCGCAGCGGTCGAGGGCGCCGCCGCCAATCAGGCCTATGCCGCATCCAAAGGCGGGGTAATTTCAATGATGAAGGGCATCGCTGTCGAGTTCCCCCGTTACAAGATTCGCTCAAACGCTATTTTACCAGGGTGGATTTCTACTGAAATGACCAATGCAGCGCAGGGTTCGGATGTGTTTACCGATAAAGTCATTTCCCGTGTCCCCGCTCGCCGCTGGGGAGAGCCGGAAGATTTTGGTGGTATCGCCGTCTATCTCACCAGCGATGCCTCCACATTTCACACTGGGGATACCTTCATCATCGATGGTGGCTATTCGATTTATTAACAGCCAATAATTTCAAGCTATATCGGGCAGCATGTTTTGTGGATGCCTGAATTTCACTAAACTGGGAGAAAGTCATGGGTAGAGTCAGCGGAAAAGTAATATTGGTAACTGGTGGTGCGATGGGAATGGGCCGGACGCACTGCGAATTGCTAGCGGAAGAAGGGGGAACCGTTATTGTCACCGATATGAATGAAAGCGAAGGGCAAGCGACGGCAGACAGTATTAATAGCGCAGGTGGTAAGGCAGAGTTTTTGCCGCTAAATGTGACCAGTGATACGAACTGGGAAAGTGTCGTTGATCAGGTTGTCGCAAAACATGGAAAAATTGATGTGTTGGTCAACAACGCCGGCATTTTGCTCTTCAAGGCTGTAGACGAAACAACAACTGAAGAGTGGGATCGTATTTTTGATGTCAATGTAAAAGGCGTCTTTTTTGGTACTAAGGCCATTCTGCCCGCAATGAAAAAAGCAGGCGGTGGTTCGATTATCAACATTTCTTCCATTTATGGCATCATTGGGGCGCCAATGGCGGCGGCTTATCAGGCGACCAAGGGGGCGGTCAGGCTCCTCACTAAATCAACAGCTGTCGACTACGCCCAATACAATATCCGTGTAAACTCCGTTCACCCCGGCGTTATTGATACGGCCATGACTAAGGACTTGCTCCATGGTAATGATGAAGAGACCATAAAAGCACTCTTGGGGCCCACTATTTTAGGTCGCCCGGCGCAACCGAAGGAGGTCTCTTACGCGGTTCTGCACCTGGCGAGTGACGAGTCCTCATTTATGAACGGTTCTGAAATGGTTGTCGATGGCGGGTATACCGCACAATAGGCTGCTTTTCCCCTATCAGGGTTTGGGGTGACGCTGATTAACCATTGTGGTCTGCACCACCTTACCAAAAGCCCCCAATTTGTCGTACAGAGTCGTTTCCACCATTCCGACACCGATGGCTTCAACAATACCTTTCGCTTTTGCACAAACCCACTCTTCGACGGGTTCCCTGTGAAGACAAAGATTAATATCGGCATTAATAAACCCGGTGTATTTATCTATATGGACCTGGCCAATTCCATTGCCGTAGTCAGACGCAATGGCGGCTCTTAGATTTGGTGTGTTTTCAACACCATCAATGAGGTTGACGGGCAGACGAATCCAGCAGACACCCGAGCCAGAACCCATAACACCTTCGACCCGTTGCAAGTCCATGACTGCATTCAAACCTGCCGAGATCTGACCAGCCCTGGCACTTACAAAGGGCAGGGGTTCAAAGCTGCCAGGATAGGGCATGTCTCCGCTAGCCGGCGCAAATTGCTCAGGGATATCGGCCAGTGGAGTTTTGGCATAAAACAAACCTGACGCCCGGCTGATCTCGGTACCGTCTTTATCCACAAGAGAGACGTCGACAGCTTTGAGACGCTTACCGTCCCGAATAAGCTGTGAGCGTAATTTGAGGGGTTCCATTGGTACCGCCCGGAACAGATCAATGGTCAAGCGGGCAAGGTGCATATCGCTATCACGGTATTGCTCTACACCATAACAAAGCAAGGCGGCCGGTGGGCTGCCATGTTGCCACTGGGGGGCCCAGGGGCCTGCTGCATGTCGGGTGGGGACGAAGTAATCTCCATCCCGGTAAAAGATGCTGTCTGACATAAGTTTTGTAGCCTGTAAGAGATAAAAAATATGGGTAGGATTAGGGGTGGCTACACGACCAGCCCTCTATCATTTCAGCCCGCTTAACCTAGCTTGGAAAAGTCTGGTTTTCTCTTTTCGAAAAAGGCGGAAAAAGCTTCTTTTGCTTCCGGACCTTGCAGCATGGCACTGAAAATCTCCGATTCCGCTTTCATAACTGACTTTAATATTTCTTCATTACCCTGGCGCATAAGTTGCTTGGTAACGCGCACCGATTGTGGTGGCTGCTGTGCTAATTGCCTGGCTTTATTCAACGCATATTCCTGATACGTATCCACACTCACAATTTCATTGATAAGCCCCATTTCTTTAGCCTGTTCCGCATTAACTCCATCGCCAAACATGAGCAACTCAGCAGCCCGGCGATGACCTATCAGTTGTGGCAGTAAAAGGCTGGAACCCGCTTCCGGGCATAACCCCAGGTTCACGAAAGGCATGATAAACTTTGCTCCGGGCGCTGCATAGACCAGGTCACAGTGCAATAGCATGGTAGTGCCCACGCCAACTGCAGGGCCGTTAACCGCGGCTATAACGGGCTTCCTGGCGTTGGCTATGTTGCGCAGAAAGCGGGATACGGGAGAGTCGCCGGCGATACCGGAGCTTTCCATAAAATCCACCAGATCATTGCCAGCGGTAAAGCAGTCTTTGGTACCCGTAATCAACGCTACATGTAGACCAGGGTCATTCTCAAGCTGCTCGAGGGCATCGGCAAGGCCCTGATACATCACCCCGGTTAGAGCGTTTTTCTTGTCCTGTCTATTTAAGCGCACAATGATAACGCTATCTTCAATTTCAATTTTAACCAGATCGGTCATGGCAATATCCTATTTAAAAAACATTCCAAGTATATCTTCACCGGATATTATTTCCAGAGTGTCTTGAGCAATACAGGCCCCCTGCCAGGGGCCGGGTTCGCCATAGGTTCAGTTTCGGTGAAGCTACCCCACCCCGCCAGGAAAATCTGTTACAATTATTCAGCTTACTGAGCGGGCCCGGCACTCTTTCAGCTACTCATAATCGACAGGTTGAGAAGTCAAGTTTTTATGGGGCCGCCACTTCCTCAAAAAAATCAAAGAGTTATGTGTAGACAAAACATCCGGCTCCCACCGGGTTTCTCCAGGGGCAAAGCCGGCGGGTCACCGGCTTCCCCAAAATTATAAATGGAACACATTATGGCTATTATCCGCAAAATCCTCGGCTTGCTGATCTTGTTTTTCAACTGGGTGTTTACTCCCAGGGGCATCAAGCGTGACGCTGATATACAGGCCACTATTGATGAACAGACTGGCAAACTGGCTCTTTATCAGTACGCGGCCTGTCCTTTTTGTGTAAAGGTGCGCCGCGCCATGAAACGACAGTCGTTGAATATTGAGACTCGAGATGTGAAGCGCTGCAATACGGCCAGAGAGCAACTGCTGGCTGGGGGTGGAGATTTGAAAGTGCCTTGCCTGCGGATTGAAGATAAGGACGGTAGTGTTAACTGGATGTATGAATCTTCTGACATCATCAACTACCTGGAAAGTAACTTTGTAGCCCCGGTTCGCACCACCACCACCGCGTAAGGCCGGTCGCGAGGGAGCAATTGAGGAACTCACTATGATTGGCGCCCTGAAAGCCCTGTTCGAACACCCGACAGGGGAGAGCGAGGAGGAGCAGAGGCGCCGCCTGCATTTGGTGACTGCTGCGCTGCTGATTGAAACTGCGCGAGCCGATTTCATAGAGGACGCAGCGGAGCAGGCGGCCCTGGAACAGTTGCTCAGCAGCTCACTGCAGCTGGATAAACGCCAGGTGCATGAACTGCTGGTGGCGGCGCAAAGCAGGGTGGATGAAGCCATTTCGTTGTATGAGTTCACCCGGGTGATCAACGATCATTACTGTGCCGCTCAAAAACTCCAACTGATTGGCTCCATGTGGACGGTGGCCTACGCCGATGGCGATCTGTCTAAATATGAGGAACACCTGATCCGACAGGTTGCGGAGCTCACCTACGTCCCCCATCAGGATTACATCCGCAGTAAGCTGGCGGCACTAAACTAGAAAGCCTTCCCCTAACGCTAATACATGCATAATAATAGTAGAGGAACCAGTCATGGCCGACACATCGACCTACACACCACCCAAAGTCTGGAAATGGGACTCACAGAGCGGCGGAAAGTTTGCCAACATCAATCGCCCGATTGCAGGCGCCACACATGAAAAGGAACTCCCTGTTGGCGAACATCCCCTTCAGCTCTATTCGCTGGCGACACCCAACGGGGTAAAAGTCACGGTGATGCTGGAAGAATTACTGGCGCTCGGTAAAAGTGGCGCAGAGTACGACGCTTACCTCATCAATATCAGTGAAGGCGATCAATTCGGGAGTGGCTTTGTAGCAGTGAACCCCAATTCGAAGATCCCGGCCTTTATCGACAGGAGTACGACACCGCCGACCCGGGTCTTTGAATCCGGCGCAATTCTTTTCTACCTGGCGGAAAAGTTCGATGCATTTTTGCCCAAGGAGCCATCAGAACGCGCGGAATGCATGTCCTGGCTGTTTTGGCAGATGGCCAGTACCCCGTATCTTGGCGGCGGCTTCGGGCACTTCTATGCTTACGCACCAGAGAAGTTTGAGTATCCCATCAACCGCTTCGCAATGGAGGTTAAACGCCAACTCAATGTATTGGACCAAAACCTTTCCTCGCGACGATATCTGTGCGGCAACGAATACAATATCGCAGACATTGCCACTCATGCCTGGTACGGCAACCTGGTGCTGGGTAATATTTACGAAGCTCAGGAATTCCTCGATGTTGGGTCATATACACACGTCGCCCGGTGGACAGCAGAAATACAGGAACGCCCCGCTGTCCAGCGAGGCCATCGGGTCAACAAAGTATGGGGGCCAGAGGAACAGCAATTAGCTGAACGGCACGATGCCAGCGATCTGGATTGAGGGTCAGGTAAAGCTATACTTCCGTGTGCTATTAAAGATTTCCAAAAATACAGACAGCCGACTATGCGCTCCATCGCGCCGCCGTAAATTCCCCAGAGTCGTATGCTAAAACAGGCCGTTCTGGACGGCGCATTAACTTTATAGACAAACCGTCGTGCAGCCGACTATAGTCCCTGTAATCTATAAGGTTTAGATATGTGGGAATCTATTCCCATAAAACAGTATTGTCAATAACAACTGTGGTAAATCTCCACTTTGACGGGCATTCTTGCTTGAGGGGCAAGAAAAGCGCGCCTGACGAATTGAGTCAAGCAGCCAGGAATTAGAGATATCGATGAGAGAAGTCATAATTACCAGGGAGCCCGTTGGGCTCTACAAAATTCTGAAGTTTGAAGGGATGGTCTCCAGTGGTGGTGAAGCGAAATCTGTCATCGCTGAAGGCATGGTTTTAGTCAACGGAGAAAAAGAAACCAGAAAACGTAAAAAAATTGTTAGCGGCGATATCATAGAATTCAACAACGAGACGATTCAAATACGACTGAAGTGAATGCTTGAAATATTTATCAAACTTCTCGTTATGTTGCTGGCGACCAATGGTGCACCGGTACTGCTTGCCCGGGTTTTTCAGTCGCATGGCGCCCAGCCTCTGGACCTGGGTCGGCAGTTGTACGATGGCCGGCCAATATTAGGCTCGTCCAAGACCTGGCGGGGCCTGGCTGCTGCCCTGGTCACATCCTCCGTACTGTCGATGCTGTTCGGCTACGGCACCTGGTTTGGTCTCATATTCGGCGTACTCGTAATGACCGGAGACCTTATTTCGAGTTTCATCAAACGTCGAATAGGCCTTGCGCCCAGCGACCAGTGTATGGGCCTGGACCAGTTGCCCGAATCCTTTATTCCCTCTGTTTATGCCGTGGGTGCCTTGGGGGTGGATTGGTGGTGGGCGGTGTTATTGGCTCTGGCATTTATGCTGCTCGGAATTCTTATTTCCAGGCCACTATTTTGGCTCAACATCCGCAATCGCCCCTATTAGCGACTGTCGCCTTTCAGCGCTCCACACTACCCCTGTGTAGATGATGAAGCGTTATCTCCGGTGGACAATTAAAGCGTGCCGGGACAACCGAACTGCCAGTGCCCACTGAGGTATAGCCCTGCATGAGATCATATGACCACGCACCGGCGCCGGTGAACCTGGGGGCGGAGGAGTTGTAAGTGAGCGCAAGATAACCCGGCAGGCAAATCTGGCCACCGTGGGTGTGGCCACACATCAAAAAGTCAAAACCAACATAGGCGGCGTGACGATAGATTTCAGGCGAGTGCGCCAGCAGTAAGGACACCGCTTCATCAGGAATCCCATCGTGGGCCTTTTCCAGGTTGTCGGCAGAAAAATAGTGTGGGTCATCTATACCGGCCAGCCAGAGGGAATCATCTTCGCGTTCAATTTGAATATTCTCATTCAGTAAAAGCCGAATACCCAGTGCCTCAATCGGCTTCGTCATCAAGATTGTGTCGTGATTACCGAGGACGGCGTAAATATCCTGGTCGATGTCCCGGCACATACGCTCCAGGCCCTGCATGGCGCTGCGGTGAGGGCCATGGGTGAGGAAACGGTAATCACCGGTCAAAACACAAATGTCGTAGTCAAGATCACTGATCATTTCTGCGAGACGATCCGGAAAAGACACCAATGAATCCAGGTGCAGGTCGCTTAAGTGCAACAGGGTAAAATCGTCAAATGCCTCTGGCAGGTGGGGCAAGGCCAACTTGTTATGACGCACCTGGAAATCCAGCGCGTTAGCCCGGCCGCGCCCGGACAGCCCGGTAATCTTTAACGCCAAATTGATGATAGTGGCGGCGGCATGCCAGTTCTCGATGTGGAAAAAAGTGCGCCCCTGCCCAAACCGATCGGCCACATGCTCGGTTTCCACACCGCTACGCTGCCTGAGATGCGCCTTCCCGACCCGCCGAACCAGGTAATCATGCAGTTCGGGGTCTTCTTCAAGTTTACTGAGAGTCGACATAATCATCGAAGTATTCACCACTGCGCTGACAATCACTAGGCTTTTCTCTCTATTTTGTCTGTAATATTTCTACTGTTTATGCAATGCAGGGCAGAGATGTCCAGGTGTGCCAGCCCCCACTTATCGACAGCGGAAGCGCACATGCGTCTTTTGAGAATCAGGTGACGTATGCCCACAGTAATGTGCGCTATAATTTGCGTGTATCAACCCCCTACAAAGACTGGAGACAAGACCATGCTACGCACTGTTCCTGAATTACTTGCCGAAGTCAGAGCTGAATTACGCCTTTTGGATGCGCAAGCGGCCATGCTGGAAGTGGCCAACAACAGCGGTACTGTCATCGATGTACGTGAACCCGCGGAGGTGCAGGCAAAACCGGCCTCTGCCTCTGTGAACATACCCCGCGGTGTGCTGGAGATGTTGGTGACAGAGAAGATCACGGATGCGGACCATCCGATTTATATCCATTGTGCCAGTGGCGCCCGCGCCACGCTTGCCGCAGAGCAGCTGGAGCGTATAGGCTACAAGAGTGTGACAGTAATCAGCTGCCCGATTGACTCGGTTTGTGAGGCGCAGGAGTCATAATCAGGCAACAGACTGCATAAAAACGGAGGCAGTGATGATGAACTTACCGGGCCGAGTTTGCCGTCCCTCGCTATCGGGGCTTGTGGGTGTACTGATACTCACCGCCTGCGATAGCAACAACAATAACAATAACTCCGGAGATAATCCCCCACCCGAGCCGATGGCCAAGGCGCGTAAAGCCGCCGATAGCGACGACCTGCTGCAGGGGCCGCTAGCCCGCAGCAGCGGCACTTCGCTGAGCGTCACGGTGAACATATCCACGCCCGCCTGGGCCGGTGTGGACAGCGTCGACTTTTACGTCAACAACCAACCCGAATTGACCAGTGATGGAGTGTCCTCGCCCATGTTCCCGGTGGTGCCGGAGGATCTGGACCCAGCTAACAATAAGACACTGGAAGACCTGACCGATGGTAACCTGGACGAGAAAGGCTTACTGGCCTATGTCTTTACCAACCCCCTGTTTATTGACGTTGGCAATAATGGTTGGGCGTCGCCGGGCGTGGCGAACGCCAGTTGTTCGCCTTGAGAGGTTGCTTACAAGTAACAGCGGCGATGTTGCTATTCGCTTCCGTCACAGCTTCAATTGGTGGTTGTGGCTGTGGCTTTGATTGCAATAACGGTAATAACAGAGACGCCACCACGCTTCTGAGCCTGGGCTTTTCAGATGCTGCGCCTGAAGATCTAAAACAGGTTATTATCGAAGTAGATAGCATTACATTTCGCCGTAGCGGCGCTGAAGACGTTGTTGTTGACAGCTTCACTATCACAGAGCTTGACCTTATCGAGGCAGATACTTTCCAGATCGACCTGCTGCAATACCGCGGACGCAATCAGTTGCTGGTTATCGACGACCTGGAGATGGGCCGGGGCACTTACAGTGAAATTCTAATTCGCGTACTCGATGGCGACATAAACCTTTCCTATGTGCAGGAGGCAGACGATAGCGTTGTGGAGCTCAACGCACCGGCGGCAGGTTTGTCCTTGCCGGGCATGACCCTGTCGGCGGATAAGCAGCAATTTACCGTTGAATTCAGCCTGGCGCAGTCCTTACGGTTTCAAGCTTCCAGCGATAGTTATCTTTTGGCGACAGACGGTATCCGCGTGGAGGATAATGCGACCGCCGCAAGCCTGACGGGTCGGGTGGATAACGCCCTGTTCGATGAGGTATC
>Ga0164315_10002611_pt1 | contig 13819 bp, 14 predicted proteins | sample GuaBasSedimGuay6_FD_113737 | JGI IMG/M metagenome (GOLD analysis project Ga0164315, IMG submission 113737) | Subseafloor sediment microbial communities from Guaymas Basin, Gulf of California, Mexico - Guay6, Core 4569-2, 0-3 cm | ecosystem: Environmental > Aquatic > Marine > Hydrothermal vents... | reverse complement strand
CTCACAGGTTAACTGGATATATTGTTTCATATAATCACTCCTTAATTTTGATAGGTTAAAAAGTGATTTATTATATCCTTTTAACCTATTGGAGTGTTGCACTTATGATGGGGATCCGCCTTAGATCAAAGATTGCAAGATTTGAGAAATAAACAGGTTAATAATGCAGCTCTTTTAATAGTGAACCATAAAACAGGGGATATATTATCTTGGGTCAATAGCAACTCAAAAAGCTTATCTGCTATAAAAACTGCGGATTATGATGGAGTTTTAAATAAAAGACAACCTGGCTCCACTTTGAAGCCTTTTATTTATGCCATAGCTTTGATGAGAGGGGATATAACAGCGGCAACTTTGATAAACGACAAACCCACAGCAGAGGCAGTAGGTACAGGACTACATTCATACCGAAATTATAGCGGTAAATACTATGGCAAAATATCAATGAGACAAGCACTGGGAAACTCATTAAATATCCCAGCGATAAAAATCGCCCAAATGATTGGCAAAAAAACTATTCTTGATACATTGCATAACTTAGGTTTTGCAAGTTTAGATAAAACATCAGAGCAATATGGTTATGGTATAGCTTTGGGAAATGGCGAGGTGAGTTTATATGAATTAGTTCAAGCCTATGGCATTTTAGCCCGAACAGGCAAATATCAACCATTAAAAATTATCAAAAACAATAAATCTATAAAAAAGCACAAACAAGTAATATCCGCTGAGTCATCTTCAATAGTAGCGAACATATTATCAGACTCAAAAGCCCGTGCTTTGGAGTTTGGTGCAGGTAGTTTGTTGTCATATCCTGTGCAAACTGCGATAAAAACCGGCACTTCAACCGGATACCGTGATGCGTGGATATTAGGTTTTAACCATAATTTTGTCGCAGGTATTTGGATGGGAAACCACAATAACAAGCCTATGATAAATATCACAGGTAGTAGTGGTCCTGCTATCACTATGCGTGCAATATTCAAAGAATTAAATCGTTATACTCCAACAAAGCCACTTTATTTAAGCCCTAATCTCATTAAAAAAAATGTTTGTCAAAAAACAGGGCTATTGTCGGATAATAGATGCATAGATTACGAAGAATGGTTTATAAAGGGTAAATTCCCCACGACAACTGCGAATAAAATCGTCAATAATGATTATTATATAACACAACCGACAAATAATTTAATAATGGCAACAGACCCCAGAGTGCCACAAAATTTACAAGCATTTAATTTTAAATTAAATCAATATAATGATAACATAAAATCAATCCAGTGGATATTAAACGACATATTGTCAGGAATAACAACGAATAATAACACTCATCAATGGCAATTAAAAAAAGGTAAATATAAATTATATGCAAAAATATTTTTCAAAAATAAAAAAAATTTAAAAACAAAAACTGTCAGTTTTATAATTAAATAATAAAAAACAAAAAAATATATAAAAAATTTGTTGTCTTTGAAAAAATATGTTATCATTTGCGGTGCATATTAAGATATTTTTTAGTACTTAAAATGCAATTACTAGTAATTTTTTTAACTAACTTGGAGTATATACTTATGAAAACGATGAATCTTATGAAACTTTTTGGCATTGTTGCCTTAACAGGAGCTCTTGCGATTGGCTGTGCTGAGGCACCCAAAGAAGGAGAGCCTGAACCTGCTAACAATAGCCTTGAAGATCTTGTAAAATCTATTGAAGATCTTAAAAAAGCAGAAGATTGCAAATCTGATGCATCTGATGCTAAACTTGCAGAAGCTGAAAAACTCGCCAAAGAATTAAAATTTGACGAAGCCAAAGTAGCTTATGATGAAGCCAAAGCTATGGTAGATGAGTGTCGTGCTGCTAAAAATGCAACACCAACAGATAGCATAACCTATACAGTTGTAGGTGGCGATCACTTGTGGGGCATCTCAGCAAAAGATGAAATCTATGGTAACGCTTTCCAATGGCCATTGATTTATAAAGCTAATGCTGATAAAATCAACGATCCTGATTTAATAAAAATCGGACAAGAGTTGACTGTGAATAAAGGTGTTTCAGAGGCAGAAGTTGAAGCTGCTGTGAATCATGCTAAAACTCGTGGTTCTTGGACTGTTGGTGGAATCGAGAGCTCTGATAAAGCATACGCTAATCAGTAATCTTGCAAAAAAGTTTTTACTAACTTTGAAGAAGCACCCATTTATGGGTGCTTTTTTTTTGCATAAAAATAAAATAGAAAATAAAAAACATTATTTTGACAACAAAATAAGCAATCGTCATTGCGAGCGAGTGTGGCGAAATGCGGCAATCTTATGGAGTTTTGTCCTGTCTTGTTTGCAGGTTTCGTAACACCCTATGGGATTGCTTCTGTATTCGCTTTGCGGCGAATTCCTCGCAATGACGGGCTTCTTTTTTTGCTTTTTATCTCTATGTAGGTATTTGGGATTAAATAAAAAAACAATAACAAATAACAAAACAGGTATAATAACTATTTTTTATTTTTATTAAATTTATAATTATGATGATGAGAGACAATTATTGTAGCGATATAAACGCTTCTTTTGTAGGCAAAGAGATAAACGTATGTGGCTGGATAAATAAAAGACGCGACCATGGTGGGGTTATTTTTGTAGATCTTCGTGACACCACAGGTTTGTTGCAAATAGTTTTTGATCCTGATAATGCTGATATTTTCAAAACAGCAGAGAGCATTAGAACCGAATATGTTTTAAAAATCAAAGGAAAAGTTCGTCCTCGCCCTGATGGTACAATAAATCTTGACTTACCAACCGGAGAGATAGAAGTTTTGGCTCTTGAGTGTGAAGTTTTGAATGCATCAAAAACAATTCCTTTTCAAATCGAGGATACAGATACTCACGAAGAGCATCGATTAAAATACCGTTACATTGATTTGCGTCGCTCACAGATGCAAAATAACCTTAAATTAAGAGCAGAGGTTATAAATTTTTGCCGTCAATTCTTAACCCAAAAAAACCATCTTGATATAGAAACTCCGATGCTTACCAAAGCAACCCCAGAGGGCGCACGCGACTATCTTGTGCCATCAAGAACTCACAAAGGCGAGTTTTTTGCCCTACCACAATCACCACAATTATTCAAGCAACTCTTAATGATGTCAGGTTTTGATAAATATTATCAAATTGTTCGTTGTTTTCGGGACGAAGACTTACGATCTGACAGACAACCTGAATTTACCCAACTTGATATTGAAGCCTCATTTGTTGATGAGAGTGATATAATGGCTATGGCAGAAAACATGATAAGAGATTTATTTAAAGAAGTTTTAAATGTCTCTCTCTCTGATAAATTTCAACAAATAACCTATCAAGATGCTATGGATAAGTATGGGAGTGATAAACCAGATCTAAGAATAAATTTAGAACTTATAACAATTAGCGATTTATTAAAAGATGTTGAATTTAAAGTTTTTTCAGCTCCTGCCAAGCAAGATGATGGCAGAGTGGCAGCTTTAAAAGTGCCAAATGGGGCAACTTTAAGTCGCAAAAAAATTGATGAAATGACAAAATATGTCGCAAAATTTGGCGCTCGTGGTTTGGCTTATATAAAATGCAACGATGTAACAGATATAAAAGAGGGCTTGAGTTCACCTATTTTGAAATTTATCCCAGATGAAATTGTGCAAAAAATATTAGATAGGGTTGGTGCCTGTGACGGTGATATTATTTTCTTTGGTGCCGATAGTGCCAAAATCGTCAATGAATCTCTGGGAGCTTTGCGAGTTAAATTAGGCTCCGATATGAATCTAATCAAAAAAGATGACTGGTCGGCTGTATGGGTAATAGATTTTCCTATGTTTGAAAAAAATAGCAAAAATAATTTAACTGCTATTCATCATCCTTTTACCGCTCCTCAGGTAGATAGCGTTGAAGAATTAGAGCAAAACCCCCAAAATAGTCTCTCTCGTGCTTATGATATGATTTTAAATGGCAATGAAATAGGCGGTGGCTCAATCCGCATTCATCAATTTAAAATGCAACAAGCAGCTTTAAAAATACTGGGAGTTGATGAAAAAGAAGCCGATGAAAAATTTGGCTTTCTGTTAGATGCTCTTCAATACGGTGCCCCACCACACGGCGGTATAGCGTTCGGAGTTGATAGATTAGTAATGTTGATGACAGGTAGCAGTTCTATCCGCGAGGTTATAGCATTCCCTAAAACCCAAACAGCAAGTTGCCTTTTAACTGATGCGCCATCTGTTGCAAGTTATGAGCAATTAGATGAATTAGCTTTAAAGATCAAAAAAGCAGATATTGAATGAACTTTAAAGACAACTTGTATCACATAATAAAAACACAACACAAAACTCATACATAATTTATTAAACTTACATTGTTAGATTTAAAAAACAAATGAACATGTTTTTTTATAAAAATTGTATTGTTGTTGATGATTCTGTGTCTGCTTGCAACCCATGATTTTTTATTACTCATAAATGCCACCATCATTTGAAAAGTGTCAAATGATACATTATAGATTATGTTTTTTTTAGAAAACAGATAGAACATATCACTGATATTAGTTTTACCCCTTAAATCTATATCAACAAAATCATATTTTTTGGTATCATTATATTTATCGGTCTTTGTTCCTATGTGTATTATTTTATGACCATAATCTGTTTTTAATTTTTTTACAACACTGATGAGTTTATTTTTTTGCCATCTATCGGTTCTAAACCATCCGGATAATACATAATTATTAAAAATGATATAATTAGTGTTTTTATTTAAAAGACAATCTATCTTATGATTTTTTATTGCAAAATTACTTGGTTTGCCAGTTTTATCTTTTGTGTTGTTAATATTTAAAAATCCAGATACTCTATTGATTAAACTAAGACACAACGGCTGGTTTATTTCATTGAAGGTTGTATCAATAAATAGTATTTGCTGCTTAGATTTTTTAAAAAAATTTAAAAATTCAACTTTTGTTATGATTAAATCAAAATCAGCAAAATCAGGAGTTGTGTTTATGTTAATTTTGTTAAATTCAAAATAATCTCTCATCTGTGATGTAGGGGTTACCTCTATCATAAAATAATTATTTAATTCTCGAATTAAAGGCTCAAAGAACAAATGATCTCCTAAGTGCATATAATCACTATCATCCAAATAAAATAAAATTTTTTTAATCTTGTTGTTGCGTTTTCTTCTTAAATAAAGACCGCCACCTACCTGGTGTTTTTGCCAAAAAAATATGGTAATTTTGTTTATTATTTTTTTAAAAATATAACTAAACATTGTCAGTATTGTGATATTTTTGCAAACAATCGCCTACATCACCCATAAATTTAACCTCTCCTGCTTGTAGCCAAATCGCTTTATTGCAATATTTTTTAATTATATCATTAGAATGTGAGGCTAAAAACAACATATCAGATTTATCTAAATAACTATCTATCCTATGTTGGGCTTTGATGATAAATTTTTGATCTCCTGCTAATATCATCTCATCCATTATCAAAATGTTAAAATTAAAAGAAGTAGCTATGCTAAACATAAGCCTTAATTTCATGCCAGATGAATATGTGGCAAGCGGTAGATGAATATAATCATCCAGTTCTGAAAAATCAACTATGTCATCAACCTTGCTTTTAATATGTTTTTTGCTAAGACCAAGATAATAACCTCTTAAAAAAATATTTTCAATTCCAGTTGAATCCTCATCAATGCCTACGCTTATATCCATCATTGGGGCAATACTACCTTTTTTTGTTATACTGCCAGAGGTAGGATTATAGATGCCTGCTAATACTTTTAACAAAGTTGTTTTACCAGAACCATTTAAACCTACAATGCCCACCCTGTCTGTTGAACTAAAATCACAACTAATATCAGTTAGAGCCCTTATGTGTAAATTGTCATCGTTTATAATTTTGCCACGAACAGTATTTTTCATCAGTGTTGATTTGAATGATCGAGCTTTGGTCGATAAAACTACATAATCTAAAAAAACATTATTTAATTTTATAAAACTCATAACCTTAAACCCATAACGAGATTTTTTGATGATATTTTTTAAAGATTAAAATAGCTAATATAGAACCTATAATTCCTACTATCGTTGATAAAAATACCACAACAGACATATCTGCTGTTTTGATAAAAATACCTCTTATTAACTCAATCAGATAATAAAATAGATTATAATCAATCACGAATCGAGAGTTTACGATGTTATTAGCATTCCATATTACAGGTGTGATAAAAAATATAGGCTGAATAATGGTTGAGACGAATTGTTGCACATCTCTAAATCTTAAAGAAAAAATTGACAACAACATACAAATCCATAATAAATTTAAATTTAAAATCAATAAATTAAACAATAAAAATGGCAAAGACAATAGGCTAATATCAACATCAAAAACAACAAGAGCAAGCAATGCAATAGGGATATTATGCAAAAAAACTATATTATTCCTAACTATTATTCTCAAGACAAATGATAAATATGGTGTTTTTAACTGTTTTATATAACCACCATAATCAATAAAACAACTACAAGACTCCACTATGGTTGTGGCAATAAACATCCAAGTTATAACACCAAATGATAAATAGGGGATATATGATTTTATATCAGTTTTTAAAATTTGCGAATAAACAATAGATATAGATGTTATGAATATTAAAATAGCCAAAGATATCCAAAAAGGCCCTAAAACAGTTCTTTTGTATTTAGCTGTGATATCTTGCCAAGCCAAGGTTGTCCATAGTGGCAGATTTTTAAAAAGTGGCAAAACCTCACTTGTAAGAAAGTTATTTTGGCTCATTGTCAGCAACCAGCTTTTTAAACAAAAAAACAATATATTCTGGGTGATAATTTATATAGCCATTCTCATCTTTATCATAATTATCACCATTAACCCACAAACATTTATTTTTGTTTATTTTCTTGATTTTTTTATATGAATATTTGTTAGCTGTTATAAATTGCATTTTGTTATGAAAAAAATGATAACCATCATTTGAATTTATATAATGCAAAGCTAAGGTTTTTGTATTGGTGATATTAGTTAGTGGCCAAAATATTGAATTAACTGCGATAACATATGGATCAATATCTTTTAACATTTTTAAAGTCTGATTGATATTTTTTGCTTGCACATTGATAAATAGTTTATGCTTGATAATTTTGTTATAAATAATCTGGTTCTCTTTGATCTCTTTTAGTTTTTTTCTAATAATCGTATTTTTATGTTTTATTCTCAGATAGTCTTTTTTCTGTTGTTGTTGCTGTTTGATGATATCGTCAATTTTGGTAAATAAAATCACCTCAAAACCATCTTTTAATAGATAATAAATCAGTTTTAAAGCATAGGGATATATATACTCACCACTTCTGGTATCTAAATGTAAAAAAACGGGTTTCTCATGTTTTTTACCTATAAATGTTTGTGATTTATCGTCAGCATTATCATTGGTTGTTATGGAATTTTGTAAATCTTGCTTGGAGTATTTTAAAGAAAATTGCTTGAATATTCGCTCAATACGAGTCTTATTACCATAACCGCAAGTGTCATAGACAAAATGATAAATGTCAGTTGCATTTTCATCATATTGAATATCAGATAAATCTAAACATTTCCAATAGATGGGGTTAGGAGCATGAAAACTATGTGCCTCATCAAATATATTAGTTTGTTCGGCGATATGAATTAAATTAGAGTTATTAAAGTTATTATCAGCATTGCCGACATATATGATAAATTTTTTATTGTTGGTTTGTAGTTTTTTTTTAATCTCATTAAAAGCAGGAATACCATATAAAAAATCACCAATCCCACAATATATAACGATTATTATATTTTTATCGTAGTTGAGTTTGTATGGTTTATAGAATTTAACTATTTTATCATATTTGTATTTGCGTTTGTATCTATATCTAAAATAAACTTTAAAATCATATATTTTTTCAACCAACCCAACAAATAAAAGATTTTTAAAAAATCTAATCATATCTTTTTAAAAACAGCACTTAGGATATTGGGTAAATTTTTGTCGTATTTTGTGCGGATAATATCTTCTAGATGGGAATGGTTAAGGATTTTATAACCTATGTCGGCAAAAAATTCTGTAAGAGATTCTAAGTTAAAATGCCATAGATGTTCGTTTTCTTTTCTGTGTTTCCAGTTTTTAAACCACTCATCGGATATATAATGACACAATGGAACAGCGATATAGATATATTTAGCATTTAACTGTCTTATCTTATAAATGTCATCAAAATGCTCCAAGGAATCAAAAAAACAGACAACATCATAACTGTCTTTATATATATTATCAGTGGTTTTTATTTGCTTGGGTAGCGGATATGCAGGAGCTATATCAGAGCCTGTACAATGTGGTATAATTTTAGAGGCAGTTTTAAGAAAATCACCATTGCCATAACCAACATCTAAGAGAGAAGTTACCCCCCCCCACAATTCCTAAGAGGTAACCAAGTCTTAAATGAGACATGTTTCCAGCACCGATGTGTTGGTTATAACTTTTTTCAATATAATTGTAATCATAAGTGATTTTATCAACTTTGATTTGCCGGATGACACCGTTTTTATCGTATTTATAGTTGTCTAACATTATGGTTGTTTAAAATAAAAAGTGTTTATCATACATCTTGTTATATTTATCCGCAAGTTTTTTAAACAGAGGGCAAGGTAGTCTCAACTATATCACCTTTTCTTTGTAAAACTGCCACATTTTTATTTAAGGCTTGTTGTTTTAGATTGTCATTGATTTTAAAACTTGCCAAAGCCAAGTGATGTTGATAGTTTTTATATTGTGGATAAAGCAATTTAAAGTTTTTGTATTTTTTGTCAATTAGTCTATCTAAGTCTTGTTGGTGGGCTTTGTATTTTACCTCAATAATTGCTACATCTTGACCGTTGATTAGCAAAATATCATATTCATCTTCAATGTCATCTTTTTTGCGAGTAACATTTTTATCAATAAAGTCATAATCTATGCCACCTAAGGTTGGTTTTTTACCCAAAGAGTTATAAAAAAACTCCTCAGCTACATCCCCTTGTGAGTTGCCAATGCCACCGAGCATTTTACCTAATTCTTTGATGTATTTGTCAGTAGATTTCATCTGTTGGCTAGTTTCTTTCACTTGCTTGTCGGTTTCTTGCTGTGCTTGTTGCAAAGCTATCATACCTTGAGATAAGTCTTGTTGTGTTATCATATAACTATAATTTTATAAAAAATAATCTGTCTATTTTATCACAGCAAAAATAATTTTGCAAACTATAAAATTTAAAAAACCCAAAGTATATCTGCCGTATCTTGAATTATTTTGTTGTGTTTTTGTCTTTGACTCAATAAAAAAAGTGATAGAATTGTTATTATTTTGCGATACACTTTTCTAATTCTTTTTCAGTGTCAGTGTTTGGGGTGTGAGAGAGGATTTGTTGTAAGAATAATTTTAATCGATCACTTTGAGGGTTACAGAAAAATTCCTCTGGTTCGTTCTCTTCAATGATTTGTCCCTCATCCATAAAAATAACCCGGTCGGCGACCTCTTTGGCAAAACCCATCTCGTGAGTTACACATATCATAGTTTTGTGCTCTTTTGCTAACTCCACCATTACATCTAAAACCTCTGATATCATTTCAGGGTCTAATGCAGAGGTAGGCTCATCAAATAACATTATGGTAGGGTTAGCACACAAAGCACGAGCGATGGCAACTCTTTGTTGTTGTCCGCCAGAGAGTTGCCCTGGATATTTTTGTGCTTGGTCGGCGATATTTACTCGCTCTAAATATTCCATGGCTGTTGATAGGGCTTCTTCTTTTGGATGTTTATGCACATGGGTTGGTGCTAAGATTAAATTATCAATAATGCTTAAATGAGGAAAAAGTTCAAAGTGCTGGAACACCATTGCAACCTGTGAGCGAATTTTTTTTATTTTTTTGACATTATCGGTTAAAATTGTGCCATTGACATCTATTGTGCCTTTTTGAAATTTTTCTAAATAATTTATGCATCTTATCAGGGTTGATTTGCCAGAGCCTGATGGACCGCAAACTACAACAATCTCACCTTTTTTGATGTTTAAATTTATGTCTTTTAAAGCATGAAAATCACCATACCATTTGTTTAAATTTTTTATTTGAATAATTTTGTCACCACTCATTTTTGTGTCTCCTATCTATAATCTGTGTTGTATTTAACTTCTAAGAATTTGCCATATTTTGATAATGAAAAGCAAAAAGCCCAAAAAACAAAAGTTACAAAAACATAACCTTCGGTATCAAAACCTAACCAGTTGTTATCTGTGCCTGTTAAATGCACCATTGCCAGCAAATCAAATAAACCGATAATCAAAACTAAAGTGGTGTCTTTAAAAAGAGCAATTGATGCACCAATTAAATTTGGAATGGCAACCTTCAGAGCTTGCGGCAAGATAATCAATAACATTTTTTGCCAATATGATAAACCCAGAGAATCAGCTGCCTCATATTGTCCGGTAGGAATAGCCTGCATACCACCACGAATGACCTCGGCTATATAGGCGACTTGAAACATAGTGATGCCTATCAAAGCTCGCAAAAGTTTGTCAAAATTCATCCCCTCTGGAAAAAACAAAGGCAAAATAACCGATGCCATAAATAAAATAGAGATAAGAGGAACACCACGGATAAATTCAATATATATAACGGATAAATTTTTAATAATTGGTAGTTTTGATTTGCGACCGAAGGCTAAAACTATGCCAAAAGGGATAGCAGCTACTATGCCAATAGAGGCAACTATCAAAGTTAGAGTAAGTCCGCCCCATTTGTCGGTATCTACTACATCCAAACCAAAACTACCACCACTGATTAAAAAATATGTGATGATTGGATAGAGCATAAAAACCAATATTTTATAGATAAAATTTACCGGTAAAAATCTAAACAAAAATCCAAAAACAAAAAACAACACAAAAGACAGATTCACTCGCCAATGAGCCTCATCAGGATAAAAACCATAGATAAAAAAATCAATTTTTTGAATGACAAAAACCCAGCAAGCGCCATCCCTCGTGCAGGCTGATTTATCTGAGCCGATAAAATTAGCATCAATGATTGCCCACTGAAAAAAAGGCGGCAAAACCCAATATAAAAACAATAAAGACAATAAAGTTAAAGCTGAATTTGCAGGAGTTGAGAATAAATTTGACAATAGCCAATTTAAAAACCCACGGTTTTTAACTGGTGGTTGTGAGCTTTGAATTAAATTATATGTCATATCTCTATCGCCCCTTGACTTTTAGTTTTTTGTTGACAATATTCAAGACTAACGAGATGCTAAGACTGATAAACAAATAAACCAACATAGTGATAAAAATAATCTCAATTGCTTGTCCTGTTTGGGTTAATGCCGTGCCAGCAAAAACGGTAAATAATTCAGGATATCCAATGGCAGTAGCAAGGGACGAGTTTTTAACAAGATTTAGGTATTGATTTATAATTGGCGGTATGGCGATTCTTATTGCCTGTGGTAAGATAACTATTTTCAAAGATTTGTATGGTGATAGCCCTAATGACTTGGCTGCCTCTTTTTGCCCCTTGGCGACAGCCTCGATACCTGAGCGGATTGCCTCGGCTATGTAGGTAGCAGTATAGATACTCAAAGCAAAGGTTAAAGCAAGAAATTCAGGGGAATAATTTAAACCCCCTACATAATTGAATCCTTTTAAGGCAGGGATTTCAAAACTCAAAGGTGAGCCTGATATAAAATAAGTCAATAGTGGTAAGATAATAATAATTGCAAAGCCAATTAGCAAAACTGGAGTCTCTTTACCAGTGTTATCAAATTTTTTGTTAGCAAAACGGTTGATAAAATAGATTAAAACAATAGATAGGATAATGGCGATTAAAACAAATAAAAAACCACTTTCAAATATAGGTCGTGGGATATAAAATCCACGGTTGTTAAGAAATATATCTCCTGCCAAAGAAATGCTTTGTTTAGGGCTAGGTAAGGCTGCCAGAACAACATTATACCAAAATAAAATTTGTAATAAAATTGGTATGTTGCGAAAAAGTTCAATATAAAAGCCGGATAATTTTGCAATGATATAGTTTTTTGAAAGACGAGCGATTCCTACGATAAGCCCGATAATTGATGCAAAAAATATACCAGCGAATGAGACGATTAGAGTGTTGATAAGCCCTACAAGAAAGGCTGTGAAGTAGGTTGAGGTTGTGTCGTTATATTCAATTGCACTCTCGGCTATGCCAAAGCTTGCATTTTGATTAAAAAAACCAAAACCAGTTGTAATTCCTCGTTGTTCGATGTTATTAAATACATTATTAGTGATATATGATAAAAACAAAACCACGACAAGTAATGTTATAACCTGTGAGGCAATATTTCTAAATTTGCGGGAATTTAATAATTCAAACATAAGAGGTTAAAAAATTGCTTAGGAAGAATAGAAAATAATCTACCTAAGCAAATTTAAAGATAGTGTTTATCTAAAAGGAGGTGAATATAAAATTCCACCTTTAGACCATAAAGCATTAACGCCTCGCCCTATTTTTAACAATGATCCTTTGCCGACATTACGTTCAAATGACTCGCCATAGTTACCAATTTGCTTGATAATATTATAAGCCCATTTAGCATCTAATTTTAAGTTCTCGCCCATTTTGCCTTCAACTCCAAGCAATCTTCTAATCTCTGGGTTTTTAGATGATTTAGCCAAACTATCAACATTTTTTTGAGTAACACCAAATTCTTCGGCAGTAACCAAAGCATTTAGTGACCATTTTACGATATTAAACCAAACATCATCACCTTGACGAACAACAGGACCTAATGGCTCTTTTGAAATAATCTCTGGCAACACAAAATAGGCAGATGGATCTTTCATTTTTGTGCGTAAAGAGTATAACTGAGATGCATCAGATGTAATTAAATCACAACGACCTGCCTCAAAACCTTTTTGCACTTGATCTGCTGTATCATAACTAATTGGTTTGTATTTCATATTGTTAGTTTTGAAATAATCAGCTAAGTTCATCTCGGTAGTAGTGCCTGCGGTAATACAAACAGATGCACCGTCTAATTCTTTAGCGCCTTTGATGCCAGATTTTTTTGAAACCAAAAAACCTTGACCGTCATAATAATTAACACCTGCAAAGTTTACCCCCAAAGATGTATCACGAGACTGAGTCCAGGTAGTGTTGCGAGCAAGCATATCAATCTCACCTGATTGCAAAGCGGTAAAGCGCTCTTTTGCAGTCAAAGGCACAATTTTTACCTTATTAATATCACCAAAAACAGCAGCTGCTACGGCACGACAAGTATCAACATCAAGACCAGTCCATTTTTTATCTGCACCCATTTCAGCAAAGCCTGTTAACCCAGTTGAAACGCCACACTTCATAAAACCTTGTTTTTTGACATTTTCTAATGTGTCGGCATTTGCAACCACACCAAAAACCATCATCAAGGCAAGTATACTAATTTTTTTCATATATAAACTCCTATTAAAATATAAAATTAAAAATAACCACTTTTTAAAACTTGTCCAAAAATAAAAATTAGAAAGAATTAAAGTAGGAATTATATAGTATTGTTATGTAATTTGTCAAATTTAAATTATTTTGCTTGTTTATGTGGGAATAGTTGTGGTATAATATGAGGGTTTTATATTTTTTAAAAAACTATGAAAAAACCACAACAACAACCACAAATAAACATTGAAAAACTAATAATCCACGGCAAAGAACAAGGGTTTTTAACCTATAACGAAATTTACGATCATTTACCTGACGATATCAGCGAGTCG
>Ga0164315_10002610_pt1 | contig 13821 bp, 16 predicted proteins | sample GuaBasSedimGuay6_FD_113737 | JGI IMG/M metagenome (GOLD analysis project Ga0164315, IMG submission 113737) | Subseafloor sediment microbial communities from Guaymas Basin, Gulf of California, Mexico - Guay6, Core 4569-2, 0-3 cm | ecosystem: Environmental > Aquatic > Marine > Hydrothermal vents... | reverse complement strand
GGTATGACAGTGCTGGAAAATGTAATGACGGGAATGCATACTCATTTAAAATCAGGTCTTTTCATGTCAGGGTTTCGTTTACCATCTGTTCGCAGGGAGGAAGCAAAGACCCGCCAAAAAGCACTTGATATTTTAGAGTTTGTGGGCATTAAAGACAACGCCGATTTAGAAGCCATCAGTCTCCCATACGGGCAACAGCGCCTGGTTGAAATTTCCCGTGCCTTAGCATCAGAACCTAAATTGCTTATACTGGATGAACCTGCTGCCGGTATGAACCATACTGAAGGAAAAGCTCTGGCTGCAAAAATTATTCAGATTCAAAAAACGGGTGTTACTATTCTGCTTGTAGAGCATGATATGGGGCTGGTTATGGAAATCTGTGATCAAATTATTGTTTTAAATTACGGTGTGGTTATTGCCCAGGGCGACCCGTTGTCAATTCAAAATAACTCCGAAGTAATCGAAGCTTATCTTGGAAAGAAGGATAATGATGCTTAAAATTGATAATTTAGTTGTTTCATATGGGGAACTCGAAATTATACATGAAGTTAGCCTGAATGTGAATCAAGGGGAAATTGTAACTATTGTGGGATCTAATGGTTCTGGCAAAACAACTCTACTCAGAAGAATATCCGGTGTAATCACAGGTACAACAGGGCAAATTTTTTTTTCAGATATGGATATCAGTCAAAAACGGACAGATGAAATTGTCAACCTGGGAATTGCCCAGGTGCCTGAAGGTCGTCATATTTTTCCAAATTTGTCTGTTAATGACAATCTGGAGATGGGTGCTTATGTAAAAAAAGGAAAAAAAAACAAAGTTAAAGAAACTTTGGAATTTATTTTTACACTTTTTCCTATTTTAAAACAGCGTAACCACCAGAGGGGAGGAACGCTTAGCGGCGGAGAACAGCAGATGCTTGCCATAGGCCGGGCATTAATGAGCGATCCGAAGCTGCTAATGCTGGATGAACCTTCCATGGGTATAGCGCCCATTATTGTCAGGGATATCTTTAAAGCCATAAAGCAACTTAATCAAAAAGGAATGACCATTCTTTTGGTGGAGCAGGATGTGGAATCTTCTCTCAGTATTGCCGACCGTGGCTATGTTATGCAGTTAGGTCGTATGGTGCTGGAAGGGTCAGGCAAAGCGCTTCTATCTAACGATGAAGTTAAAGCTATTTATCTTGGGGGAAAAAATTAAAATTAAAATCAATATGGGGAATTAAACCTATGAAAGCTGCAATCTGGTATGCACGGAAGGATGTTAGAATTGAAGAAGTTCCAGAGCCACCTTCACCTTGTGTGGGAGAAGTCAAAATCAAGGTCCATTGGTGTGGAATTTGTGGCTCTGACCTTCATGAATATCTTGCCGGGCCCATTTTTATCCCGGTAGAGGAACCTCATCCTCTGACAGGTAAAAAAGCACCTGTGATAATCGGTCATGAATTCTCAGGAGATATTGTTGAGATTGGAGAGAATGTTACCGACCTTAAAGTTGGAGACCGGGTTACAGCATCTGCTTCAAGATCCTGCGGGAAGTGTTTTTGGTGTAAAAGAGGCGAGACTGTGATTTGTGAAATAAATGCTGGAACAGGTCTACATGCTGATGGGGCATTTGCAGAATATGTGAACATTCCTGCCTATGATGTTTATAAGCTTCCGTCTGAACTTTCTTATGAAGAGGCTGCTCTGGCAGAACCCCTGGCAGTAGGTGTCCATGCAATGAAGAAAGGTAAAATACAGCCAGGGGACAATGTAGTGATTGTAGGGGCTGGAACCATTGGATTGGCTACGCTTCAGGCAGCAAGGGCTTCTGGAGCCAAAAAAATTATTGTTGTAGAGGTTGCCAAAGCCAGGAAAGAGTATGCAAAAAATTTTGGTGCTACTCTGGTATTTGATCCTACTGAAGTTGATGTTCCGGCAGAAGTGCTAAAAGCTACCGATGGAGTCGGTGCCGACCTTGGATTTGAGTGTGTGGGTAATCAGGAGACAGCTTTACTTGTTCTTGATTCAGTCCGGCGCGGTGGAAGGATGGTCGTTGTTGGTATATTTGAAAAACCAGTTAAAATCAATCTTAATTCATGCGTTTTTTTTGAAAAAGAAATCATTGGATCACTTGGGTACAATGATGAATTTGCAACAGTCCTTTCATATTTGGTAGATGGAAGGCTACAAGCAAAGCCCATGATTACTAAAAAAATTGCGCTGAATGATCTAATAGACAAGGGGTTTAGTGAACTCATAGAAAATAAAAATCAAAATATTAAAATTCTTGTTTCGCCTATGAGCTAAATATTGATATTAGATAAACAGGCCAAAATGATTTTGGATCAAATGGAAGCAAGTGATGCACCGCCTCTTTATAAATTACCTGGACCAGATGTGAGAGCAAGAGTCAAAGAGGGTACGATTGCAATAGGCGAGCCCAAAATCAGGGTATGCAAAAAAAATACTGGGATTGTATTATGCTGAAATAGCTTCGTGGATGAGGCTCGTCCTGTTTTCCACACCCACTTTTCTAAAAATATTTTTAAGATGATTCTTAACCGTTCCCTCGCTGATAAAAAGACCATCAGCAATCTCGACATTTTTAAAGCCTTTATGGACATAATTAACTATTTCGATTTCTCTTGGCGAAAGAGCATATTCATCTTTAAGCCTATCAGCATCAATTACATTAACAGCAGGAATCTTTTCGATTGAAAGTAAAAATTTATTTTTTTGGGAACTGTCCAGTTTAGTGTTAAAGGTTTGAAAACTGGCAAGGTATCTACCAATAGATGTATCTTCGAAAATTCCTTTTACTCTCTGGTTTGTTTTTAATGCGATGGCAGTTGAGTGTAAATTTGAGGGTAGAAAAAAGGTAGGCGTATTGTAAATTAAAGAAAAATCTTTTTTGATTTTATGACATATTTCAATTCCTTTGCTATTGGCATAAACAACAGATAAATTTTCATTCAAGATAAAAACCCCTGTTGACTTGCATTCACTGATTGCATGATAAAAATCTTGTTTCGCTTTGAGCAAAGTATATGATTGAGCATTATTTAATGCCAGAGCGAGGTGATGGGCAAGAGTTGTACCGAGTTTTAATTCATTACTTTGAAACATTTTTTCTTTTTTAGATCTATGAACTCCGATAGTTCCTAAAAGCTTTCCTTTAGGTCGTAAAAAAAATATCATCTGGTTATGAATATTCTGAGGTTTTAAAAAATCATTATAATATTCAGTTTTAGTGAATTCAGACATTTCAAAAAAATTAGTATCAATAATGACTTCTGATGTTTGAGGTTGTGAAATATATTTTTTTTTATTAGATGGGTCAAAAGGATTTTGTTTGCGATAATAAGTTTGATAAAGTTGTAGATAAGACTTATCTATGCCTACTGAAACGGGCTTTCCCATATTTCCACTATTATCGGCAACAAAAAAGGTGCAACTACTTGAACGGAATAATTCTTTAATAGAAGGAAGAAGATTCTCTCTCAGGGTATTTACATCCAGACTACTCTGAGTAATAGTTATAATGTCTAATATTTTATTGAAAGTTCTTTGACTGTAAATCACGCCTTCCCCCCTATTATAAATTATAATAACTTATAATTTTGGAAATTACAATAAAATTGCAATATTGCAAATAGACCCCAAATAGCTCTTTAGTGAGAGCCTCTTACAGAAACTATGAATATTTTTCAAAAATAGTTTCTGCATAGTTCAATTTTCTATTCTTTTGATTTGTTTTCTTTTTTTATTGCCACGAGGATTAATGTCAATTATTGAAGCGTGCTCCAGGGATCAGTTGTGTTGTTTGATGATGTGTGAAATTATATGCTGAATCCATCAAATCATATAAATTAGTTACCCATTTGGTAAGCTCAGTCAATGGAAGTACCGCCTGGCTGGCTGTCATGTAGAGAAGCTGAGGTCAGAACACAGCTAATGGGGATATGTCCTGCCTGAAGACCTCATATGGTTTTGGCAGGAATTTTGAAATAATTATCCTACTACGAATAAAAACTAACGCAATTTCAAACAGTTACTGGCTTTACAAATAGGTCAGCTTTTCTCTCATGTAAGAAACATTTAGTGCATTTTTTTCTCAATACAATATCTTCAGGAAGCTTGAAATTTTCAGGTTCCTCTTGAAGTAACCTTTTAATTTCATCCCAGCTATCTACTCGAATGACTAAGCATTCCCAGTTATATCGGGATTCATATTCAATTTCCATGCGGTCGTCAGAATAGGTGATAACTCTGAATAAAGTATGACCTATTCTTTGTCCCAGCTCTCTGCAACCATCAAGAATATTAATATTTTCTTGATACTTCATAATTTATCATAAGTAATTCTTGATACTAATTGTCATTAAGTAAATGGATAGCTTCACCATCAGTGTTTAAGGCTGCCTCAAAAAAACTTTCTGCAAGTGAAGGATGGCTGAAGACGGTTTTTTTAATGCCATTTAAATCAATTCCATTTTGCATGACAAGGCAGGCAAGTGAAATAAGTTCTGTTGCCTGTGGCCCAATGATCTGAACTCCCAAAACAGTTTTGCTGTCTGATTCTGAAATAATAGTAACTAAACCCGTATCATTATTTATGCTTCCTGAACGACCATTTCCGACAAAACGAAACTCTCCAACTTTAATGTCATATCCAGACTCTTCAGCCTCTATCTCAGACAGACCTACCGAAGCTACTTCCGGATCTCCATAGACACAATTAGGACAAAAAATCTGTTGCTGTGATACGGTATTTCCCAGGATATGATCAATAACATACATACCCTGTTGAATAGCTTTATGTGCGAGAAATGGAGGGCCTGTTGCATCGCCAATGACATATATCCCTTTCTGGTCAGTCTCAAAATTAGAATCAAAGTCCAATATTCTATTTTTCAATGACAAACCTGTGGCTTTAAGATTAAGGCTTTTATAATCTGGTTGCCGTTGACCGGTTAACAAAACCTTTTCTACTTTTTGTTCTATCTTTCCCTTGGCGGTCTCTATTTTTAAAACAACACCTGAACCTTCAACCGGTATTGCTGAAACCAGAGTTGAACGAATTAATATATTTAGCTTCCTGTCAAGCAGGCATTTTTTATAACGGCTGGCCAAATCCCAGTCAAATTTGGGTAATACATTTTTTTCTTTTTCAATAATAACAACTTTGGAGCCTAAGTTCTGATAAATTTGAGCTAACTCAACTCCGCGATTACCCGCACCAATTACAGCAAGAGTACGGGGTATGGATTTTAAAGCTATAGCATCGTTTGTACTCCATATCGACTCCCCGTCAGTTTGTAAACCTTCACCATAATGCACAGTTGCTCCGGTTGCCAGAATAATATTTGATGCTGATAAAGTTTTTAATTCACCGTCAACACTTTTTAATTCAATTGTATTAGAATTAGTAAAGGATGCTTCCCCTTGCAGATAGATGATATTATTACCGGTAATAATATTCTGAACCCAGCCACGGGATCCCTCCATTACCATGTTTTTACGTTCAATTATGCGCTGCAGATTGATTTTCATATCACCACGCAGAAAATAACTATTTCGAACAGCAGTAAGAAACTCTGTATCATGGAGCAGGGTTTTGGTGGGAATACATCCTCTGTTCAGACAGGTTCCCCCCAGTGTCTCTTGCTCCACCAATATAGTCTTCAGACCTTTCTGACTTCCTCGAATGGCTGCTGAATATCCTCCAGGACCACCTCCGATAACTATTAAATCATATTTTTGAATTGCCATGGTATAATGCTTCTCCAACTATATCTGTTTAGATTTCATAATGTTAAGATATCTTATTTAAGAATCTTACGAAAAAGAACTGGTTGCTCAATCATCTTTTTTAATTCACTGATAAACAATCCTGCAGGGACTCCGTCAATAGCTCGATGATCGTGAGTCAGGCAAAGATTGGCCATAGTACGAACAATAATCTTATCATTGAGTACAATCGGTTTTTTTCCAATCTTTCCAATACCAAGAATAGCATTTTCCGGCTGATTAATGATCGGTGTCATGAAATCAACATCAACCGGCCCACCACTGCTCAGGGTAAATGTTGAGCCTTGGTATTGTTCCGGTGTTAATTGATTGTTTCTTGCTTTTTTGGCCAACTTTCTGATTTCCCGGCTCACTGACATCAGACTTTTTTTATCAGCATTGCGCACAACCGGGACTACAAGCCCATTATCAAGGGCTACTGCAACACCAATATGATACTCCCCCCATAGAATAATTTCTTCTCCCACAAATGAGGAGTTAATGACAGGGAATTTTTTTAGTGTAAAAGCCAATAATTTCACCAGCATATCAACAAATGATATTTTATCGCCTCCATGATCAAGTATGAATTCGCTTCGAAAATCAGATAGCTCTGTGAAATCAACTTCAGAAACAACCGTCAACTGTGCACTGTGTTGTAAACTTGATAAAAGGTTATCTCCTATTGCCCGACGCATCCCTGTAAATGAAATGCGGTCAAGCACTACTTTATCTCCAACATCTGCTTGAATGGTATCCGGCGGAGGAGCAGTTTCATCAGAATCACCATCAAAGGTGAGTCGAATACCATCTTCCTGGTCATCATCATCAAATCCAAGACCAAGCACATCATCTGTTGGCTCACTGACTGTGGTAGCTTTGTACTCTTCAAACTCTTCTATACTCTCGGCAACAACACCCAGAGTATCTCCAACATTTACTTTTTCTTTTACTTTTTTAAGGATAAACAGCAACCCTGCGGATGGAGCCTCGACTTCAAAAGTTACCTTGGCTGTCTCTAAATTGACAACGGCCTGATCTTTTTTAATATCTTCATTATCCGATAGCAACCATTTGACCACAATAATATCTTTTTGTGTCATGCCCAGTTTTGGTACAACAATAGGAGTAATCATATTAGAACATTCCTGCTTTTATGAAATTAATTAAAACAGGCACCACCATCCACATTTATGGCTTGCCCGGTTATTTCTCTGGCATTTTCCGATGCAAGAAAAACTGCTGTCTGACCGATATCTTCTGCTGTCTGAGGCCTTTTCATGGGAATTATATTTTCTACAATTCCTTGAAACACCTGATCAGGATTCAACCCTTTAAAGGGAGGGTAGGCCTGACCAAGCACTTTGGCGCCAGCATCCCACATAGGGGTGCGAATAACTCCTGGACAAATTGTATTTACATTGATTCCAAAAGGTGCCAATTGAACGGCTATGCCCTGACTGAGAACAATCACTCCGGCTTTGCTTGCACTATAGTGAGGAACCCAGTCAAGTCCATTACGGCCGCCTATCGACGACACATTAATAATCTTACCACTTTTCTGTTTTCGAAAATGGGCTGCAATTGCCTGGATGCATAAGAAAGTACCTTTAAGATTAACATCAATAGTTGTGTTCCAATCTTTTTCAGAAATATTTTCCAGAATAAGGGGTTCGTCAGAATCCGGGCGATGAGTAAAACCTCCTACACCTGCACCACACACCAGGATATCAATATTGCCCATTCCCTTGAGGCTTTCACTAATAAGTTTTCTGCATTGATCCTTTTTAGTGACATCTGTTGAAATAGCCAATGATTTTTGTCCCATTCCTTTAATTTTTGCAGCCGTTTTTTCGGCCAACTCCTGATTTAAATCGCTTACAACAATATTTGCTCCTTCTTTTGCCATACATAAAGCAATACCTTCACCTAATCCACCACCACCGCCTGTAATGACAGCTACCTTATCTTTTAATAACATTTGAATTCTCCTTGAGTTGGTGTTTAAAGTGTGCGCTTTACAGCACGTATAATGGTATCCTTGTTGGGTAGATAAAAATCTTCAAGAACCGGACTTCCTGGAATAGGTACCATTGGAGCCGCAACTCTTTGTACAGGTGCTTTAAGGATAGAAAAATAATCATTACAGGCAATGGCAGCTATTTCTGCACCAAGACCACCTCTTATCCTTCCCTCTTCAACTGTAATCAAACGCCCGGTTTTTTCCACTGACTCAAATATAGTGTCTTTATCGAGTGGTACTATTGTACGCGGATCAATAACTTCTATATTAATATTTTCTTTTGCCAACTCCTCAGCAGCATTCATTGCTTCATAGACCATAAAACCAAAAGCCACTACAGTAGCGTCTTTTCCTTCTTTTCGAATGGCGGCTTCTCCAAAGGGAATTGTATACTCTTCTTCTGGTACTTCGCCTTCAATTCCACCCAGGATGATTTTTCTTGGTTCAAAAAAAATGACTGGGTCATCACTGCGTATGGCTGTTTTTAAAAGGCCTTTTGCATCATATGGATTTGAAGGTTCTACCAGTACCAGTCCCGGAGCTTGCTGCATCTGGGATTCAAGGCTTTGTGAATGCCCATATCCCATTCTAAAGCCACCTCCAACAGTTGTTCTAATGACAACCGGAAGATTGTACTGGTTTCCTGTTATATAACGCCATTGACCCAGTTGATTGCAAATCTGGTCCATGGCCAACATGGTAAAATCGCAGAACATTAATTCCAGAACAGGTCTATGACCGTTCATGGCTGCTCCTATTGTAACTCCAGTAATCGCATTCTCAGCGATTGGTGTATTGAGAACTCTCTCTTTCCCAAATTCCTTTACCAATCCGGCCGTCTGACCAAAAACCGAAAGTCGAATGTCCTCTCCCAGTAAAAAAACCTTTGGGTCTCTGCGCATTTCTTCAGCCATTGCATCCTGAAGTGCCTGGGTAAATGTAATAGTTTGATTCATTAGAATACCCCCTTGTTTGCATAAACGTCTTTAAAAAGATCACTTTGAACCGGGTCAGGGTCAGCCATGGCTTCTTTTGCAGTCATATTAACTTCAGCTTGTACTTCGGAAACCAATTTTTGATCCTGATCATTGGTTAACACTCCTCGATCCAGTAGCTTTTCCCGACAAATATCTATAGGATCTCTTTTGCTCCATTTTTCCACATCTTCAGATTTTACATATCCACCCGGGTCACCGGCATAATGAAGTGCCATACGGAATGTCTTATATTCTACTACATATGGCCCTTTACTACTGCGCGCATGACTGATAGCTTTTTCAGTAGCAGTGTATGTCGTTTCAATATCCTGTCCATCAACAATGTCGTATGGAATTCCATAGCCTGCTGCACGTGGAGCGACATCTTCCGTTGGAATATGTTCACTCTTATAGCTAAGTTCGCAGAATTCATTTGTGCAGATAGCAAACACAACTGGACATTTCCACAGAGCAGCCATACACATTGCCGGGCCTGCATCGCCCTGGTTACAAGTTCCTTCACCAACAAAAAAGAGCGTGACCTGATCACTCTTGTTCATTTTCGAACTAAGTGCTGTTCCCACGGCATATGAGAAATCAGATCCTAAGCTTGATACTAATCCTGGAATATTTAGATTGGGGTCACACAGATGCATAGTACCTTTTCCTTTGCAAAGCCCAGTTTGTTTTCCTAAATATTCCGCCCAAATATCTTTAGTTGTCATGCCTTTTCCGACATACTCTCCTACACCCCGATGGGTCCCGAAAAGAATATCTTTTTGTTGTAAAGGACCTGTTACTCCGATGGACACAGCTTCCTGTCCTGTCCCGAAATGTGGCATTAATTGAATTTTCCCTTCCTGAAGAAATTTCCCATGTGTTTCTTCCAGGTTTCTGACCACTAACATTTTACGATAGAGCGCTAAAATTGTTTCATTGCTTAAGGTCATTTTATTCTCCTTTATTTGATTTCAAGTTATCTCTATTAATTCAAATAGAACACCGCCAGTTTGATCTGAAAGCATATAGGCTGCACGAACATGACCTAATCCTTCCACATCTGTTTCAGCATTCATCAAAACATCTATTCCCTGGTCATTAAAATAATCCAACCATTCATCATAGTTTTCAACCAGAAAGCCAAAATGATGCATTCCCTCTCCTTTTTTATCAAGAAACCATTGGTGCGGAGAATTTTCACTCACAGGCTCAATTAGTTCCAGAGCTATTTCCCCCCATTGGCACTTGCCGACTTTGAGTTCAATGGGATGCGGTTTATTATTGACCCAATGCTGTGTCGGTTTAAAATGCATTACCTGAAAGGGACCCAATCCATAAATCATTGTGTAATAATCAATTGTTGCTGACAAGTTTTTAACCACGATTCCTATTTGGAACGGTGGTGGTAAACTCATTTTTTCTTTCATTAATCACACCTCAAAAAAAAATTAATATTATTTAATAATGTCTTGTGATTTTTTACCAAAAAATGATATCCGTCAATATCCCGAAAGGGATATAAAGGCCATTTGATTGTTCATAGTATCAAGACTATGAAACCTGTTAACACTAAAGTTATGATCCGCTGAAAAAACAGGCGAGCCGAATATGGAAATATCAGGTAGCTGATAACTGCGAATCAATACACGAGATACTTGACTTAAATCTCCCACCAGATTATATCAGTTTTAAAAAAAAATTAATGAATATATAAAATGTATGGGAAAAATATTAGCGATTAACAGAAAATCTTATCAACCAGCCTATGCCCAGATAGTTGACTCGATTCGGCATCAGATAGCTTTAGGTATGTATCTTCCTGGTTGTCGGCTTCCCTCGGAGTCACAGTTATGTAAGCAGTTTCAGGTAAGCTCTGTTACAGTGCGCAGAGCCATCAATGTGCTGGTGAATCAAGGTATTGTGGACACCAGTCAAGGTAAAGGGTCGTTTGTCAAACCATTGAAATTGGGAAATGTATCTTTTCATCTTAATGAACTTCAGGAAATTTTTGAAGACAATGAAAACACACAGGTTAAGCTGGTATTTGCTCGGATCATGGCTGCTGAAAAATCTATTGCTCAAAAATTACAAATACCAGAGGGCGACCGGGTTATTCATATACGTCGTCTGATCAGTAATCATAATATTCCTCTGATCTATCACCATCAGCACATGATTTATGACCCCAGCCAACCCGTTGTTGAGGCTGAACTGGATCTCACTTCACTGGGTGGTTTGTTTGTAGGCGCGGGGAAAACAAATTTGAAAAAGGGTTTATTAAATTTAAAACTTGCAACACTCAATGAAGAGGAAGCTCTGCATTTAAAAGGTGAATTCGGGGTGCCCGCCTTCCGTCTGGAGCACACTTTTTTTGATCTTAAAGACCGACAGGTTAGCTGGGGATGGTTCATTTTTTTTGAAAAATCCTTGAATTTCAGTGCAAAAGTTGGAGTTTGGAAACAATCACAGGAAGTCGATGATGTCTAACATCAATAATCTTTTTCCTGATGCTTCAAATCTTATGTCCCTTTTAATAGAGCTTAAAGAGAGTGAGTCATTATCCCTGGTAGAAAAATTATTAACTACCGGTGTTGATCCTCTACACATTGTCCAATGCTGCCAGGCTGGAATGAGAGATGTTGGGAAACATTATGAGACAGGTCGTTATTATTTATCCGGCCTCATGATGGCAGGTGAAATATCACGCCAGGTAATGGAAATGGTACTCCCTATCTTGCAAGAAAGGGTTTATGAATCATATTCAGGTCGTATTCTTATCGGGACTATAGAGGGAGATATTCACGACATTGGAAAAAATCTGGTTGCCATGCTTTTACGCTGTCATGGTTTTAATGTTATGGATCTTGGTGTAGATGTACCTCCCAGAAAATTTGTTCAACAGGCAAATAAATTTCGTCCTGATATTATTGCCATATCAGCACTGCTTACAACTGCTCAGGATTTAATTAAGGAAACTATAAAGTTGTTTGCAGATAAATCAGAAAAAAAATCAAAAAACTATAAAATAATTATAGGCGGCGGCTTCATGAATGAACTGGTATGCCAGTATATAGGCGCCGATTTCTGGGCACGTGATGCAATATCAGGGGTTCGCTATTGCCAGAAAATAATCTCACCAGCCAAAAAAAATCTATTTTAAAATAATCTGTCAATCACTGAAAAAGGCATTTTTTTTGCTTGACAACTTATTATCATAAGTGATAAAAATTTTATTTAACAACTTATGATAATAAGCTGAAACATAGAATGAGTCTTAACTTTTTTTGGGTGATTATGCATCTATTAATAATTACAGGTTTTTTGGGCAGTGGTAAAACAACGTTACTATTACGTCTTGCAGAATTAGCGCAGAAACAAGAAAAAAAAGTGGCCATCCTGGTTAATGAGGTTGGAGAGATCGGAATAGACAACCAGATAATGAAACAGCTCGGATTCAATGTCTCAGAGCTTTTAGGCGGATGTATCTGCTGTTCTCTGGCCGGTGATGTTATTGGCACACTGGAAAGAGTACAAAAAAAATATCAACCAGATTTTGTCCTTCTTGAACCTTCCGGCGCTGCTGATCCTCGAAACCTTATGAATATATTGGCTGCCTATAAAGGTATCCCATTTAAGAGTTTGATAAAGGCTGCCATAATCGATTCGGTTAGACTGGACATGCTTATGAAGGTTATCAGTCCCTTGATTATTACAACAATGGAACAGGCAGATTTAATCTTAATAAATAAAGCAGATGAGGCATCCTCAAAAGAGTTGGACAAGGCATACAATATTGCCTTAAAATATATGCCGTCCAATAAGATATTCAAAATTTGCGCCCATGATGAAATTGAACCAGATATTATTAGAGAGCTTCTTCCATGGATAGTTTAAATTTAGAACCCTACACAGTAAAACTTCGCTTAAGCCGGCAGGAGAACGGTTCCAAATATTCATACAACAAAACAATAACCTTTTTTACAGAGCACTTAGCCCAACTTTGCATGTTGGAAAAAGATTCTCTGATTGGTCACATAAAAGGTTTTGCAACAGATTCTGAAGGATCGTGGCTGCGAGTGAGTGTCACAGATGAAAAACATCCTGCACACTTAGAGGGAAGGATTTCCGGCAAACCAGAATATGTCAATCTAATATTAAATATTAATGTTCTTGGTGTGCCTGCGGACAGAATCAAGACATTGCTCAATGATTTAATCAATAATCCTGTAATTTGCAATAGTGTATCTATTGTCATGATCCCTCCTGAAGGAAAAAAGGAGTTTGTCTGTATATGAATACCATGCTGATTGCCTGTGATGTAGTGGTTAGAGAATTCCAATCCAGAGTCGGGACAAGTTTGCCAGTACGTACAGTAGATCCAACGCTTCATGCTGTTCCGGATCGTTTAAGAACTACAATTCAAAGCGTCATTGACCAGGAAGAAATAAAATTTGACACCCTGATTTTGGGATATGGTTTGTGCTCAAGAGCAGTGGAGGGGTTAAAATCAAAGTGCTCCCGCATAATTATTCCACGAGTAGATGACTGCATTGGGCTTTTTCTGGGTTCAAGAATCGCTCATAAAAATCAGGTACAATCAGAACCAGGCACTTTTTTTCTAAGTCGTGGTTGGGTGGAGAGTGGTTTAACGCCCTTTGAAGAGTACAAGTACATGATAAAGCGTTTTGGTCAAAAAAGAGCTGATCAATTAATGGAAACACTGCTTAAAAATTATACTTCCCTGGCATATATTAATATGGACAAAAATGGTGATACTGACTCCCACCACCGGTATGCCCGCTCAAAAGCTGAGCAGTTCGGATTAGAATATAAAGAAATATCTGGATCACCCACTTTGTTTGATGAGTTGATTAATGGTGGTGAAAGCCCACACTTACAAGTCATAGAGCCTGGGGATGATATCCAGTATAAAATGTTTATTGAAGATAAAAAATAAGCCCGGCGATAACAACAAAGCACCATTTATGTTAAAAAGGAGATAGCTTATGGACAATCAGGTAACTGCATTAATGACAGAACTGG
>Ga0164315_10002609_pt1 | contig 13823 bp, 25 predicted proteins | sample GuaBasSedimGuay6_FD_113737 | JGI IMG/M metagenome (GOLD analysis project Ga0164315, IMG submission 113737) | Subseafloor sediment microbial communities from Guaymas Basin, Gulf of California, Mexico - Guay6, Core 4569-2, 0-3 cm | ecosystem: Environmental > Aquatic > Marine > Hydrothermal vents... | reverse complement strand
TGTAAAATCACCTATTTTTATGTGATTTTGTTTACAATATGTTTTCTTATATATATCTAAATCTTTTTCATAATCACCTAAATCAGTATACTTTATACATAATTCTTTAAGCCCATGTGTACCTGTTTGTTCATTTAAACAATAATGTAATAGCATAGTATCATCAAAATCATTAAATATTAAATTAAAATGATACATTAACATATGTATATCAAACTTAGCATTATGGAATACAACATGCTTAGCATTGTTAATTGCTTGTTGTATCATTTTTACATGATTATCTGTTATAAAATCAGAATTTAGATAGTAACCTACATCATCTTTCCAGGTTAATGATATACCTAAAACATACCCAACCCTTGGATATAATCCTGTTGTTTCTGTATCAAGTGCTAATATTAATGGGTTATCATCTAGTAATTGTTGTAATAAATCAGTTATTTCATCTTCGTTCTCTAATAGAAATACTTTTGCTTTAGATATTATTTGCATACCTTGTAGTATACTTTTGGTATTATCCATAGCTTTGTTAAAAGGGCCAGACGCACTAGGGTTATATTTTAACATAGAGGGGCTTGTTAAAGGTATATATTTATTATCTATTAATGTTCCTTGATATTTTATAACACTACCTATTTTAGCTATAAATTTTGAAGCTTCTGCACCTATTAATATAACATAATCATAATCATCTAATAGGGAAAAATCTAAAGTTATATCCTTTTTTAGAATTTTCTTTTCCTTACTATCAGTTAAGTAAAAGTGATCATAATCTTCATCTAAGTATTCTTTTAATATATTTGGTGTATTAGTTTTTGTTACTACTGCTACTTTCATTCAATTTCTCTTTTAATACTTCAATTTGTTTACTACTCATATCATTAGGATCAATATCATCTGGAAGATTTATAATATCTACAAATATAAAATCTTCTAATCCTTCACGTAATTTATCAGCAGCTTTTCTACCTGCTTTATCTCCATCATACAAAATTATAATCTTTATTATACCTGCTATTTTGTAAGGCATAAATCTTTCATGTAATTTTACATTAAACTTATCTTTTTTATTTGGTGCAACCAATCCAAAACCTGTTATAACATTATATATTTCATTATCATATAGATATAATAAATCAAATATACCTTCAACAATAATTAATGTATCACTATTTATATTTATAGCGGATGGAAATAAAGGTAAATCTATCATTGCTGGTTGAATAAAATATTTAGGATCTAATTTTGAATGTTTATATCTACCTATAAAACCTACTATATTATTTTTAAAATTTGTTATAGGAACTACTACTCTTCCTTCAAATTCCTTCTCACTCGTAAAAGCATCAAATTTTTTAAAGGTTGCGGCGCTTATGTTTCTATATTCCTCTATAAAAGGTTGGTAGTCTATTGGTTTATTAAGTATTTCTGGTTTTATTTTTCTTATTTTTTCCAAGATACTTGATTGTTTTAAAGTTAATGTATTTAAAACTTTGTTGAATCGGGTAAATAAATTTAGTGTATGTTTACAACTAAAACAGTGAGATATTCCTGTTTCTTTATTTACGTGCATTGATGGGTGAATATCTTCATGTTGTGGATTAAGACACGATATTATAAGGTCTTTACCTCTTATAATATAATCAATATTATTTTCTTTTAATATTTCTTCTGGTGTCATTAAATGTACTCCGTAAAGCCAATATTGCATTGGCTTTATATATCAGATACAGCTTCTGCTTTAGCAACATCATTATTTAGTGACTTTGTTGTTTCTGAAACTCTAGTAGAATCTAATGTTAAACATTCCCAATTCATCATACTTTTAGTTTCGAAATGTGCACCACTTCTAATTTTTGTTGATTTAAAAGCTATGGATTCTTCATCTGCTGATAATATAAATGCCATATCAGCAGCATCTAATAAACCTTTTGCAAATCTTGCTTCACCTGTTTTATCTATCTGATAAGGGGTAATCATACTTATATCATGTTTTCTTGCTAGATCTTTTAAACGTTTTGATAATGTTATTTGAGTTTTCCAATCATATAAATCTGATTCAACATGTATTTGGTTTACATAATCTATTGAAGCTGTTTTTAAATTACTTCCAAATATTGCTTTTTGCTTAGTTAATATTGAATCTATATCAGCTATTGTTAATCGTTGATTATCTACTATAATTAATTGTGCATCTTCTCTTAATTTCTTTTTTACTAATTCTAATTCAAAGTTTCTAAAATCTCTTGTTTCTAAATACTTTTCAAAAATACTATCAGAGTCTAAAAACATATCTTTTCTTGATACAGCTAATTTATAAAAATCTTCATTGGTAAGAGTACCATTTCTTAACCTATTATATGAAACGCCAGATAAAATGCTAAGATTTCTATCAAATACTTCTCTACCGCGCATTTCTATACTGAATATTATTCCAACATTATTATTTTTATATTGATTTACAGCTATATTACTAACAACTATAGATTTACCAGATCCTCTTTCACCACCAAGCATTATAAGTTCTGTTGACATAACCCTTACTTCTTCGTCAATATAACTATTAATACCAAGTTCAGTTTGGTCTAAACAAATTTCAGATTTATTAGCTATAATAAAGTCGGCCATAGAATTTACAGTACCAGTATTAGAAGATTGTTCCTCTAACTCTATACTTATATTATTAAATTCATCTTTAATACCTTCAGCATCTAATAATGTTATATTATTAACTAAATTCTCTATCTTATTTAATGCTTCTGTTTGTATAAATTCATTTATTAAAGCATCAACTACAATATCAATACTTAAATCAGATTCATCTATATTAAGCTTTTTAATACTAGCTATTTTTATTTGTATTTTTTCAGTTCTAGTAGATATATTTATACTGGAAAATGTAGGTAACTCTGAATATTTTTCATAATAATCACTTACTATTGTAAATAAATCATAGTATCCAACATTAATATGTTTAAGCTTTACTGTATTCCAGTATTCTAGACAATCTGATGGATTTTTAAAAAGCAGATTAAAAAATACTGCTGTAAGGTCAATAATATATCTCCTCTGCTTTCTAAATCATCAATTATGCTGCTTTCTTCTCAGCGATCTTAGCTGCTCTTGTAGCTCCTTTATAATCATCACAATCAATACCACGATGTGTTAATATTGTTTTAATACCTTTTTCAGTTTTACCTACTGCTTCTGCAATAGCTTTAACTGTCATGGCACCTATATCTGTTAGACCATCAAGTACATCAGTTGCAGTCACTTTATTTTTCTGTGTAGGATACTTAATTCCATGTGATTTTAACATAGATAAGCATTTGCCACGTACAGATTTAATATCTTTACCAAGTTTTTTAGCAATATCTTCTAAGAATGAATCATTATTGGCCATTTCTTCAATAATTTTTTCTTCATCTTCTGTATATTTTTTAACTGTTTCTTTTACTTCTGCTTTTTTAACTTTATCTGTTAATTCAAGTGATAAAAGTTTACCTTGCACTTTTTTAGCAAAATCTTCTGATCCCATTACTTGACTAGCAATTTCTTTAAAAGTATATGTTCCAGGGTTACCATTAACAAAAACAACTAATGCTTCTTCTTCTTTATCTGTAAAAGATTTAGCTTTTTCGCCCACCTTTTCTACTTCAAATTCCATCTTTCTTAATTTAGAAGAAATAGATCTAGTGCTGTTACCCATTGTTTCTGAAGCTTTTGCTACAGTTTCTAATGATACAGGGCTTTCACTACCTACAATTGCTTTTAATTCTTCTTCTCTATCTACGTTCCATGCTGGTTGTTTATTTGTCATTTAATATTTTCCTTTTTAATTCTTCAATAGAGATTATCTCTATATTTAATTTAATTGCTTTTTGTGCTTTTGCACTCGTTTTTTCTTCTGATATTAAGTATTTAATACCTTTATTTACTGTTGAAACTACACTGATATTATAATCAGCTAAATAAGCTCCCAACTTAGCTTTTGTATATCCAGGTATTTTTCCTGATATACATACTTTTAAACCTGTTAATTTAACTGGTTCTATAAAATTAATTTGTGGTGGAAAAACAGTGTCTTGTAACCATAATATTAAGTTAGTACTAGCTTTATCACCAATACCATCTTTCATTAAACTTTCTTTAGTTATATTTTCTAAAGTTGTAGTTATTTTTTCAGCAGTAGTTTTTCCAAATAGTGGAATAGAACAAGCACCTAAAAAATCAGATAAAACTAAGGTTGTTTTATCTTGTATTTCAATATATACTTTTAAACCATTTTTACCTAATGTTTGTTCAAGTTCTTCTTCACTTAAATCATAAATATCATTAATAGTTGATAAACCAAGTTTAACTACTGCCGCAGGCCCAAGTCCTTTTATTTTTAATTTATTAGCATATTTTTCAACTATTTTTGAATTTTTAGCTTGACATTCATCATTATGACAAAATAGTTGATCTTTTATTCTAACTAATTTATAATCACATGAGGGACAGTTCGTAGGTATTTCTATAGTCATATTTTTCCTTAATTTCTAATATATATTATACGCTATTATCACAATGATTTCAAGTATATTTTATGTTCTGCCTATTTTGCGCACAATTTCCACGGCAACTTTAGAATCAAATAATCCACTATATTTAGCATTTAGTGCTTTCATAACATTAGGCACACTAATAGTTTCAATATCTAAATTAGGTATTATACTATACAACTCTCGTTCAGTTAATTGTTTTGGAAGATATTCCGTTAAAATGAGTATTTCTAAAGATAGTGCTTTATTTGGGAATACTAAATTAGTTTCTTTAGCATTTTTTATGAACTTCTTTATAACTTTTATTACTTCTGCATCCGTAGAATCCCTATTACCATCATTTTTACCTGGCATTGATGCTTCACCAAGTAATGTTGTTAATAGAGTGGATATTATTGGATCACGCGCTTTGCGCGCTATTAGTTGATTTTCTTTAATTTTATTTATTAGTGTCATATCTTTTATTCCATTTAACTATTGCATCTTCTTTATTACCACCTAATATAAAAGCATCACATATAATGCATCCAGCTTGCCAAACTTTTTTATCTCTAGTTACTGGATAACAAAAATCATAATCTTCTATATCAGGTATGTTACCACAAAAGGGACATACTTTATTCTCTAAATCCAAATTCATTATTTAATTCTTCTGTTCTATTTGTGTTATTGTATTCTCTATTGGGTCTAGTTAACATGAATGTTTCTATACCTAATGTTGAATTCATTAATTCATCAAAACAATCATTACATATATAACCATAATGATATGAGTATCTATCACACATTACATTATCACATCTAAATCTATCACAAGTTAGTACGCTCATTTTATACTCTTTTATTTGGTAGGGGTAGAAGGATTCGAACCTTCGCTCACAGGATCAAAGCCTGTAGCCTTAGACCAGCTAGGCTATACCCCAATTATATTGATACACTAATTAGTGCTTTGTTATGTTTAATACAATTTTTAAGTAGCTTTTCTAAAAAATCTATCAAACTTTCATATGTACCCCAACCATTATCTGGTTCATAATCTTTATAATATTCTGGGCTTGTTTTTAATTTATGTAAACCAGTAACTAAAGGTTTTATTAAATCATTTGCTGTAGTATTTTTATCTGGATGCCATAAACAATCATATAGTCCAACTAGACCAGCCATTTTACCTAAATTATGGGTTATATTAGCACTATATAATTCTACATAATATAAATCTTTATCACCAGTATCTAAATACATACCTAAATCAATATCTAAGCTCATAATTTCTCCTAAACTTTAGGGTTATTAGAAAAGTACCATATTAAATATAGTATGGTACATGTTATAATAAAACTAACCATTAATTAATTTCTCCACTACATTAGCATAACTAACTGGCTTAAATTCCCAGCAATCAATGCCTACATCTATAATCTTATTATGTTTAAAAAATAAGTTTTTTGGTAAATCAGCAAAATGATGATCACTCATATTTTCTATAGGCTTATACGTTCCATGAGAATGCCCGTGAAACATAAAACTACCATAATGTTTTTTGTTCCAAATAGCCATAGGATAATGACATAATGTAATATTAGTAAAACCACCAAAATTACCATTAATATTATCTAGGACTTTAATATCTAACATACTATGTACTTCTTTAAAATATGAAGTACATTTATCATGATTACCTTTAATAAGAATAATTCTACCACTTAATTGCTCAAGAATCCATTTACTGTGTTGAGCATTATAAAAACTAAAGTCACCAAGATGAAAAATAATACTATCAGATGGTACTACAGAATTCCAGTTACGAATTAATGCATCATCCATTGTCTCAATATTAATATAAGGTCTTTCACTAAAATTAATAATATTTTTATGCCCAAAATGAGTATCTGCAGTAAAATATAATTTACTACTATCTAATATTTTCACTTATATTTACTCTATTGTATTTTATAATCAAAATCTTCTATATTCATATCACAAGATATTAAATCAATATTACCAAACTCATTAATCATACAATAATAAAGTCCATCATCACTACACAATATACCTATAAATTTAGATTTTTCTTCATACATATTAATAAATACTTTATTATATAGGTCTTTACTCTCATGTACTATTGATCTAAAGGTTCCTTCACATATATATTTCACTTAACTTTCCTTCCAGTACTTGCATCTATTTCTTTACAACATTTAATTCTGCATATGCTTCTTTAAGTCTTATATCGTCCTATATTGTTTGGAGGAAAGTAAAGGAATTGAACCCTCAGGCTATAACCCCTGGCACGGCTTTCAAGGCCGATTATGCACCATTGCATGCTACCTTCCATTATTATGTATAAATAAATAATCCATCATCTAAATTTGGCGGAAGACTGAGGAGTTGAACCCCAAGCGTTTCCGCTCAACTGACTTAGCAGGCCGTCCTAAACACCAGCTTAGATAATCTTCCTAATAATTATATACTGTTACTTTTAATCCTAACTTTTTAGCTGTAATAATCATATTATGTGTTCCAGTACTCCTACCATCCCAAAAAGCTATTAATGAGTCAGCATATTCAGCCATTTGTTTATTTCTTATAGTCCCTGCGCCATATTTGTAGCTAGCCCAGTCTGCTTTAAATACTTTTAAATTAAACTTATTAGATTTAGCTAGTATTTCTCCAAGCTTGTCAGCACCCTTGGCACCACCTGATACTACAGTTGTAATATCTTTTTCATGTTTTTGTATACATTCCATAAAGTATTTAGTATCGGTAAAGTCTCTACCACCTGCAATTATTATTTTCATAGCTTACTACAATTATGTTTCTCATCTTCAAATATAAAACCATAACATATATCACACTCACCTATTACAAGTTTTGCACTATCAGCTACTTTAAGTACTAATATCATTTCTTCTAATACTGTAATTAATTCTTCGTTTGTATTTGCCATTGAAGCACCAAATGAAAATTCATTATTTCTATATGTTAGCCTATATCTAATATTACTCATTAATTTATTTATGTTTTCCATAATATTTCCCATAATTGGTGCATCCAGCAGGTAACGATCCTGCCTCGTAGGATTTTCAGTCCCATGCTAATCCATCTCAGCTACAGATGCTTTAATAAATACTTTACAAAGGAACTTATACTACCCTGAACTTAGTCCAGGTCATTAACCAACGAATCTTTGGGTTTAACCCCACTATAATTTTTAGTCTGCTAGGACAAGGTCTATTCTTTTCTATAACTAGCATTATATATTGTAAAATATTTAGTAAAACATACGATGATAATAATACTCTAGGCATTATTATTAAGTAATCTAAAAACTATATGCTACAATCAGGACAACGAACACATATAAACTAACCATAGTCGGTAGCTTATAAATTACCTTCTTTCCCCAATTTATTGGGAACGCATTATTTGTGAGTGCCAGCCCACTGTTCTAATTCCTACACACTGGCATGTGCTAGATTACTTAATAATAAAGCCTATTCATATAAACTATTTATAGTTTATCAAAACCCGTGGAAGGATAAAAAGTATCTTAATAACCACATTACTAGTATTTGCTTTCAGATATTAATCTTTTAAAATCTCCACATTTATTTCTTTTTAAGTGGCAGAATAGGTATCTGAACACATAGGAATTGTTACCAATTTAACGTGTTCAGAATATAACTTTTGGATAATAAGGTTAGTTATCAACCCCAATGATTAAGCCGCCATTGCGAAGTCGTTATCGTCCTCAAAGTCGTAATCATCTGCGAAATTATCTTCGTCATTTATTTAATTTTAATTGATTTTAACGTGTCTATTATCTACCACGAACAGTCAAGATATGTTTCAATCCCAGTCGATATCCGATTCATCCCCATCAAAAGAATACTAAATATGTAATAAACTAGCTAATAGCTACCACATGAAACCATCTATGAGTAATATTGTGTAATGCTTAAATTACCTCTCTACTACGTCTTTCTACTCGATATAACGCAATCTAATATTCTTTTGGTGGAGATGGCGAGAGTTGAACTCGCGTGTTGAGTATCTATCCTTCTCTATCATACTGTTATATTTTCATTTTATAAATATATTATACGTCATTTAACAAACAAAATCAAGCCTATTTTAATTGATCATTATAACTATCCTCAGCTTTTCTTTCCTGCATAGATAGTTTATCTCTTCTTTTTAACCATTTATTGCTTCTTTCATTACAACACATAGGACATGAACAATTACACATATGATTATAATTCATTAATGCCCATTCTTTGTCATAATAATTTATACTATATGCTTTATTCAGCATCCTTCTTCTATGGTGTCTTCTTTCAGCTTTTCCCATGTTTCCACCAGTGCTAAATGCTTTCTTATCCAACGCATAAATAAAATGGCTTTATCTGTTCTATTCATAGATGCAGTTCCTACATCATCTATTGGTACTGGAAACTTAAAGCCATTTTCTGTTTCATACCATAACTCTTTTTCTTTGTAAAATAAAAAATAAACTCTTTTATCTTTTACCATTTCTTTTATTGACATTTGTTTTCCTATATATTGGTGCCCAATGACAGAATCGAACTGCCGTCAGCTCCTTACAAGAGAGCTGCTAAACCACTCAGCTAATCAGGCAAATCTATTAAAATTCCCACCACTTTTTCTTTATATTAAAGTCTATACTTGTAGCTCTATCTTCCGCTTGTATAACAGATAAATTTGTAAATAATAACTTTCTCTTTCTACCAGAACTATCAATAAAATATGCGGGATAATAAATATCTCCTGTATCATGGAAATGTTCTTTTACTATTATTTCAGAAGAATGTATTACACTTTTCATTTATTATCCTATATTTGGAACCGCACAGGGGAATCGAACCCCATTCTCTATGGCTTGGAAGGCCAAGGACTGAACCCGTCAGCTGTCCGGCTTAATCTTTAAAATAACTTTTATTATAATCTTGTCTTTTATACCCATCAACACTATAATCCCTATCATATCTAATATTATACCTATTAGTACCAATACCAGATCCTTGAGGGTGTTCTGAAGCTCTCTTTTCAGCAACTGTATCTCTGTACGTATCATATTGGCCAGTATCTCTCCACTCAGCCTGGACAGTAGTTGTTACTAACATAACAATTAAAAATAAATATTTCATTTGACTTCCTCTGCCCAATTTACTACTATATAATCTTCTATACAATTTTCTTTATTTATAAGATGCTCTTTATTTACTTTCTTCATCTGCTCAGACCAGTATGGAAAATAGTGTTCTATAATATATTCTTCTGTGACAAATACATCTACTGGATTCATAAACTCATCTGGTTCAACATAGTGATATACTTTTGGTATATTACTTTTAGTCTTTGTTGCTATTAAATTCATTTAACTCTCTATGTTTGGTACTCAGGGAGGGAATCGAACCCTCGATGTAAACTTATATGTACTAGATTTTAAGTCTAGTGCGTTTCAACCAACTTCGCCACCTGAGCATTATTAATCTATTAAACCTTCTTCTATAATATTAGTTAATGCTTTTAATTTATTAACTAAATAATTTTCAGTTACTTTATAATCTTTATCTTGTACTAAAATTAAATTATCAAATCCTTTATTTATACATTTTATTAGTATTTTATCTAATTCTTTAAAATCATCATCAATAGTCATTTTTACTTCTCTTTATTATTTGGTACCCTAGGAGGGATTTGAACCCTCAATCATTTAAGCATTGGTTTCTAAAACCAACGTGTATACCATTCCACCACCAGGGCATTATTTGGTCGATCGCCTGAGACTTGAACTCAGAACCTTCCGCTTAAAAGGCGGATGCTACTAACCAGTTGAGCTAGCGATCGTTAATAAATGTGGTTACTATATCTGTCTATTTATATAGTATATAGTAACCACAAGATTGATGCCTTCGGCATCAGTCTAGCTAGTCATTATAATGATAATATTTTTTATTATCATCATACTTATTTATTTCTGTAAGTTCATCTTCATAAAAATAATCACTTATTGTTCCCATAAACGGCATATTCATATTAGAAACATGGTATTTAATACCTTGTTCATTAAGTTCATTTATATAAACATGATCAAAAATTTTAATCATTAACAATAAGTTCCCATGTTGGTAACAAATTTTTCATATTTGGTGATTCCCATTCAGTTATATCAGTATCAGTGTAATATGATGCATCTTGTAATGCTTTATGTTCAGTAGATCCACATCCAACCATCCAACCACCATGATTACGCACTTCATACATATCTTTAAAAATCATTGATTTAATAAGCATTTATTTTCCTTTTTTCATTTTATAAATATATTATACGTCATTTATCAAACAAAATCAAGATTAAATTCAATTAAACCATTTTAATGTTGGTTCACCTGCATATCCTTTTTCCCAAATATACCAAGCATAACATACCGCACTTTGACTCTTCTGCACTAAAAAATCACCATTTATAGCACACATTATTCTTGAACTAGATATATAAATTTCTTTTAATGGTGTATTTAAGAAAAACTGTTTTCTACCTTTACTTTCAACAAATAATATTTTTAAAAACATTATTACTTGTCTACCTTCTGGGACTATATTTAAGCAATGTTCTATTGTTTTTTGTGCTTCTTTATATGGTGGATTAGTTAATATATCACCATCCCACTCTTTATAGTCATATATACTTTTTACAGAACCATAATCTCTATCTATTAGATCAGAAGAAGTTACTTTAACACCATCTGCAATTAAAACTTTACTAAGATGTCCTTCACCACAACAAGGTTCAAGAACATTTTCAAGCATAATACCTTCTTCTAATAATAATTCTAATGCTCTTGGATCTGTTGCATAATAATCATCAACTTGTCTATCATGTTTAGCATGATTACTAGCACCTAAGCCGCGTATAGGATCCATTATATTACAAGCTCAGTAAAAGAAGGAAAAACTAAGGTAGATTTATGTACTAACTCAGTTATTTCTTTATCTTTATCTTTATATTTTATCTTATATAAACCTTTCTCTACACCTAAAACGGTACAAGGCAATTGCCTTGTACCATTTACACCTCTATTAGTATATGTTATGTTTTTCATACAGTTGGTAATATTACTTTAAGTCTAGACTTAATACCTGTAGGCCATTTTGCTGCTTTTACAATTTTTGCCCATTCTACCCAATCAGAAAAGTTACCTTCAATTTCATGAACGTATTTAGACACTACAGCTTCTGTATCTGGAGCCATATCTAACATTCCAACTAAGTCAGCTTTGTTAACTAATTGTTTATTTAAAACAACATACTTGACTTCTTCATTATAATCTCTATATTTTCTTGTGACCAAGGCTAAGGGTTCATTATAACTTAGTGAATCTTTAATATCTTTCCAATTAATATCATCATCCGCTGATGAATGAAATTCCCAGTTAGTGTTTTCTTCTTCTTTATTAAAATCTAAGCTACAATTACTAAATTGCATAGTCATAGAATCAATTAAATCGTTTGTTGCACTTCTCATTTGTATTCCTTTTATTATTTCTTTACATGGATTTATTGGTATATCTTTATAATACCTGTTAAAAATTAATTCTTCTTTACTGCACATATCTTTCCTTTTTTTAATTTCTGGAATGAAGGATTTGAACCTTCGTCTCAGCGCCCCAAACGCAGTGCTAAACCAACCTCAGCTAATCCCAGTTTTGATAATAACTCTATCTTTAAAAAAAATTATTATCAAATAATTGGTTGGGCATACGGGAATTGAACCCGTTCTAAAAGAGCCACAATCTTTCGTGCAACCTTTACACTAATACCCACACTAATCTTCCAGCCAGTCCAGCCAGTCATACCATAAATAGTATTTTTTATTAAATAATCTTATTATAGCTTCAAATATAGCTATAATAAGCATTAATATCATCTTACCAGAATCCCCAAGCGTTTGAAGAAGTACAATTCCATAAGTCATAATTACCTATATAATCATTAAAAGTCACTTCTTTATATAACTCTCTTTTATCTACTGCTCTACGTTTACGATTAACTAAATTTCTAAAATCCCTTGGTAAACCATAATCATAATATTTAGCAGTTTGAGTCTTATATTTATATCTGTATACTTCTAACTCTCTTTTACTATTTTCAATTTCTTTTTTAGTTAGATATTTGTTTGGTGTATACCATCTAGCTAATCCAGAGTAAATCTCTTCAATTAACCAGCGATGACTGGCTTCAAAACTTTCAGCATGTTTCCTATATGTTCTTGACATTTTATTTCCTCCTAGTTTAACTAGAAGATTGTATACTTTCTCATTTTTATTCCTTAATTTGGTAGTCCTGGAAAGAATCGAACTTTCGTCTAACGGTTATCAGCCGGTTGCGCTACCATTGTGCTACAGGACTATGGTGGCCAATCTACTCACACAATAAGTTTAGTGCTTTCCGGTATATACTACATTGGCCATTGTTTGGTTCTCCGCCAGTGACTCGAACACTGATCAACACCTTATAATTTATTACCTTTACTTAAATCATTTATTATAAAATCAAAAGCTTGTAATCTATCCATGAATTGGTAGGCCGGAAAGGTCTCGAACCTTACTTCTCCATCTTATGAGGATGGTACATGAACCCGTTATGTTGCCGGCCCTAAACATTAATCATCCTCTAAGCCTGTTATATCAACATTAGCTAGTAATTCTTTTACAAGACCTGGAACATCAAATTGTTCTACTGCAACTTGTACACCAGCAGCAATCATAGCATCTGATAAAATATTAGCTTTTTTATTGTTTGGAGCAAATTGAATTAATAAACCTGCAACAATATTACCTACAATTAATTCAGCAATAGGAGATTCAGCATATCCTTTAATAAAAGGTGGTAACTGTGTTTTTACTTTAGCTAAAACTAATTTATTAGCAGACTTACCTAGTTCTAATTTAGCAGTTCGTACTGCACTAACTTTATTTGTTTCAATCATTTTTTCTACTGTATTTTTAATCATGTTTTTACTTCCTAAATTAATTTCTGGAGTTGATGTTCCAGGTTCTGTACTTTCTACTGTAAACATATTACCTTCCATAAAGTTGGTAACAAACTCTGCTAATATTTCTTTTAACACTTCTGGATTATCTTCATAAGGTACTACTTGATTAATATATTTATTAAATCCAAATTCATTAAATACAATACCATCTTTAATAGTATATGTTTTTCTATAACCTATTTTACCATTAT
>Ga0164315_10002608_pt1 | contig 13825 bp, 9 predicted proteins | sample GuaBasSedimGuay6_FD_113737 | JGI IMG/M metagenome (GOLD analysis project Ga0164315, IMG submission 113737) | Subseafloor sediment microbial communities from Guaymas Basin, Gulf of California, Mexico - Guay6, Core 4569-2, 0-3 cm | ecosystem: Environmental > Aquatic > Marine > Hydrothermal vents >... | reverse complement strand
TGTCATCGCAGACCTTGGAACCATTCAACGCCTGCCGGATATCGTGGGTGAACCCTGGGCCAGGGAACTCATTTTTACAGGTCAGGATTTCACAGCCCCCAAAGCGCTTGACATAGGACTGATAACACATCTGTACGAAACACCGGAAAAATTGTTTGAGGCTGCTCAAAAATTAGCCTGTGAAATAGCTGATAATTCACCACTTACAGTGATGGGTGCCAAAGACACCATGCGGTTTACACAGGAAAATACCATTCAGGCAAGCCTTGAATATGTTGCTCAAAAAAATGCAGCACAACTCATGAATGAAGACCTGATGGAGGCGATAACAGCTTTAATGGAGAAACGAAAACCAGTATTTAAAGGTAAATAAAGACAATCAGGGCTCTTTAGCAGCTTGTTCTTCATCGATGCGCTTTATTTCCCGTCTTAGGATTTTACCCACAGCTGATTTGGGCAATTCCTTGATAAAGGAAATGCTGCGAGGCACCTTGTAAGCAGCAAGGCTTTCTTTGCAATACTCAATCACTTCTTCTTCAGACAACTTTTTTTGCGGCATGAGAACCACATAGGCTTTGACGGTTTCTCCCCGATAGGAATCTGAAACGCCAATGGCGCAGGCCTCAAGAATTTCAGGGTGTCCCATCAACACTTCATCGATCTCCTGGGGGTAAATATTATAGCCACTGGCAATGATCATATCAGATTTTCTATCTACAATGGTTAAATAGCCCTCTTCATCCATAATGCCGATATCCCCAAGATAGAACCAGCCGTCTTTTATCGCAGCAGCCGTTTCTTCTTTCTTTTTATAATACCCTTTCATGACCTGGGGACCCTTGATACAGACCTCACCTTCTTTACCTGTTTCAAGTTCAATGGTTCCTGTTTCAAAATCGACAATTTTAACATCAGTGTTGGGCAAAGGCACGCCCACTGTACCGACTTTTACTTTCCCCTTCCAGGGAATACAGGTGGCAAACGCTGTATTCTCGGTTGCACCATAAACATCATTAATAACAGCACCGTGAATCTCTTTTAGCTGGTTAAGTGTATCCTCTGCTAAAGGGGCAGCCCCTCCGAAATACCCTTTAACAAATGAAAGATCCATATCTCTAAAGGGTTTGTGGTTTAAGAGGCCCACAAAAATAGTGGGGACACCTGGAAGAAAAGTAGGTTTAAATTTTTTTAGCATATCGCAAATCACCACAGGATCCGGACGCGGCACCAGCACAACAGACCAGGCATTCCAGATGAGCAGATTCTGACTGACAGAATACCCTGCTGAATGAAAAATTGGATACACACCAAGGATTCTTTCATGATCACCAATCCCAATTTCCGGGAACCAGGCACTGAACTGCTGCACAACAGAAGACAGGTTGGCATGGGTTAATTCAGCTCCCTTGCTGACACCTGTGGTTCCGCCGGTATAAATCAGGGCGGCAGTATCTTCCCAGGATGCCTTGTTTTCTACTTTTAGTTCCGTTTTAAGTTTCGAATATTTTTTAATCAAATCCATGAAGCTGTATGTCCCTTCATGGGGAGTATCTTTGCGAAACATTTTTTTCTTTACAAAGGGAAACAGCTGTTTTGTCGGAAAAGGGAAAAAATCATTAATATGGCAGGTGATAATGGTTTTAATCTTTGTATTTTTCTGGATCTTTATTACCCTTGGAAACAAAAGATCCAGGGTGACCAGAACCGTTGCATCGGAATCATTGAGCTGGTATTCAAGCTCCCGCTCTGTATAGAGCGGATTATTCATGGCTGTAACACCTCCGATTCGATGGGTTGCAAAATTGGCGATCACTGCCTGGGGAATATTGGGCAGCAGCATCCCAACCTTGTCACCGGGTGTAACCCCTAAATCGATTAATGCAGTTGCAAACCGGTTCACAAGAAGGTCCAGTTCAAGATAGGAAATGATTTTTCCCATATAAATTATAGCGGGATTCTGTGGAAATTTAAGAACTGCGCGGTCAAGGACCTCGGGCATTGTCAGTTTTTCAATGGAGACTTTACTGGGTGTACCGACAGGATAATTTTTGTGCCAGACTCTTTCAAATGCCATAATATCCTCCTTAAAATATTATCTGGTTATGAGAGGTTGCTGCACCTTTGTCTTCTATATAATTGCAAACCGTATATTTTGAATATTGCATAAAATCAATTAGTCTTGACTTCTGATAAAATACCGACTACAAATTATCCATCAAATGTTGGAAGCATATAATTGATTTTTAATTTTTACAAGTCTTTTTATGATTATTAACGCTTTATTATCAGGAGGGATTATATGGCTTTGAATCTGAAATGTATCGGAGAAAAGGTCGGTCCTTTTACCAAGGAATATGAACAAAAAGATGCTATTTTGTATGCCCTTGGTGTTGGCGCCGGGTTTTCCGATCTTCAATATTGCTATGAAAAAAATCTTAAGGTAATACCCAGTTTTTCCATTGCATCAATCTTTGAAACAATAGCTGATTTTGCCATTAAGGCAGAAGTGAACCTGGCAGGAATTCTGCACGGAGAGCAGGATCTTATCTTTCACAATCCCATCCCGGTTGAAGGCACCCTTACAACAAAGGGTCAAATCACCAATATTTATGATAAGGGCAAGGATAAAGGCGCCCTTGTTATCGGGGAAAGTGATACCTTTCATTCAAACGGTCAAAAACTATATACCAGCATATTTTCCCTGTTCTGCCGCCTGGATGGTGGCTTTGGCGGTGAAAAAACAGCTAAAACTCAATTTGATTTTCCCGACAGGAATCCGGATTTTATTGTTGAGGAGACACCCCTGGTTGAACAGCCACTGATTTACAGGCTATCCGGAGATATTTTTCCGCTCCATGCAGATCCTAAATTTGCTAAAGCCTCGGGTTTTGAAAAACCGATTATGCATGGGCTTTGCACACACGGTTTTGCATGCAGGGCGCTGATCAGTCAATTGATACCTGGGGAACCTGATAAGGCAAGGCGAATGGCCTGCCGGTTTGCCGGGACACTCTACCCGGGTGTTGCCATTAAAACATTGATCTGGAAAACCAGTGATGGAAAAGCTGTCTGGAAAGTTATAGATGCAAAAACCAATGACATCATCATCAACAATGGTATTTTTGAATTTGGTGACATTCCAAAAGATGAGATACGATTTGATGACCGCGTGGCGATTGTAACGGGTGCCGGTGCTGGTCTTGGCCGTGTTTATGCCCTTGAACTGGCAGCACGCGGTGCCAGGGTTGTGGTCAATGATTATGGTGGATCACCAAATGGTGAGGGTGGCGGCAGTGGTGACAATTCGGCCGCTCCGGCACAGATGGTTGTAAATGAAATAAAAGAAGCCGGCGGCAAAGCTGTTGCAAATTATGATAACGTGGCATCTCTCCAGGGGGGACAAAATATTGTAGATACAGCTCTTAAAACATTCGGCACGGTTGATATTCTTATCAATAATGCAGGGATTTTAAGAGATAAAAGTTTTATAAAAATGGACCCTGCACATTGGAATACTGTCCTGGGAGTCCATCTTTCGGGCGCATACAATGTCACAAGACCTGCTTTTAAAATTATGAAAGAAAAAGGATATGGAAGGATTATCATGACCACGTCTGCAGCCGGGTTATACGGTAATTTCGGTCAGACCAATTATTCTTCTGCCAAGATGGCTATAGTGGGCCTGATGAATACCTTGAAGTTAGAAGGTGAAAGATACGATATTAAAGTGAATACAGTGGCGCCTCTTGCTGCTTCCCGTCTGACCGAAGGTATCATGCCGGATGAAATGTTTGAAAAGAGCAAGCCTGAATATGTTATGCCCATGACACTCTATCTTTGTTCGGACAGATGTCCTGTAACCGGCAACATTTATAATGCCGGCATGGGATTTTTTAATCGGGCGGCAGTTTTAACCGGTCCTGGTGCCGTTGTGGGTGATTTGGACAAGTTGCCTGATGCCGATGCCATCAGCGCAAAAATTAAACAGATATCCAATTTGAAAAATGCAAAAGAATATTTTCAACTCAACGACCAGGTGATGGATCTTTTAACCTCCATTGAATCACCGCCACAGGATATGGTTGATGAGGATAATGATACAAGTTCAAAATTTGGATCTCCAGTAGAGGTTTTTGAGGCCATGCCGGAACTTTTCAAGCCTGATGCAGCAGCAGGAATCGATGTCGTGTTCCAGTATATTATTTCAGGACAGGGAAATGGCAACTGGTATTGTGCCATAAAGGACAGTGAATGCGAAATCAAAGCTGCCATGCATGATAAACCCACTTGTACCCTGAAAATGGATTCATCCGATTTTCTTGCCATGATGAACGGAAAAATTACGCCGATGCAGGCATATTCATCGGGTAAACTTATTATTGAAGGTGATATCATGAAATCCCAACTTATTGAAAAACTGTTTAAACTGTAATGGAAAGGAGAATATTAAAATGATTGGTATTACTTCTTATGGAGCATATATACCCCGGTTAAGACTGGATCGATCAGCAATCTATCGAAGCATGGGCTGGTTTGCTCCTGCATTAATCGCCGTGGCACAGGGTGAAAGATCCATGTGCAACTGGGATGAAGATTCAGTTACAATGGCAGTGGCTGCTTCCCGGGACTGCCTTTCAGGAAAAGATAAAAACACCATTGACGGCGTGTACATGGCATCCACCACAATGCCCTTTGCCGACAGACAAAATTCAGGGATTGTTTCTACCGCCTTAAATTTATCCGAAGATATTATCACTTCGGATTTTACTGCTTCACAAAAAATCGGTAGTACAGCTCTTATCACAGCACTTGAGTCGATAAAGAGCCAGGATCGTCACAATATCCTTGTTTCGGCAGCTGATAAAAGAGAAACAAAAGGGGCTTATTTTTATGAAATGTGGTTTGGTGACGGTGCTGCTTCCCTTCTTGTGGGAGACACGGATGTCATAGCTGAATACAAGGGGTCCTATAGTGTCTCCTGTGATTTTGTCGACCATTACCGTGGCAGTGATAATGAATATGATTATGTCTGGGAAGAACGCTGGCAGAGAGATGAAGGGTATGCCAAGATTATCCCTAAAGCTGTCAACGGCCTTATGAAAAAAATCGGCATCACAATGGATGATGTCGACAAACTGGCCTACCCTTGTTATTTTAAGCGGGATCACGGCACCATAGCTAAAAAACTGGGCGCAACGCCTGAAAAAGTAGTGGACAATATGCATGAAGTCTGTGGCGAAACAGGTGCTGCCCATTGTATCCTCATGTTTGTTGCGGCTCTTGAACAGGCCAAACCGGGTGATGGTATTCTCATGGCAGGATTTGGCCAGGGCTGTAACGCTCTGTACTTTAAGGTGACTGAAAATATTAAAAAACTGGCACCCCGCCAGGGATTTAAAGGAAGTCTTGAAAACAAATTAACCACGGACAATTATCTTCGGTACTTAAAGTTCCGCGGCCTGATCAAAACTGAAATGGGTATCAGGGCGGAAGCACCCACCCAGACCGCCATGACCACGCTATGGCGAAATCGTAAAATGATTTTAGGATTTGTTGGCGGAAAATGTACTTCATGTGGAACTGCCCAGTTCCCTAAAACCGGTGTCTGTGTCAATCCTGAGTGCGGTGCCGTTAAAAGTCAGACAGATTATGAATTTGCCGACATTCCTTCAAAAATAAAAACATTTACGTCTGATCTTCTGGCTGTATCAGTTGATCCCCCCCATAAGTATGGTATGGTCCAGTTTGAAGGAGGGGGGCGTATGATGGCGGATTTTACAGACTGCATCACAGAGGACCTGAAAGTAGGATTGCCTATGAATATGACATTCAGGATACACGGGCAGGATAAAAATAGAGGTTTTGTCAATTATTTCTGGAAGGCCGTACCGGTTCCCGGTGCAGCAGAGCAAATGGATAAAATTAATTTTCATAACAAGGTTGCTATTATAACCGGTGCCGGCGGCGGATTGGGACGGGTCTATGCCCTTGAACTTGCCAGGGCCGGTGCAAAGGTTGTGATTAACGATCTTGGCGGTGCTCCCGACGGGTCAGGCAAGGGGTCTGCTTCTCCTGCCCAGACAGTTGTGGATGAAATAATTAAATCAGGAGGAAAGGCTGTTGCAAACTATGATAATGTTGCGACACCTGAAGGGGGAGAAAATATTGTCAAAACAGCCATTGATGCTTTTGGCAGGGTTGATATCCTGATTAACAATGCAGGTATCCTAAGAGATAAAAGTTTTATTAAACAGGATGGAAAAACCTGGAATCCTGTTCTTGATGTCCACCTTAACGGTGCGTTCAATGTCACCCGGCCGGCCTTTAAGGCAATGAAGGTACAGGGTTTTGGCAGGATCGTTATGACCACCTCAGCAGCCGGTCTTTACGGCAATTTCGGCCAGACAAACTATTCAACTGCTAAGCTTGGAATTGTGGGATTGATGAACACCCTTAAAATTGAAGGTGCCAAATATAATATAAAAATTAATACAATAGCACCCATTGCAGCATCAAGGCTGACACGGGAAGTTATGCCGCCTGAAATATTTGAAAAAAGCAAACCGGAATTTGTATCCCCCATGGTTTTGTACCTGTGTTCTGAAGACTGCAATGAGACCGGACAGATTTTTAATGCAGGCCTGGGATTTTTTAATCGCGCAGCTGTTCTCACAGGCCATGGTCTTCAAATTGGAAATCCGGAAAACCCACCAACACCTGAGATGATCCATGAAAATTTTGATAAAATCAACGACATGACTAATGCAAAGGAAATGACAGACGCAACCAGTGCTGTTTTTGCCCTTATTGATCCACCGTCCGACTGGGAAGAATCAGCAGAAGAAGATGCTGACGGTGGAGATATGTACCCGGCTGGTCTTTTTAAAAGGATGCCGGATGTATTTAAAAAAGAGGCAGCGGCAGGAGTGGATGTGGTCTTTCAATTTAGCATCAAAGGCCCAAAGGGGGGAGACTGGATCGTTGCAGTAAAGGACAAAGAATGTGATATCAAACCGGGCGAGGCCCAGAACCCGAACTGCACCCTGACCATGAGTGATGATAATTTTGTAAAACTCTTCACAGGAGTTATGACGTCCATGCAGGCATTTTCATCGGGAAAGCTTTCCCTTGACGGTGATATCATGAAGTCCCAGCTAATTGAAAAAATTTTCGATCTGAATTTATAGGAGGAAATATCCATGGCAACAGGAATAAAAGATAAAATTGCAATTATTGGTATGGGATGTACCAAGTTTGGTGAACGCTGGGATATGGGGGCAGAAGAACTCATGGTGGAAGCCTTTACAGAATGCATTGCTGATGCGGGGTTAGAAAAAAATGATATAGAAGCAGCATGGCTTGGCACCTGCCTTGAGGAAGTTAACCTGGGAAAGACCGCCATGCCGCTTGCCACAACATTAAGACTTCCCATGATCCCGGTGACACGGGTTGAAAATTACTGCGCCACAGGAACGGAAGCCTTTCGCGGGGCCTGTTATGCTGTGGCTTCGGGTGCCTATGATATCTGTCTTGCCCTGGGGGTTGAGAAACTCAAAGATGCAGGTTATGGCGGTCTTCCCAACCCGGGTTCCGGTGCAGGAACTTTGTTGTGGCAATGGTGGCCAAACCTTTCAGCGCCAGGTGCTTTTGCACAGCTTGCCAGTGCCTATACAGCAAAACACAATGTATCTGATCAAGACTTAAAAAGAGCCATGGCCCATATATCCGCCAAAAGCCATGATAACGGCCTGCTGAATCCCAAAGCCCACCTTCAAAAGAAAATCACTGAAGAACAGGTAATGGCAGCACCGATTATTGCCCATCCATTAGGCCTTTTTGATTGCTGCGGTGTCAGTGACGGCGCGGCCTGTGCTATTGTCACAACTCCTGAAGTTGCAAAAAAACTCGGGAAAAAAGATTTTTTAACAGTAAAATCTTTGCAGATAGCGCTTTCAAGCGGTCAGGAATCAGGTTACAATGAATGGGATGGAGACCACTTCATGACCACTACCAAATGCAGCACCAAAGCCTATGAAGAAGCCGGTATAAAAAATCCCAGAGAAGAAATCAGCATGATGGAGGTCCACGACTGTTTTTCTATTACCGAACTGGTCACCCTGGAAGATCTACATATCTCCGAAAGGGGAAGGGCCATAAATGATATCATGGATGGATTTTATGACCTTGACGGTGGTGTTCCCTGTCAGGTTGACGGCGGGTTGAAATGCTTTGGTCATCCCATCGGCGCATCAGGGATCAGGATGCTTTATGAGATGTATCTCCAGCTCCATGGACGGGCTGACAAACGCCAGCTTGAAAACCCAAAATACGGTCTTACGCATAATCTGGGGGGATTCCCCTTCCAGAACATCTGCAGTATTTCCATTATCGGTAAGTATAATTCCTAAAGGAGTTGAGGATGTTTGAGCTTGATCGATCACAAAAAGAGATTCAAAAAGCTGCCAGGGATTTTGCCAAGGGTGAATTTGATAATAACCTGACCCTTGAGCTTGAAGCGAATCGGAAATTTCCAAAAAAAATATGGGAAAAAGCGGCAGAGTTAGGCTTTATTGGAATCCAGTTTTCCGAAGACTATAGCGGTGGTGATCTTGGTATTTTAGAGGCAAGCCTTATTGCTGAAGCATTTTGCTGTGTTGATTCTACTCTTGGGATAGCACTGACCCTTTCCGGTATTGGTTCTGAATTGATCGCTCGTTTTGCCGATGATAAATTAAAAGAAAAAATTCTTCCCAAAATATGTGAAGGAAACATGCTTTCAGGTATTGGATTTTCAGAAACAAATCATGGATTGGATTTGTCATCCATTAACACCTGTGCAGAATTTAATGGTGATACGATTGTTATAAATGGTAAAAAGACCCATGTGGCAAATCGTGGAACCAAGGGGGCTTATCTTTTGCTTTGCAGAACAGGACAAAAAGAGGAAGTGCCGTCAAAAGCGTTCAGCATGGTATGGGTTGAGGGGGACAAAAAAGGCATTACCCTTTCAGATTCCGGTCCAAAATTCAGTACAAACATGATGCAAAGTGCTGATATCACCTTTGAAAATGTTATAGTGCCAGCTTCTAATCTTGTGGGAAAGCAAGGCAAAGGACAAGTCCTGCTTGAAAAATTTTATAATGAAATCAAAATTCTGACCGCAGCCCAGTCCATTGGCATAGCCCAGGGTGCCCTTGACCGTTCTCTTTCCTATATTAAACAAAGAGAGCAATTTAATAGAAAACTTGCTGTTTTCCAGATTACCAAACATAAAATAGCACAAATGGCCGAAAAGGTAGAACTTGCAAGACTGATCACCTATAAGGCAGCCTATCTGTTTGATAAAGGCAAAGCTGGTTCCTGTTTGATTTCAATGGCTAAGATGACAGCTGCACGGGCAGCAGTAGAAGTGGCAGATGAGGCCATACAACTTTTCGGAGGGTATGGATATATGAAAGAATCTGAAGTTGAGCGGTTTTTCAGGGATGCCAAAATGACGGAACTGAGTTTTGGAAGCCCGGCCACACAAAAGGATATTATCGCAGATGCAATCATCGGAAGGATTAAATAAAAATGGATATTTTAAAATTTTCCAAAGAACACAATCTGTTCCGTGAACGGTTGAAGGCTTTCCTTGAAACAGAAGTAACCCCTCATGTTGCCCAGTGGGAAAAGGACCATATTGTTCCGAAAAGCACCTGGAAAAAGATGGGAAAAGCAGGATTCCTTTGTCCGATGGTCGCCACTGAATATGGCGGTCTTGGCGGGAATTTTCTTTATTCCGTAATTGTTGGCGAAGAGCTTTCGTACACGGTCCACAGCGGCCTTTCAGCAAATGTTCACAGTGATGTTGTTGTTCCTTATCTTGATTCCTTTGGTTCAAAGGAACAAAAAGAAAAATACCTTCCAGGGTGTGTGTCCGGCGATATCATCACTGCCATTGCCATGACAGAACCGGATGCCGGCAGTGATCTTGCCGGCATGAAAACAACAGCAGTTGAAGAAGATGACCATATCATCATCAATGGGTCCAAAACATTTATATCAAATGGCATTAACTGTGACCTGATCATTCTTGCAGCCATTGATCCCGCCGTCACAAATAAACACGAAGCCGTTTCCCTTTATCTTTTGGAAGCAACGACTCCAGGATTTAAAAGGGGGCGACAACTGGATAAAATGGGGTGGGACAGCCAGGACACAGCAGAACTGTTTTTTTCTGACTGTCGTATTCCCAAAACCAACCGGCTGGGAGATGCGGGTTCGGGATTCTTACTATTGATGATGAAACTCCAGCAGGAACGACTGGTATGTGCCATGTGCGCCGTGTTTGCGGCTGAGCGCATCATGGAATTTATAGTTGAATATTGTAAGAACACCACGCTTAATAACAAACCCCTTATCCGATCTCAGGCGGTTCAGTTTGACATTGTTGAGATGACAACAGATGTAAAACTTGGAAGAACCTTTATCGAAAAATTGTGTGCCGATCATATGGAAGGAGAAAATGTTGTTATTGAAACCTCCATGGCCAAGTATTGGACCACTGATATGGTCAACCGGATTGCTGAAAAATCCATGGATCTTTGCGGCGAGTCTGCATTGCTGGAGTCAAATATCATAGCCCGGGCAAAAAGAGATGTTCGGGTCATGTCTATATTTGCCGGTACCAACGAAATCATGAAAGGGATAGCAGCTAAGTTCATGGGTTTTTAAGCTGTACAGAATTTGAAGAAAGGAGAGCTGTATGACAATTCATGGTGCATTATCTGGAATAACTATACTTGACCTGAGCCGTCTTCTGCCCGGTCCCTATTGTTCTATGATACTTGCAGACCACGGTGCACGGGTCATTGCAGTTGAAAACTCACGATTTAAGAACGATGCCCCGTTTTTAGCATCTCTTTACAGGAACAAGGAACATATCTCACTGGACCTTAAAACAAAAACCGGTAAAAAAATATTTTTTAAGCTGGTCCAAAAAGCAGATGTTCTTCTAGAGGGATTCAGGCCCGGTGCCACACAAAGGCTGGGGGTAGATTATGTGAGTATAAAAAAAATAAACCCTGAAATAATCTATTGTTCTATTACAGGATATGGCCAGACAGGACCCTACCGGGATCGTGTGGGGCATGACGTCAATTTCCTTGGTATTTCAGGGGTTCTGGATCTGATCGGTGAAAAAGACAAGCCGCCCTGTATCCCCGGTGTTCAGATAGCAGATATTGCCGGAGGAAGCATGAACGGTGCCATTGGTATCCTTCTGGCTCTTTTTGCCCGTGAAAAAACAGGAAAAGGCCAGTATATTGATATCTCCATGACAGACGTGATGACGGGTTTGATGCAAATCCCGCTTCTTTCCCATCAGTTTTTGGGCCAGATGTTTGAGCGATCGGATAATATTTTGTCTCACCACTATGCATTTTATTCCACCTATGAAACCCTGGATAAAAAATATTTAACCATTGGGGCAATTGAATATAGATTCTGGAAAACCTTATGTGAAATGCTCGATCTCTCTGAATATGCTCCTCTTCAATATGATGAAGATCGCCGTCTGGAAATCATTGATGGTTTGAGGGAAAAATTCAAACAAAAAACATTGGCCCAATGGGAAGTTACACTTTGTGATCTTGATCTCTGTTGGGGCCCGGTGAATAGCCTTGAACAGGTTCTTGACGACAAACATTTGGCTCACAGGAAGATGGTGGTGGATTTTGAGGATCAAAACGGCAACAGGATACCCACCCTGGGTGTTCCGGTAAAACTCAGTGGGACCCCTGGTTCTCTTAGAACGCCACCGGCGTATTTTGGTAAAAATACCCGGGATGTTCTTGCAGAACTTGGCTATTCCACTGATGAGATAGACATTTTTTTTGAGACAAACATTGTTTAAACCAAAATATTTTTATGCAAACTTTAATCACACAATTATTTAATATTGATTACCCCATTATCTGTTCGGGCATGACAGGTGTCAGCCGTCCTGAGCTGGTTGCTGCGGTATCTAACGCTGGAGGCCTGGGTATTCTTGCCACTGCAGATTTAAACCCTGATCAGACACGGCAGGCTATCCATGAAATAAGAGCCTTAACAAACAAACCCTTTGGGGCAAACATCCCTTTTATCATTCCAGGTGCAAAGCTTAACGCAAAAGTTCTTGTTGAAGAAAAAGTAAAGGTTGTCAACTATACGCTTGGAAGCGGTCAGGAGTTGATAGAGGCAGTGCATGAGTATGACGGCAAGGCCGTTGCAACCGTCACCAATCTTACCCATGCTTTTTCTGCTCAGAGAAGAGGTGCAGATGCATTGATTGTCACCGGACATGAAGCGGCCGCCCATGGGGGGGAAGTCTCTTCCCTTGTCCTTGTTCCCTCTATAGTTGATGCAATAAAAATTCCTGTCATTGCTGCAGGCGGGTTTGCAGATGGACGGGGACTTGTTGCTGCCCTGGCCATTGGTGCAGAAGGGATTGCCATGGGAACACGGTTTATGAATACAGTGGAAAGTCCTGTCCACGACATCATGAAAAACTTAAGCATTAAAGCGCAAGTTTACGACACCATATATTCGGACCGAATCGATGGTCTCCCGTGCCGGGCAATGAAATCAAAAGGTACAGACCGTATGATTCGCCAGAGATTCTATTTATTCAGGGCTTTATTAAATTCCAGACAGGCGGCAAAAACCTTTGGTTTCCCCTGGCATAAACTGGTCCTGGCCATCATGTTGTCCGGCGTTAAAAAGTCAAAACAACTTGCCCGCATGGCCAACGCCTTTACAGCGTTCCAACTGAGTATGGAACAGGGAAACCTTGAAAAGGGTGTTTTCCTCATGGGTCAGGTGACAGGTATTATTAAGGATACGCCAACTGTATCTGAGGTCATGAAAAAAATTATATTGCAGGCAAAAACCCAAAAAAAACTAATATCATCAAAATTATAAAACTATCGAAGGGACTACTTTAATGGCAACACCCCTTGAAAAGGCAAGACAAAATCCTGATTCCATGAAAGCAAAAATTCTTAAATCCGCCAGGAAACTCTTCGGAGAATACGGATTTCATGGGACAACAACCCGGATGATAGCGACTGACGTGGGGATCGATATTTCCACTCTTTACTACCACTGGGGTGAAAAAGGAGATCTGTATGAGGCCGTGATTATTGACATGAACGACGGGATCAGAGCCAAACTCATAGAGGTGGAAAGCATTATAAAAGGTCGTCCTCTGGCCAGGCGTATTGAAATAGCGATTGATGAACTGGTAGACTATCTTTTTGCTCATTCTGAGTTGTCAAATCTCACTATTTTCAGATATTTTACCCAAAACCGTCATGACTGCAGCTTTGATGAACGTATTCCCGAATATATATCTGACATCGCCTATTCGATGGATCTTTCCCAGGACAGGAACAATGCTTCTCCTGCTGCCAAGATGAAGGTATTAACCCTCATGAATGCCATCCACAATTATGTGTCTGGAGAAGCTTTTTTTCTGCCCATGCTGAAAATTACTCGCAAAGATTATATAGAGCATACTAAAGAGACCATTAAATTCTTCACGCTTTCCAACTTTATTGATCCGAAAGAATAGCTATTCGGCTAACCTTACCACTGTCTGACTGGCTTCTTCCATGATTCGATCAAAAAGGTCTTTCACTGTTGGAATATCATGAATAAGGCCTAAACCCTGTCCCGCAGATACAACACCAACCTCAATATCTCCCTTGTCATACATTAACCTTGCTTTATCACCGGCCACAATAGAAAGAACCTCATCAAAATCACCATTTGATTTTTCAATCTCCAGGCATTTTTGAGC
>Ga0164315_10002607_pt1 | contig 13832 bp, 7 predicted proteins | sample GuaBasSedimGuay6_FD_113737 | JGI IMG/M metagenome (GOLD analysis project Ga0164315, IMG submission 113737) | Subseafloor sediment microbial communities from Guaymas Basin, Gulf of California, Mexico - Guay6, Core 4569-2, 0-3 cm | ecosystem: Environmental > Aquatic > Marine > Hydrothermal vents >... | reverse complement strand
ATGCAATAAAATTTACACCCAATAATGGCAAAATCGTAATACGTACAGACGTGCCTCAAGGCGCGTCTCAATATACAAAAATTACAATTTCCGACACCGGACAAGGCATTCCACAAGACCAAATCCACAGGATTTTTGAAAAATTCGGACAAATATCTGCAAAAAAATCAGGAAAAGTACACTCAACAGGCCTTGGTCTTACTTTTTGTAAAATGGCAGTGGAAGCACATGGTGGCGAAATAGGTGTAGAATCGGAACTTGAAAACCTGCCTGTAGGTAAGGCAGGAGGCACCACTTTTTGGTTTACCTTACCTATTGGTGACCTACAAAGCATTAAAAACTTAGGAAGTATAACCATTAAAGAAGAAATTACAGAAGAAAAACCTTTTGAATTAAGCAAAACAGACAAAGAAATACTATTACCTTTTCTATCAAAATTACAAGAACTGGAAGTATACGAACATACCGAAATATCAAAAATAATTGGGCAAATAGATTGCAGCAAAACAGAAAACCTGCAAAAATGGAAAAAGGAAATAGAACAGTCAATTTATGCAATGAATGAAAAAAAATATAATGAACTGATTAAATTAATCAGCATATAACAACTATATTTGTTATAAAACGAGCCCGATATAAAAAACAAAATTGCTTATATATAAAAAACTATTAATAATAGACAGATGAAAAGCTATTCAATACTTATAGTTGACGATAATCCTGATAATTTAGAAACGATTGTTGATTTTTTACAAGATTCAGAATTAGACATCACAATCCTTAAAGCACCTAATGGTAAAATTGCCTGTAAACTTGCTGAAAAAAAACTTCCTGATTTAATAATTACCGATTGGGAAATGCCCGAAATGAACGGTATTGAAACTATTGAATGTTTAAAAAGCCGCAAATCAACAAAAGATATTCCCGTTATAATGTCTACAGGTGTAATGACTGAAACAAAACATTTAAAAACGGCATTGGATGCCGGTGCTGTTGATTATATCCGAAAACCAATAGAGAAAATTGAACTAATAGCAAGGGTTAATTCAATGTTAAAATTGGCTGAAAGTTACAAAAAAAATAAACTTTTAAACGCCACAAAAGATAAATTTTTTTCAATTATCGCTCATGATCTTAGAAGCCCATTTAATTCGATATTAGGATTTTCAGATATACTTCTTAATAATTTTGAAAATTATAAGGTGCCTGAACAAAAAAAATTCCTGGGTATAATGAATAAAGAAATCCGCAGAACCTACAAATTATTAAAGAATCTACTTCTTTGGTCTCAATCTCAAAGGGGGACTATCGATTTTCATCCGGAAAAAGTAAACCTGTTTTTACTTTGCCGTGAAACTATTGAACTTTTAAGAAGTACAGCAGCAAACAAAGCTATTTTCTTAATCAATCAAATACCTGAAGATATTTATGTTATGGCAGATAAGAATATGCTATTAACTATTCTTCGTAACTTAATATCAAATGCAATTAAGTTTACACCAAAAGAAGGGAAAATAACAATAAAAGCAGACTTAAATAGTAATGAAAATAAACAAAATTGGATTCAGGTATCGGTAAAAGATAGTGGAATTGGTATTGTAAAAGAGAAAATAAGCCAGCTATTTGATATATCAGAGAATATTTCGACAAAAGGAACTGATGGTGAAGCAGGAACCGGGCTTGGTTTAATCCTTTGCAAAGAATTTATTGAAAAACACGGTGGCAAAATTTGTGTAAAAAGTGAAGTAGGAAAAGGGAGTAGTTTTATGTTTACTTTGCCCTTAATTTAAATAATATTATAAACAAACATCTTTGACAAGTCGTAGGTTTTTAGTAAGTTAACAAATATATAATAACAATTTCATAGATAAAAAAAGATGAATCCTTTCTTAAAATATTATTTTGCACTATTTGTTGTATTTATTCTTGCAATACCAATACAATCCTATTCATCTGATACTACTCTTACGCAGGTAAAACTTCAACTAAAATGGAAACATCAATTTCAATTTGCAGGATATTACGCTGCAATTGAAAAGGGTTATTATAAAGAATTGGGTATAGAAGTAGAACTTGTAGAAGCTAATGTTACAGAATCGCCAATTGATGCTCTTATTAGTGGTAAAGCACAATTTGCAACCAGTACTTCCGATATTATTTTGCTGCGAGCAGCGGGAAGGCCCGTAGTTCTTTTAGCAACAATTTTTCAACATTCAGCCCAAGTTCTTTTAGTATCAGGAACGTCTAAAATTGAATATGTTCACAATTTAGCTGGCAAAAGGCTTATTATTGAACCTCATGCTGCCGATATAATAGCTTATATGAAAGATGAAGGTGTACCATTAAATAAAGTAATACAATTGCCTCATTCATTTAACATTAATATGTTGGTTGAAAATAAAGCTGATGCAATGACAGCTTACCTTACCGACGAACCTTTTTTATTACAACAACAAAACTTTGATTATAAAATATTTTCACCTATTTCCGGGAATATTGATTTTTATGGCGATATATTAATCACTTCCGAACAACTACTGAAAGACAATCCTAAACTTGCCCTGGATTTCAGAACAGCATCCATAAAAGGTTGGGAGTATGCCATGAAAAATTCAGATGAAATTATAGAACTTATTTACAATAAATATAGCAAAAGGCACAGCAAAGAGCATCTGGCTTTTGAAGCAGAGAAAATGAAAAAGTTAATCCTGCCTAATGTTGTTCCTATTGGTTATTCAAACCACAGAAGATGGGAGAAAACAGTTAAAATATACCAGGAAATAGGACTACTTGATGCAGATGCAGATATTACCGGGTTATTTTATACCGATTATATAAATAAATTAAATATACCCTGGAATATAATTATCCCTTTTAGTCTTATCTTTTTATTTCTAAGTTCAATAGCTTTTTTCTTTTACCGAATTACTCAAAAACTAAAATTTCAAATAAAACATAATAAGAGCATCGGAAACACTCTTAAAAAAACAGAAAAAGAATATCAAACTTATTTCGACCAGAGCATGTTGGGAATGGCAAAAACATCATTAGAAAAAGGCTGGATTGAAGTGAATGATGTTGTTTGTAATATGTTTGGATATTCGAGAGAGGAATTTGTTGATCTTACTTGGGATAAAATGACCTATCCTGATGATTTAGAAAAAGATTTATTACAATTTAAACGTGTACAAGCCGGTGAAATTGATAATTACTCAATGGACAAACGTTTTTTTCGTAAAAATGGAGATATTTTCCATTCTTCTCTTACCGTTAATACAGTTCGTAAAGCCGATGGTTCAATTGATTACATGATTGCAATTTTGAATGACATTACTGAACGAAAAAAAACAGAAAAAGCATTAAGAGATAGTGAAATGAGATGGCAATTTGCCGTTGATGGAAGCGAATTAGGACTCTGGGATTGGGATATTCCCAACAACAAAGTTTTTTTCTCAAAACAATGGAAAGAAATGCTTGGCTATGAAGATGATGAAATAGGTAATACTTCGGAAGAATGGTCGGAACGTATTCATCCTGATGACAAAGAAAAAGTATTTGAAGATGTTCAGAAGCACACAGACGGTAAAATGCCTGTTTATAAGAATGAACATAGATTACAATGTAAAGACGGAAGCTATAAATGGATATTATCGAAAGGTATAAGCGTAGCAACAACAGATGACGGCAAGCCCAAAAGAATGTTAGGAACTCATGCTGATATTTCCAAACGAAAAAGTGACGAAGAAAAAATCAAAAAATTTTCAACAGGATTCGAACAAACTTCAAACACAATCGTTATTACAGATATTAATGGAAATATTGAATATGTAAATCCCAGATTCACTGAATTATCAGGCTATTCTGCCAAAGAAGTTTATAAACAAAACCCCAGGATATTAAATTCAGGAACACAACCAAAAGAATATTTTGCAGAACTATGGAAAACCATTTTGTCCGGGAAAACATGGAAGGGTGAATTTCATAATAAGAAAAAAAATGGTGAATATTATTGGGAAAATTCAATTATTACACCAGTTAGAAATGAAAAAGGGGAAATAAACAGCTTTATTGCAATAAAAGAAGATACTACTTTAAGGAAAAAAGCAGAACAAGCACTTAAAGAGAGCGAAGAAAAATATCGTCTTATTACCGAAAATGTTTCCGATGTTATCTGGATATTAAATGTTTCAAAAAATAAATTTACATACATAAGCCCCGCAGAAGAAAAAATTACCGGTTATACTGCAAAAGAATCTCTTCAACAAAGCATAAGTGAAAGATTTTCGCAGGAATCCGCAAAAAAAGCCGAAGAAACAATAAGAACTACAACTCCAAAGTTTATTGAAAATCCAAGTAACAAAATTACTCAAGTAAATAATTTTCAGCAAAAATGTAAAGACGGAAGTTTTGTTTGGATAGAGGTTTCTTCAAATTTTCGTTATAACCCTGCGAACGAAATTGAAATTATAGGAACTTCTCGAAATATTGACAAGCGTAAAAAAGCAGAACTAGCACTTAAAGAAAGTGAAGAAAAATTTAGAAATTTTATTGATAAAAACAAAGCTATAATTATATCAGTAGATCCTTCAACAAACAGAATACTTATTGCAAACAAAGCGGCTGTAGATTTTTATGGATACTCTAAAGCTGAATTGATAAACAAAAGCATGGCTGAAATTAACGTTTTGTCTGCTGATGAAATTAGCAAAATAGCAAGCAAAGCGGGTGGTAACAAATTAAACACATTTCACTTTAAACATAAATTAGCAAACAATGAAATAAGGGATATTGAAGGTTATCCTTCGCCTGTTAAAGTAGGTGATAAAACACATCTATTAATTATTATTTTTGACATTACCGAGCGTAAAAAAGCAGCAGAGGCGCTGAAAAATAGTGAAGCAGAACTAAAAGAATTAAATATAACAAAAGATAAGTTCTTTTCAATAATTGCACACGATTTAAAAAGTCCTTTTAATGCTATAATAGGTTTTTCTAAAATTCTTTTGGAGGGGCACAAAGAATATGATGAAGAAAAACGTGAAGGAATGATAAAAATTGTTAATAGTAGTGCTGTACGTGCCTTTAAGTTGCTTGAAAATTTACTGACATGGTCTCGTTCGCACTCAGGAAGAATTCCATATATACCTGAAGAACTATATTTAAAAACTCTATTAATTGAAACTCTTTATAATCAAGAAGGGCAGGCAAGTAAGAAAAATATTAAAATTACAGATACAATCCATGAAAATGAATTAGTTTTTGTAGATGAAAATATGATTGCAACTGTATTAAGAAACCTAATTTCAAATGCGATAAAATTTACACCAAAAAATGGAAATATTGTAATATCATCAGAAAAACTAACAAATAGTAATTTTATTAAGATTTCTGTTAAAGATACAGGTGTAGGTATTCCAAAAGATAAAATTGATGATTTATTCCATATAGATAAAAATATATCAACACAAGGAACCGAAAAAGAAACAGGAACAGGTTTAGGATTAATATTATGCAAAGAATTTGTAGAAAAACACGGTGGTAAAATTTGGGTAGAAAGCGAAGCAGGAAAAGGTAGTACATTTATGTTTACTTTGCCGGTAATTTGAAAATATAAATTTATGGATAATAAGAACAAGCCAGATCAGCCCAATAACCCCTTACATGGAATGACTTTGGAATCAATACTGGAATATCTTTGGGGCGTATATGGCTGGGAAGAGCTGGGAATTGAAATTAATATTCGTTGTTTTAATCATGAACCTTCTATTAAATCATGTCTGAAATTTTTAAGAAAAACACCATGGGCAAGAGAAAAGGTTGAACAATTATATATTGATACGAGATATCAGTGAACATCAAATTTAAAACATCCTTGTTTATTGGAATTTTCCTTGTTATTAGTTTCTTATTTTCATAAAACGAACATTTTGTAACTGGTATATTAGTAATTGGTAATTAAAAAGTTGCAATTTCAAACAAGCTTTTCATCCTTTTTCTTCACTTTTCAAAGCTGTCCCCACTGCCAAAGGTCTTGCAGCATCGGTAACTGCTCCAATTTTTACCGCATAGCTATTGTGTTTTGCAATATCTTCATCAGTAACAATATGTATATCCAACAAACCTCCGATACGATAACCTGTTTGCTGATAATTTACCTCATCCAGGCTTATGCTCCAGCCTTCAAGCCATGTATGAAGTTCTTTTAATTGTTCTTCATCACCAATAAAATGAATGAGAATATCAATATCACTGGCGGGGCTGGCAGTGGCATTTTTAGTGCTACCAAAAACATAAAACCCTTTTACGCCAAATCTTTCAGCATCAAGCATTGCTGCTACTCTTTCGGCTATTTGTAGTCGCCATTGCCAGTGTTTGTCAGGATTGATTAAATTTCCTTTTGAAACAGTCTTTGGCTCTTCGATTATTTTATTTTCAGATGGTTCCGTAATGATAGCTACTGCATTTTCTAATTCAGCATTCATATAAACCTGTACTACTTGCCCATTATTTAATGCACCTACATCAATAACCCTTACAACTTCACTAAGGTATTCAAAATCAGGCAATAAATCAGCAAGAATATTTTTTGAGTTTTCAAAGAAATCATCATTGAAAACAATTCCATAATCATCTGGGTAAAGCGGCAGGTAACGAATATTAGCTTCAACCAAATCCTGAAAAAAATGTGTCCCAAATGATAAATCAGGTGTATAATCCTTTTTCCTTTTGGCTATCTCAATCAGCATTGCCGTATTATTAATATCCGAGTATGTAATATTTACACCTAGTTTAATATCACCCCGGCTCCCCCATCGACCTGGCCCCATTAATATAAACTGGTGTTTTGGCAACAATTTATTAAGTTGACCTATGGCCTTACCAATCTCCACTAATTCGTCATAACTTTCTACTTCAGCATATTTTTCAGGAATAACATAAACAACATGTGTAATTTTTGAAACCTGACCATTAGAAATATATTTTTTTGCCGAAAACAGGATCTTTTCTTTTGGAATATTAGAGGGAATAGATGCAGGATTGCTCTCTGGCCTGTGACTCTGGCTACGGCATTGTAACAAATATAGATTATCCCCATCGTGGGCAAACTCAATATCAACAGGATAATTATATTTTTCCTGCAATATATCGAGCATTGCATTTATTTGTTTTATAAATGGTGTATTAGCTATTAAACCATTTGCTGTAACAACAAATTCATCCTTTGTAAAATCAACACCTATAGGCCTGGGTTGTTGAAAATAATTATCTTTAATAGCTGAAACAAGTTGATGAACATCTGGATATTCATGTCCATATTCTTTTAATACAGCATTGAAACTAACAGTCTCAAACCTACCTGTTTCCAGGTTTATCACATCCATATTTTGAGGTGAATAACGAATTGCTTCATCTATAGAAGCATTAACCTTTAGTCCGGGTTGACCTGGAGCAATTAATATTGGGTAGTCATCTTTTAAACGGTCAACTGCACGGGTTCCCAAACCCGGAACTATACGAATCAATCCATCATCTCTTGTTATTCTGGTTGACCACCTAAACTCATTGAAGCTAAAAGCTACCCCCGCAAATGAAGGAAAATAATACTTACCCACTTTTTTCCCGATTACTTCTTGAATCATTATACCCATTTCTTCATGAAAATCCAATAAATCATGTTCAATACGGTATTCAATTGGATCCGGACCAAAAATTGAAGCATATACCTCGGCTATTGCATCAACTAATTCATTCAGACGTTTTTCTTTACTTCCCTGATTGGCAATGAACAAACTTTTATATTTCCCGGCAAAAGCGGTTCCAACACGATCTTCCAGCAAACTTGAGCTACGCACAACTAATGGGCCTTCCCCAAAATCATCAAGCACATAAGAAAGGTCATTTAAAGTTGCCCTATCAAAAGAAGAATTTTTAAACACATGCACTACATATGGATATTCCTGTTTCACCTGGCCAATTTCTTTATATTTTTGCTCTATAATATCTTCAAGTTTATTGTAACTCATAAACTTGAGTGTGTTATCTGAAGTTAAATACCAGGTTTTTGGTGTTTTTATATTTTTTAATAATTCTTGTTCCTTTTTTGATTTTTTCAATATTTTATCAGCCAAAAATAAACCAGAGCTCTTTCCCCCAACCTTTCCCTGACTGCCAACAGGAAAAATAACACGTTTCAACATTTTATTGAAATCATTAAGGGTTATAAATTTTTTAGCAATATTGATATATTCCTGCTGATCGTTAAGTAAACGACGTATGAGAGAAACAAGCAAACTGGTTTCCCTGGGTTTGGAAAGTTCAACTCCCTGAGGCGAAAGATGATGGTATTTTTTGATAGCTGCACTAATTTCACTCAAAGAGGAACTTGTATCCTGAACAATATCAGCAAGAAAACTGGTTTGATCTTCCTGTATCCATCTTTGAATATTATTTAGGATCTCTTCTTTACTCAAATATTTTTCTGCCAGGTGAAATACATCATAACTAACACCCATTAAATCGCGATCTGTGCTTTTTTGGAATGGTAAATTTACTTCGTTTATCAATTGCTCTTCATGAACTATATCCGGACTAAAAAATTCAAGTAAGCGTTTAGATTCCTTTACTCCTCGTAAATAGAGATGATTTACCATATTTCTGGAAATAAGTACAAAAAGTTTTGGATTTGTATTCTTCAATAAGTCTAAAATAATTTCCCAGTCATTTTTTGCCCTTTTATCAGGTACATCATCTACAAAAACAGCTTTTAACTGAAGATTTAAAATGTAAAATCCAAATTGCTCAGAAATTGTATCAATTAGCTTCCGTTCTTCTTTTAAAAATGGCCCTTCATCAACTTCAGGTCTTTCTTTCGTATAATTTACACAAATACTGCCTATTATTTCCTCCTGAACTCTTATTTCCGACCTTAGCATACAGTTTGTCTCAACAAAACCTTCTGTTTGATAAACTGACTCATAATACTTAATTCTTGCCTCGCAAACATCCGGATACTGCCAACCAGGTGGTATAGCCTTTAGAATGCCATTACAAATTTGTTCAACAGTTAACTCACGATTATTTAAAATTTCCTGAACTTCATAAAGGCAGTTTAGTTCCTTTGCCCTTTCTTTCAAATCAGCAAACAATTTATTTACGGATTGCTTTTCAGTCATACAATTGTTTTTTAAATTATTCTACGTTTGCATTATATGTTTTAGATGGGCTATTCGAAAAGGAAGAAATAAACATCATTACGATGAGGAACAGCCTGTCCCGAGAATCGGGAAAGAGGTAATCTCCTAAATACCTTCGTGTTATAATATTTTGGGGATTCCTTCACTGCGTTCGGAATGACGGCTTTTCGGACAGTTCATCTGGCATTTTGCCAACTTAATTATTATTTATTATTTTAATATTAAACCCTTACTGCTTTTTCCATCCACTTTTATTGCTAGCGGTTTCCCTAATTTAATATGGCGAACATAGTTTGTTTCTTCAATCAATTCCTGCCCCACCAGCCATTCCCAATCCACAGGAAAATCTTCATTTTTGTCCACTGAAAAATAACTGACCCCAAAACTGGTTAAATTATGAAAAAAATGTGAACCCTGACTAAGGTCTACGTTTACATTTTCAATGGATGCTTCAACAATTGCCTGCACACCGGAAATTTGCCCCCAGGTAACAGGGATATTCATAAAAGGATCAGAACTGCCCCATCTTCCAAAACCAATAAGTAAATAAGGTCTATTTTCAGTAACCAGTCTTTTATTTATGGTTTCCAGTTCCATAGCAATCTCCCGGGTTGAAGTACCATCAAACTTTTCAGGAATAACATAAATAATATCATTAATATTGCTGTTTGTTCCATTCCCTAAAACACTTTTAGAGGCCACAAGAACCTGATCCCTACTAAGATTATCTGTTTCAATTATTACTTCTTCATTTGAAACGACCATAGGCCTAACTTGTAAAAAACCAAACTGGTGTGGTTTATCTTTATGAAAGGTCATGGCAAACTCAATTTCAACCGGATCTTCCAGGGCTTTTTCACATAAAGCCATCAGTTTTTTAATTAAACTATTCAAAGGAATATCATTCATGACCAACAAGCGGGCAAAATTCAAGAGACGGGGGCCTTCACCACCAATACCAATATCAAGTCTATCAGCTTGGTAATCGTATGTTGATGCAAGGTATCGCATCGTTTTGTGTGGCTCAGCATCCTCAATATTATTTTTAAGCATGTATTCCGTTTCCTTTACAGGATCGTATTGCGATGGTTTTCCCATATTAACACTCCAGAACTCAGTTTGCGTTTCTTTAAGCATTTCAGGTATCGAGCCAAAAGGAGGACTAATTTTAGGATAAGCTGGTGAAAAAGCCCATGAAGTTCCACCGTCAACAATGGTTTTCCCCAGTCCCAGAGCAAGGTTAACAACACCTTCTTCTGACTTAGCAGGCCCTGATGGATAAAAATTAAATGAACGGGCTACACCCGAAAGTTCCGGATAATACAAATTTTCATGACGTTTGCCAACAACTTCCTGAATAATCACCGCCATTTTTTCATCCTCAATTTTATGCTCTGTAGCTTTTATATAGTCTTTTGCTGCTCTGAAAAAAGTTGAAGCATATACAAATTTTATGGCCTCCACCATTTTCTGAAAACGGATTTCAGTGTCATGTTGATTATTTGGGGTCATTTTTGAAGCATAAACTCCGGCAAAAGGCTCATGTTTAGCATCTTCAAGCAAACTTGATGAACGTACTGCCAGTGGGCTTTTTACTTCAGTAATTAATACCCGTAAATCACCAAGAATGGAAAAAGGTAAACTCGCTTTCTGAAAAGCATGTGCAATACGGTCATCCGGCAAATCAGAATAAGCTATTTCAAACAGATCATTTTGATTCATGAAAGCATTAAAAATATTTGTTCTTATAACCGTAAGCCTTGGTATATTTACCTCAATTTGTGGGAACTCATCCTTAGTGATTTCCTTTTTTAAAATGTCATTTATGGAAACCAACCCATGAGCTTTCCCACCAATTTCGCCTGTACCGATATACGTTATTCGTTCATCAGAGTCAAAAAACTTTCGGTTAAATTCTGTAATATTATTTATCATATTTTTCCTTTTAATGATGTTCAAAAGTCCTGTCGGACATTTTGAAATCGTTTCTATGACTTTTGAACGTCCGCCGATTGGCGGACTTCAAAACCTCTAAACTAAACGACATTTAATACTCATTATTCATTCTCACACCCAGCCTCTATCTCTACATGCCTGTGCCACTTTATCCACAGAAATTACATAAGCAGCATCGCGCATATTCAATTTATTTTTTCGGGCAAAATCACTAACACTAATATATGCAGCGGTCATTTTTTGATCAAGTTTTCCCAATACCTCATCCTTTGTCCAATAGTAATTCATATTGCTTTGTACCTGTTCAAAGTAACTACAGGTAACACCGCCTGCATTTGCCAGAAAATCAGGAATATTGAAAATATTTTTTCCTTTAATAATTTTATCTGCATCAGGGGTTGTTGGGCCATTTGCGCCTTCTGCCATTATTTTAACTTTTTTGCTTATTTTATCCGCATTTTTCCCTGTTATCTGATTTTCAAGTGCTGCCGGCACCAAAATATCCACTTCCTGTTCTAACCATAGTTCTCCAGCTAACATTTCATATCCTAATTCCTGGGCTTTCCATTTGTTAATCCCACCAAAAGAGTCAGTTATTGATCGCAATTCTGTTAAATCAATTCCCTCTTTTCTCCTAAATGCGTAACTTTTTTGATCCTTTTGATCCCAGGAAGAAACACAAATTACTTTACCTCCCAGTTGATGATATAATTCAACAGCAAACTGCGAAACATTTCCAAATCCCTGAAAACTGGCCGTGGTATTTCCCGGATTTATGTTCATTTCCTTTAAAGCTTCTCGTACTGTAATAATTACCCCATATCCCGTAGCTTCAGTACGCCCCAACGATCCCCCCATTCCAACAGGCTTACCCGTAATAAATCCTGGCATTTTCTGTCCGGTAATCATCTCAAATTCATCCAGCATCCAAAGCATGTGTTGTGGGTTTGTCATAACATCCGGTGCGGGAATATCCGAATTGGGTCCTACATTTTTTACAATTTGACGTACCCAACCTCGACAAATACGCTCTTGTTCCGACAAGCTCAAATTATGAGGATCACAAATGACACCACCTTTAGCACCACCAAGTGGAATATCAGCAACGGCTGTTTTCCAGGTCATCCACATTGACAAAGCACGCACCGTGTCAATGGTTTCCTGGGGGTGAAAACGTATTCCGCCTTTTGCAGGCCCCCTTGCATCATTATGTTGCACCCTGAAACCTTTAAATACTTTGTAATTCCCATCATCCATCCGGATAGGAATACTAAAATGAAATTCCCTTAATGGGCTTCTTAACAAATCTCTTGTGGCCTGATCTAATTGTAATAATTCTGCAGCTTTATCAAACTGGGATTGTGCCATTTTAAAAGGGTTGAAGCTATTATCTGCCATGGTGATTTACATTTAATTCAACATGGCTTAAAGATAATATATTTATTTAGATTCCTCGAGAACACGATTTATGTTATTTAGCTATATAGGGTATTACAGTATTCTTTACAAGTTTTTGTACAATGCTGATAATCTATAAGTTCATTCGTCATAACTAAAATATAGTTTTGAAGGTAAAAACTAAAAAGAAATGTGACAAGACCTGGTAGATTTGACTTATTAACATAATCAATTTCAAATCAATGATGTATTAATAAAATCTGCAAGGTCTCTCAAGATATCTATCATGGGTAGAAACAGCCCCGCCCAAGCGTGAAAGCCATCCCTTGAAGTTAGTTGTGCGGTTTATTAAAAAAAACAGAGTACTTTCATAATTACTGGGGATTGCCACAGCCTCGTTCCTTGGCTTCCAATGACGAATTACTAATTAATCACCCTAAATAGCCATTAATACGTTCAAGCCCTTCTTTTGAACCTAAAGGGATACTAATTCCCCCTGAAGGAGTTTCAAAATCCCTTGGATTTATTCGAATAAATTCAGCATTATGGCTCCGAAAAATACTTTGTGATTCCATACGAACAGTAGGTACAGCATGACCGGCACCTAGTTCAATAATTACAAGGTTAGCATTTGCTGTTTGTAACTCATTTAACCAATTATGGTAACGGCTGCTTTGATCAGAACTACGATTAGCAACCCAGTTCCAATCACCAAACATTAAAATATTAGGACGTGCAATAGCACCGCATATTGGACAATGGGGCAAAGGTTCAATTGCTTCAAACACTTCTAAATCAACATCTATGTTTATGTCAGAAGCATCCCAAATATTATAAGTACATGGTTTACTACATTGAAAATGGTGAATAGATCCGTGAACTTCATCGATAGCCTGATCATTAAACCCTGCTTTTTGAAACTGCCCGTCAACATTCGAGGTAAAAACATAAGAACCATAGTTTTTGCTTTTTGCCCATTCAAGCATTATTTCGAAACCACCATGTGGAATTGTTTCCCTGTATAAATTTAAACGGTGACCATAAAATGCCCAGGCAATTTTCGGATTTCGATCAAACCATACAGGATTTGCCATTTCACTAAATGATTTCCCCAACTTTGCAATAGGTGGATATGCTTTCCAGAAACCAGAATCTCCTCTAAAATCAGGCAATCCGGAATCAACACCAATTCCTGCACCGGCAGTTATCAATAAACCATCTGCTTTTTTTACAGCTTCTGCAGCTTTTTCTATATTAGCTTCAATATCCATTTTACACTATATT
>Ga0164315_10002606_pt1 | contig 13833 bp, 10 predicted proteins | sample GuaBasSedimGuay6_FD_113737 | JGI IMG/M metagenome (GOLD analysis project Ga0164315, IMG submission 113737) | Subseafloor sediment microbial communities from Guaymas Basin, Gulf of California, Mexico - Guay6, Core 4569-2, 0-3 cm | ecosystem: Environmental > Aquatic > Marine > Hydrothermal vents... | reverse complement strand
TATGTATTCACTAATCAGACGGTTAATTTTTATATTTGATGCGGAAACAGCCCATGTTTTTTCGCTGAAGATAATGAGTTTTGCAAACTCAATAGGTGTCTTTAGCTTATTTGTTAAAAAACGCATTGATGCTCCCGTTACAGTTATGGGCATTCAATTTCCTAATGCCGTTGGACTCGCTGCTGGTCTGGATAAAAATGCCCGGCATATTGATGCCCTGTCGCAATGCGGTTTTGGTTTTGTTGAAGTCGGCACAGTAACTCCGCTGGCGCAACCGGGTAATGACAAACCACGTTTGTTTAGACTGCAGGCAGATAATGCCATTATTAATCGAATGGGGTTTAATAACGATGGCGTTGATGCTTTAGTTGAGCATGTTAAACAAAGTGACTGGTATAAACCAAGTAATGACTTTAAACAAAAGCACGGTCGCTGCATATTAGGTATTAACATCGGTAAAAATAAAGCAACGCCACTGGAAAAAGCCGCTGATGATTATCTTATCTGCATGCAGCAGGTTTACGCTTATGCCGATTACATTACGATTAATATCTCTTCTCCTAATACGCCCGGTCTGAGAAAATTACAGCATGGAGAGGGTTTAAGCGAATTGTTAAAACAGTTAAAAAACAAACAAAGTGAGTTAAACCAGCAGCATCATCGCTACGTACCGCTTGCCGTAAAAATTGCTCCCGATTTAGATGAGGAGGAGATAAAAGACATTGCAGAGAGGTTATTAATCGCTAAAATTGATGCAGTAATTGCTACCAATACAACAAGTAGTCGGCCTTCTTCATTATCAAACCAGCAACTTGCTGCAGAGACAGGCGGTTTGAGTGGGCAACCCATTTTAGATTTGTCTACCCGGGTATTAAAGCAGTTAGTGAAGGCGCTTGATGGAAAAATACCGGTAATTGCAGTTGGTGGCATTTCATCTTCTGCTGATGCGATGGAAAAAATTAATGCCGGAGCCAGCCTGGTACAGATATATACCGGGTTTATCTATTCAGGTCCAAAGCTTATCAGTGACTGTGCTTTAGTCTTAAAGAGTCACTAATTTAGACTTTTAGCTGAATCCTTGGCTTTATGACGGCGCTCAGCACATGATGCTATAGGTTCCGCTTTAATCACTGCTGTCCAGTTAACAGCTAGAGATATGGGTCGTTAACTACTTTCTGAGACCGTCACCCGCAAGGCAGGTTTTTTGCTCCTGCAAAACCTGCACTTCCACCGTCCATGGCGGTCGGATGCGGGCGCGAGCCCCATGGATGGGTTCACTGCGTGTCTCAGCTAGTAGTTACCGACTCATGTCTCGGTTTGTATAATCATTGGCTAATGCCTACTATATCTCCATTTGCATACAATAATATATTTATATGTCTTTATTATTGTTAATTTCTGCTATATTCAATGTACCCGTTACAGTTTGATTAAATTATAAAAATCATGTACTTACCATGGTTCCTTGTGTTTGCTAACAGGCCTGTTTGATTGCGATATTTTTCATAGCGGGAAATTAAAATGCAGAGAAAGGAAACAAAATTTGAAGTAAAGCTTCCTGCCAGAATTACCGGCCTGGTATTTTGGGGCCTGGTATTTATTGGTTTGTTAGCTGCTGTGATCATTTTGCAGCAGGTAGAAACCGACCTTGTTATCTCAAATAAGAAAGAAGCATTAATAATTTCTCATGAAACGGAAGAAATTGTGGAACAGTTTTCTGAATCACCCGTTTTAAAGCGTGCGGAAGATAAAATAAGATCAAAAATCAGTGAGCATATGACTGAATTTGGTTTTCATGCAGCACGTCTTTATGAAGGCGAAAAGATTTTATCGATTGGTCATATCGAAGAAAATGATGATATGTATGAATTTTCCTTACATTACTTTCCGTTAAAATCGAATGAACTGCATGCAATAAAAATGGAGGTTTATTTTACCAGTGCAGATATAGTCATTTCAGATATTCGTAAAAACTTTCTTTTATCTATTGCTTTAGGCATTTTCATTTTTGGCATGTTTTTACATCGTATATTGCAGAAAATGCTTTCTGAGCCCTTTCAAAAAATGGTAACCACGGCAGAGGACTTCTCCAAAGGTAATGAAAATATACGTTTTGATGAAGGACGGGCTGATGAATTTGGTTATTTAGGAAAATTCATAAACAATGCCATTGAGTCCATCTTGTCGCATAAAAATGATCTTGTTCAGGCGCTTGATCGAGCTTCTGCCTCTGAAGCAGCGCTTAGCAATGAGAAAGAACGGGCAGAAGTAACCTTGTTTTCTATTACTGACACAGTCGTTACTGTTGACGTTGATGAATGTGTCAATTATTTAAACCCGGCAGGTGAAATATTACTGGCCTGTGATAAAAAAGATATAACAGGGAAAAAATTCAAACAGGTTTTTAATATTGTTGAAGAAGCCAGTGGCGAAACAATCGAAGATCAATTACACAAATGTTTTTTAACAGGAGAAATTATTCATTTACCAGAGCACTCATCATTAATAACTAAAGATGATTCTGTAATTTCGATAGAAGCATCAATCGCACCAATGAAATCAGACACTGGTGGTTTGATGGGGGCGGTGATAGTCATTCAGGATGTTAGTCACACACGACGATTAACCCGACAGCTTTCATACCAGGCTAGTCATGATCTGTTAACCGGGTTATATAACCGTCGAAAATTCGAAGAACATCTGCAGGAAATTTTAATTAATGTTCACCAAGAAGAGCGTAACCACTCTCTATTTTATCTTGATCTTGATAATTTTAAAATTATTAATGATAGCTGTGGTCATGTCGCAGGCGATGAATTGCTTAAGCAGTTACCAGCACTATTTAATGATGTGTTGCGTACTGGAGATATCGTTGCCCGTCTTGGCGGTGATGAGTTTGGAGTACTTCTGGAAAACTGCGGAACAGAACAGGCGGTAAATATCGCCGACAAAATACGCCAGAAAATTAAAGATTACCGATTTACCTGGGATGACAAAAAATTTAAAATTGGCGTAAGTATTGGCATCGTCGCAATTAATGCTGATAACTATGAAATGTCTCAGCTATTAAGTTCGGCGGATATTGCCTGTTATGCGGCAAAAGATTCAGGGCGTAATCGTGTGCATGTCTATGTGCAATCGGATGAATCGGAGAGTGTGCATTATGGGCAGGTGCACTGGACAGCCAGAATAACTAAGGCATTCGAAGATCATCGTTTTCAACTTTACCAGCAACCAATAGTCAGCATAAACGAGCAGAATAAAGACCATCTTGAAATATTACTGCGTATGATTGATGAAAACGGCAAGGTGATATCTCCCGATGCATTTATGTCGGCCACAGAGCGTTACGGTTTAATGTCAGATATTGATCGCTGGGTAATACATGAAGTGTTTAAATATATGGGCAGAGATAATCCTGCTGATCTGGTTAAAGCCACTAATCGTGTTTTTGCAATTAATTTATCAGGTGATTCTATTAACGATGCTTCTCTACTGGATTATATTATTCAGCAAAAAAATAAATACGCTATATCATTAAGCAATGTTTGTTTTGAAATCACAGAAGCAGTTGTCATCAGTAATTTGAATAAAGCCACTGAGCTTATCAATGAATTAAAAGTTCATGGCTGCCAGTTTGCTTTAGACGATTTTGGTAGCGGTTTGAGTTCGTTTGCTTATTTAAAAACATTGCCTGTGAATTATTTAAAAATTGATGCCAGCATTGTTAAGGATATAAGTCGTGACAAAATTGATAGAGCAATGGTTGAATCCATTCTACAGGTCGGAAAAGTTATGAAGTTAAAAACTATTGCGGAACATGTGGAAGATGAAGCGACCCTAACGGTGTTGAGGGAAATAGGGGTGGATTATGTGCAGGGCTATTATTTAGGTCGACCTGAAGCTTTATGATACTTAATCAGAGATACGCTGGATAGTAAATAACAAAATATTTAAAATCACACATATATACGCCGTGTATGGACATCAGCTGTGCTGTGTTCCCAAACTTCATTAAAGAGTTCACTTAATTTACCAGCACGCCGGGGTGACATGAAATTAACGCTGGCTTTATAATTTCTGTCTGCTGCACTGACACGGTGCAAAAAACCGAGTTTATCAACCACCACAAAAGCATATGGTTCATCTTTATATTCAGCTGAGGGGTTATGAATAAAAACCGAGCTGGTTAAATTTTGTACGAGTTTTATCAGGCAATGACCATTTTGTACTGCTTTTCTGCTGTCCTGAACCAGTATGCGTATGCACGTATTGGGATGCCTCTTAGCAAGATTAATAATTGACTGCTCAAATTCATTATTGTTATATATTTCAGCATCAAGATCCTGAGTGAAAATATCAATACTGTAATGTGCCTGCTTGACCAGGGATAAAGTCGCGATTTTATTTTCATCGACAGTATCAACTTGAAAGTCAGTTTTTGTTTCGCCAGGTTTGTAATGCATAGGGTGTTATTCAAACACTATGGGTGGGGGTAAGAAGTATAATGCGTGTTTATTATGAGTATGTTTAGCAGATTTTTTTCGACATTTCCTGATGTGGAATATTTGCTTCATAAAAAACATGGCCACATGTTGTGAAACCATGTTTTTTATAAAATGGAATCGCTGATACCTGGGCATGGAGATAAATTTTTTTCAGCTTTTGTTGTTCTGCAGTCAGTAAAATAAATTGCAGTAGCTTGCTGCCGGTGCCTTTATTACGGTATTCGGCTAATACCGCCATGCGTCCAATTTGACCATCAGTTTTTAAACGTGCACAGGCAATCACTTTATCCTTATGTGTGGCGAGAAAATGTGTTGATGAGTTATCATGCTCATCCCACTCCATGTCTTCGGGAACGTTCTGTTCTTCGATAAAAACCCGGCGTCGTATTTTTGACAAACTATCTTTATCGGTATCCCAGTTTGCAATGCAGATTTCAATACTGTGCTTCACTGCTGTCCCGTTATTAAGCTTACAGTTTCCTGGTTTGCTCCACCGCATTACCAATATAATTGTGTGGCGTAAGTGTTAACAGCTGGTCACGTGCCTTTTCCGGTATATCCAGTGTTTGAATAAATTTCTGAAAGTCCTGTTGTGTTATGGTTTTACCGCGAGTGAGCTCTTTTAGTTTTTCATACGGGTTTTCGATGCCGTAACGGCGCATAACCGTTTGTATGGGTTCGGCCAGAACTTCCCAGCTTGAATTAAGGTCTGCTTCGATAACGTCGGCATTAATTTCCAGTTTGTTCAGGCCTTTTATTAATGACTGGTAGGCAATCAGGCTGTGCGCAAAACCCACGCCTAAATTTCTTAGCACGGTTGAATCAGTGAGGTCACGCTGCCAGCGGGAGATCGGTAGTTTATGGCTTAAATGATTGAGCAGGGCGTTGGCTATGCCCAGGTTACCTTCCGCATTTTCAAAGTCGATGGGGTTAACTTTATGCGGCATGGTAGACGAGCCAATTTCGCCAGCGACGGTTTTCTGTTTGAAATAGGCGTTGGATATGTAAGCCCAGATATCGCGACTTAAATCGATCAGGATAGTATTAAAACGGCTGATGGCATCGAACATTTCAGCCATGTAATCATGCGGCTCAATTTGAATGGTAAAGGGATTTATTTGCAAACCGAGAGACTCGATGAATTGCTGAGAAAAAGCCGGCCAGTCAATCTCAGGGTAAGCACTTATATGGGCGTTATAGTTGCCTACTGCGCCATTAGCCTTACCGACTATTTGTATTTCTGCCACCTGGTCACGTTGCTTGCGTAAGCGATAAACCACATTGGCCAGTTCCTTACCTACTGTTGTTGGGGAAGCTGTTTGCCCGTGGGTACGACTCAACATAGGTTGTGCAGCAAATTCCTGAGCCTGTTTCGTCAGGTTTTCGATGATTTCATCCATTGCCGGTAATAACACATCATTACGTCCGGCTTTTAACATCAAGCCGTGAGACAGATTGTTAATGTCTTCAGAAGTGCAGGCGAAATGTAAAAATTCATTGCTGGCCTGCAGGGCAGCGTTGCCCTGAATTTTTTCCTTGAGAAAATATTCAACCGCTTTTACGTCATGATTGGTGGTGGCTTCAATGGTTTTAATGCGCTGCGCATCGCTTAGCGAAAAATTATCGACAATGTCATTTAAAACATTCATCGCAGCGTTATCCAGCTCAGGAACTTCGCTGATTTCAGGGTGACTGGCCAGTGCCTGAAACCAGCGTATTTCAACCAGTACGCGGTGTTTGATTAAGCCGAACTCACTAAAGAGATCTCTGAAAGCTGCCGTTTTAGAACCGTAGCGGCCATCCACCGGTGATATTGCAGTAAGTTCGCTTAATTCAATTGTTGATTCCATCATCGGGTCCGTAAATATTTCGTTTTAAATAAGGCTAAAAGCGGTATTATATCACTCTAAAAAGATCAGTAGGAAAGACAAAGGTAGATGTTAATGAGTGCATATCGAATTGAAAAAGACAGTATGGGCAAACTGCAGGTTCCAAAGAAGGCTGCTTATGGTGCGCAAACGCAACGCGCGGTAGAGAATTTCCCGATAAGTGGTATAACCATGCCGCAGGCATTTATTCAGGCGCTGGGCCTGGTTAAGCAGGCATGTGCTAATGCCAATTTTGATTTAGGTGGCCTGGATGAGAACCGGCGTCGTGCTATTTCATCTATTTGTGATGATGTGATAAACGGAAAATTAATGGACCAGTTTCCACTGGATGTTTTTCAAACCGGTTCTGCTACCAGCACCAATATGAATGCTAACGAGGTGATTGCTAAGCTGGCGTCACAGGAAGCAGGGATTACCGTACACCCTAATGACCATGTCAACATGAGTCAGAGTTCGAACGATGTTATTCCTACAAGCATTCATGTCAGTGCCGCGCTAGGCTGTCATCAGCAACTTATTCCGGCGATCAATCATCTTATTTCAGCGATTGATAAAAAAGCAGAAACGCTTGATGACATCGTCACCACCGGACGTACCCATTTAATGGATGCCATGCCGGTGAGCCTCGGACAGGAGCTTTCGGGCTGGTCAGCACAGCTGCAAGCGGCTTTATCGCATATTGAAGATACCCTGCCTGAAATACATCAGCTGGCAATCGGTGGTACTGCCGTGGGTACCGGCATCAATGCGGATGAATCATTTGGCGCTCTTGTTGCCGCGCAGTTGTCCAACAGCACCGGTTTGTCATTTAAGGTGGCAAATAATCGTTTTGCAGCATTAAGCTCGCAGGATGCAGCGGTGGCATTAAGCGGGCAGTTAAAAACACTGGCGACCTCATTAATGAAAATTGCCAATGATTTACGCTGGATGAACAGTGGTCCACTGGCCGGTATTGGTGAAATCGCGTTGCCAGCGCTGCAGCCTGGCAGCAGTATCATGCCGGGAAAAGTCAATCCGGTGATGCCGGAAGCCACCGCCATGGTCTGTGCGCAGGTTATCGGTAACGATACAACGATAACCATTGCCGGGCAGTCAGGTAATTTTCAATTAAATGTTATGTTGCCATTGGTGGCGTTTAACTTATTACAAAGCATAGAGATACTGTCCAATGTCTCTCGTTTGCTAGCGGACAAAGCCATAGCAGGTTTTACCGTGAATCAGCAGAATATAAATTCGGCACTGGCGAAAAACCCGATTTTAGTGACCGCACTGAATACGGTTATTGGTTATGAACTGGGCGCAAAAATTGCCAAGACAGCCTATGCTGAAGGGCGGGCCGTTATTGATGTGGCGGTAGAACTGACTGATTTATCACGGAAAGAACTGGAAAAACTGCTTGACCCTAAAAAGATGATAAAGGGATAGGCAGTGAATGGCACTTACGTAACGGCTAACCAATTGATTTGACATGTAAATCTTTTTACCAGCCAATGAATTTGGTAGGATGTGGTGAGGTACGAACCGCATCAATCGCGACAGATGCGGTTCGTACCTCACCACATCCTACAAAATACACTGGATTTTTGTCATATGAGTCATTGAGTTGTAGCTTAAGTAAGCGCCATTCGGATAGACAATAACAGGCGGAAATTAATCTTACTGACAAGACAGATAAAAAGGGGCGAATGAACGCCCCTTTTGTCTTTAGCTATCAACTAATAACTATTGCTCTTACATCCATGGATCATGCAATACCAGTGTGCAATTCGAAACACCTTTGCCATCAAAGTTTGGTTGGAACGAGAAGGTTCCATTTAAACATAATGATCCGATCATATTCGCATAGTCACCTTCGCCACTCACTTCACGGATACCTTCGCAGCCGCCCATACGTAGTGATGCGGCTCCCGATAACTGAGGATTCTCGACAGGACCCAAACCAGCAAAAGCAGCTCCATCCAGCGCCATACCCTCAATATGCTCGAATGTGGAGCCGCTAATTTCCATAGTAAATGAGCTCATTGTCCATGGAAGCACTCCCAGATCCCTCCAGTCAACAGTCGGGTCGCCTAAAGCAAAAAAAGCAAGAGAAAACTCAGGAGTTGCTTCAATAGTCCCCAATTTAATCATTCCAGCTATTGTCTCACCACTTGAGGCATTAACGGTGGCCGCAAACACGTCTCCCTCAATCGGGTATATGATAGATTCAACACCACATGCATCCTCTGGATCGCCTGTTACGCTGCCATCTTCGCACCTGAATCCTGCAATAGCGCCGTCAACAGCCGATATTGTACTAATTACAGTCAGTGCATCAAGGTTGGGGTTATGCGGATTTCCGGCTACAGCTGCGCTGCTAGAGAGCACAATAGCCGCGCTAATTAATGTAGTTACAACACTTTTCTTATCTAATAATTCCACTTTTTAATTCCTCTGGTAATTTTGTCATTTCAAATATTTATGCAATTTGTGATGAACAAATTATTGATGGCAAACACTTTTTGTGAGGCCACAATCTAAACTATATGGATTTACAGTGGTTTTCCAGAGAATTGTTCGTCTGAATTCGTGCGCTTAAAAAATAGAATAAATACCCGTAATATCAGACAGATATAAATTATTAAAAACAGATTCGTACGAAAATGTACGAAGTATTATTGGTTGTGCTATTTGCGAATATCGACTAGCAGACGATCAGTGGATTTTGAAGAGATTAACTGATGCGGATAACGATATTGAGTCGAAGGTTAAAAGCTTTTCACCACAGAGGCACAGAGGGCACAGAGTTTTATTTTGTTAACAGCGCCGTAGGCGCTGTTAACAATAAAAAGGTTTTCTCTGTGCCCTTTGTGTTCTCTGTGGTAAATCGCTTTGTAAGTTTTTGACTATCCGAAAAGTGTCGGCATTAAAAGTTCAGCGAAAAATAATTGAAGGTCTGATTTTATAATTAATCAGCGCTTCCTTAACCTTGACTACTGCTTTGCTCAGTAACGTCAATATACAGTTTCAGGCGCTGTCCGGGTTGAATGTACTTACCTTTAATGGTGTTCCAGCGATGCAGGTCTTTCACATTGACACGATACTTACTGGCAATACTGGATAAAGAGTCGCCGTTTCTAACGGTGTAATGAATGGATTTAATCGTGCTGTTCGGGTTATGTGTTTTTGCTGATGCTTTGCTTGCGACAGAAGTTGATTTAGAACTTGTCCACACCACCAGCTTTTGTCCTTTTTTCAACGGATCTCTAATCGCCATGCCATTCCATTTTGCCAGGCTGTGCATATTGACCTTGTATTTTCTGGATATTTCCCAGAAGCTTTCACCGTTTTGAACAATATGTGTAATGCGCGTGCCATTGCCGCGCTTTTTACTTTGCGTGGTCTTTAATCGCTGCGTTGAAGATAATGCGTAACTGCTTTTGTTTTTACTGGAAAGCGGGATGAGCAGGTATTTCCCCTGGCGAATATTATTGCCAGTTATATTGTTAACACTTCTTAGGTGTTTTACCGAGGTGTTATATTTCAGTGCAATGTGACTTAAGGTTTCACCGGATTTAATTTTGTGCCTTGACCAGCGTAAGTGTTTATCAGCAGGTAATGAAGAGTAATTTTCTTCGAATATTTCTGCCGAGTTAGCCGGTAGTAATAAGGTATGCGGGCCATCAGGGTCGGTTGCCCAGCGGTTAAACGCTGGATTATAGTTATACAATGTTTCCAGGTCGATTTCAGCGAGTTCGGCTGCCAGTGCCAGGTCAATTTGTGCTGTGGTTTTAACCTGTTTGAAGCCGGGTGCATTTGGAATGCAGCGCAGGCTGATGGAATATTTTTCAGGATTAGCGATGACTTCTTTTAGTGCGAGTAACTTGGGCACGTAAGCGCGGGTTTCTTTTGGCAGCTTTAAATGCCAGAAATCAGTTGGACGGTTTAATTTCTTATTACGTTTTACTGCACGTTGAACGGTTCCCGAGCCGGAGTTGTATGCGGCAAGTGCTAGCATCCAGTCACCTTTAAAAAGCTTGTTTAAGTTTTCAAGATAATTTAATGCTGCTTGTGTAGAGGCGTAGATATCACGTCGGCCGTCATACCACCAGTTTTGTTTCAAACCGTATAAGCGCCCGGTTGAAGGAATAAATTGCCAGATGCCTGCCGCACGGCCATGTGAATAGGCAAAAGGTTGATAGGCACTTTCTACGATAGGTAATAACACCAGTTCGGTTGGTAAATTACGTTTTTCAGCTTCTTCTAAAATGTAATAAAGAAACGGGTCGGCACGTTGCATAACGCGCTGTATATATTCGGGGTGTTTGGCAAACCAGCTGATTTCACTTTGTAAGGATGCATGATCCTCATCAGATGAGAGTTGAAAACCGGCGCGAACGCGTGGCCATATACTTAGCGTTGGCTCACTGCTCAGGTAAAGTTCTTCAAATTGATCATATTCAACATAGTCCAGCGGTGACGCTGCAGGCAAAAAAGTATCACTATGTTTTTCAGCTGTTGCGTCGAAAGTATCACTTTGCCTACCAGGTGCTGCTTCAGCAATGTTGGGCGATGTCATGGCAGTGCCAGGCTTCGGTTCATTGCATGCGCTAAGCCCTGCTGCAAGTATGGATATCGTGCAGAGTGTAACTATAGGTTTAATCATGGAGGCTTTAACCACGGAATTGGTAAATGAGGGGAATAAGGTGTTCACGATTTTATTATTTTTATGTTTATTTATCTTACGCAGCACTATAGTATCTTGTGCCACTTATTATATTAAATCATCTCTATTGAACTTAAGCAGAGATTGCTGAATGTTTCAATCAGATGAATTGTACATCATCAATGCAGAAATAGGCCTATATGAGCGCAAAAATTGTTGAAATATATACCGACGGTGCCTGCCGTGGTAATCCGGGTCCCGGCGGCTGGGGCGCCAGTTTACGATTTAATGGACAACAGAAAGACCTGTATGGTTCCGAAGCTGAGACCACAAATAACCAAATGGAGCTGATGGCGGTCATTCAGGCGCTGGAAACCTTATCCCGCCCCTGCGCGGTTAAGGTTTATACCGACTCTAAATATGTGCTGGATGGCATGACAAAATGGTTGCCCAACTGGAAGAAAAAAGGCTGGAAGACCGCCGCGAAAAAACCGGTTAAAAATGTTGAGCTATGGCAGCGGCTGGATGCTGCGGTGCAGGCAAATGACGTTAGCTGGCAATGGGTTAAAGGGCACTCAGGGCACGATGGCAATGAGTATGCGGATATGCTGGCGAACCGCGGCATAGATGAAATGCAAAAAAGCAGTGAATAATTAATAGTGAATAATGCACTGAAATCGTTCCGGACGATTCCAGCATACACTCCATCCATGGAGATAAAGAGTGCAAAAAGATAATAAAATAAGACAGATCGTACTGGATACTGAAACCACGGGTTTAGAGCCATCTCAAGGGCACCGTATCATTGAAATTGGTTGTGTTGAGATGATTAATCGACGCCTCACTGGTAATAATTATCACCAGTATTTACAGCCGGATCGGGAAATTGATGAGGGTGCGCAGGCTGTTCACGGTATTAGTAATGAGTTTCTTGCTGACAAACCGCGATTTTTAGACATCATTAAAGACTTTATTGAATACCTTGATGGTGCCGAGTTAATTATTCATAACGCACCGTTTGATGTCGGTTTTATCGACCACGAATTTAAATTAGCGGGTGCTGAATACGGCAAGGTAAGCACTTATTGCGGTGTTATTGATACCCTGGTGATGGCGCGCAAAATGCGTCCGGGTAAAAAAAATAACCTGGACGTGTTATGTAAAGAATACGAAGTTAACAACGCACATCGTGAATTACACGGTGCATTGCTTGATGCTGAATTGCTGTCGGAAGTTTATTTACGCATGACCGGCGGGCAGAGCACTCTGTCACTGGATAGTGAAGACCCGTCGAATGCTCAGTCAGGTGCCTCTGCAATAAAAAAATTGTCGGCAGACAGAAAACCGATAAGAATTATTCGGGCGAATGATGAAGAATTGCAGGCGCATCAGGCGATTGTAGAAAAAATGGGGAAAGAAGTCTGGCAGTAGAGACAAGGCATGCCTTGTCTCTACGATATAACATCGTAACTATTTTAACGAATTTTTAAAGATCGAGCTTTCTCCCGCTGCCAGTCACGTTCTTTAATAGATGCCCGCTTATCATGCTCTTTTTTACCTTTGGCAAGGCCTATATCTATTTTTACCCGGCCATTCTTTTTCCAGAACAGGGCGAGGGGCACCAGGGTGAATCCTTTACGTTCAACCTGGCCGATTAAACGATCAATTTCGTGGCGGTGCATTAAAATTTTTCGCGCACGGGTAGGGCTGGCATGAATATGTGTGGAGGTTGTAATGAGTGGCGTGATGGTGCCGCCAATCCATTCCAGCTCACCATTTTTGGCAAAAATGTAGCTTTCATCAATCTGGACTTTACCCGCACGCAGGCTTTTAACTTCCCAGCCTTCGAGAACCAGTCCCGCTTCAAAATTACTTTCAATAGTGTAATCAAAACGGGCTTTCCGATTGCGAGCGATGGTATTGTCGTTTTGTTTTTTCTTCGGTTTTTTAGCCATGGTCGTATCGTAAAAATCAGGCTGGCAAGTATAGGGTAGATTCACCAAACTGTCATTGCTTTAAAAAGGACCATGAAAAAAAGCTGACAGGCTGGAATCAGCCATTAACGCCCGCATAATGGAAAACAATTTTGTCCACAGATGAACGCAAATGAACGCAAATAAAAACTTTTTAAAATGAAAAATGTTTCGTAGGGTGGGCACGCTTTTTTGCCCACGCGGAATGGCACGTCAATACGTGGGCAAAAAAGCGTGCCCACCCTACTGTTACTACAAAAGAAGTTGCTTTTTATTTGCGTGTATTTGCGTTCATCTGTGGACTAAATGCTTTTAAAATTTCTGGCAGTCAGAAATGGGTCGTTTGTATACTGTCATTTAGATTGGGATTTTTTGTTAAAATTGTCAGGCAGGATTTGAATCGGTACATCTATTTCACGATATTTATAAAAATAGCTTGAGTCGGTGCTATAAATTGTTGAAAATGAAACAAAAAAATCCTACACAGAAGTTTCTTAATAATTATGGCTGAACAACGTAAGTCAATTCATGGTCAATGGACCAGTCGCACTGTTTTTATTCTTGCTGCTACCGGTTCTGCAGTTGGCCTGGGTAATATCTGGAAGTTTCCCTATATTGCAGGCGAGAATGGCGGCGGTACTTTTGTATTAGTTTATTTACTGTGTATAGCGCTAATAGGTGTGCCTATTATGATAGCGGAAATCATGCTTGGCAGGCGCGGCAAACAAAGTCCGATCAATACCATGATTGCTTTAGCCAAAGACGAACACCGAAACCCCAGCTGGGTCTGGTTAGGCTGGATGGGCGTATTTGCGGGC
>Ga0164315_10002605_pt1 | contig 13834 bp, 12 predicted proteins | sample GuaBasSedimGuay6_FD_113737 | JGI IMG/M metagenome (GOLD analysis project Ga0164315, IMG submission 113737) | Subseafloor sediment microbial communities from Guaymas Basin, Gulf of California, Mexico - Guay6, Core 4569-2, 0-3 cm | ecosystem: Environmental > Aquatic > Marine > Hydrothermal vents... | reverse complement strand
GAATCTTCCTCAAACCATTGTGTCAAGTTTTCTTCAAAAGGAGGGATTGTGACTGTCAATCCTAAAGCTATCCCCCAACTTTGCACCGCCCACCTCGCTGCCGTTTTATCTAACCATAAATTTTCACATAATCGTTGTGCCAAATAATTAAACACCGCCTCAATTGGTAAACCCACTGGTGGATTTAACAATTCCTTAGCCACATCTTCTTTAATCGCATTGACGAGTACAAAAACTTCTCGCTTGTATTCACCACCACAGGCATTGCGTAGAAAAAATTCACAACGTTCAGCATCGATACACAGGATTGTGCCATGATGGTTAACGAGTTCACACAGTATTTGACGGGGGCTGCTGTGCATCGTGGTATTTTTTTCCCCACCCATTTCGCCCATTTATTTATAGTCCTTTAATTTATTTTGGTGAAAGTCTTTTAGTAGCTTAAGAGCCTCTTTTTGAGGATCATTTTAAATGAGTAACTGATGTTACGCAGCCTGATTCGGTCATTATTTTCATAAGTCTATGATACTTAACATATTATATGGATTATCAAAAACCTAAGAACGCTTTTCTAATGCCTCATATTCGATTGATGAATCGAGCATCAATAAAAGCTCGCGCCCACCATTACCAGAAACTGAGTGCGTAACATGAGTGAGCAATGGGCTTCAGGAGTAATAGGTAATGGGTTCGCTTTTATCAGTTTTTTGGGCCCAAAAATGCGAATGGGATCGATATCTATTTTACTATCTCATGTTACGCACACAGCTTCAAAATGAGTCCAGAGGGGCAACCATAAAGGATTGCCCCCCGCGCTTTCACCAAACATCATCATGGTATGGGATTTTCCGCTTTATTGCACAAACTGTGATATCTTCGAGCAATGTGCGTAACATCAGTAAATAATAAGTTAATTCAATAAATTATAAATGATGAACACTTGTGTTATTAAAAAAGGCTTAATTTGATGGGAAGTGCGTGAAAATAATATACCTATCAATAAACCAACCAAGTTTTTTGAAAAAACGTTATTTTATTTTTTTCATTTTGTGTGGCTATTTTATTTAGCCGCTGCTCCCTTATTACCTATTACCTATTGCCTACCTATTACCTTATAACTGCTTGTTTATTAATATTATTTGGTAACTACTCAGCCCTGAAAGGGCGCTTTATTAAAGCCCAGGGCAGCGCCCTGGGAACCTGAATAACGGTACCTGGGGCGTTGCCCCTGCACCAAAGCTACTCTATGCACACAAGTTTTTCGTACCCACCTAAGCGGGCTACTAGAATTCCAAAATGCCCAAAAATAGTACAGCCCGCTTGCCCACCAATCCAACCCGAAAGAATATAAAAATAGAGAAAAATCATATATTTAAAAGTTATGTGCATAGAGTAGGCACCAAAGGGGGTGAATGTGCCCAGTCGCTTGAGCCATGGTGTCAATAAAGTATGTTATTGTGTTTAAATACGTTGGCAGTTTCAAGTTTTTCCGCGGTGCCCCATATCAAGACTTCAGATTTGCCAAACCTCAGATATCTGAGCCATAATTTATTTATACTTACCATAGTCATAAAATTGAACTTTTTTGATTTTTCAAGACAAATTAAATTTAACTCTGGGGAACTTTGGGAAACGAAGTGCCCTGAAGCGTGTATAGTCCATAAAAATATTGATAATTATTAACATGAGTCTGTTTGACTTGAGTTAACTCAAATCAATTATTTTGACTGACTCTTTTAAAGCCTCTGTTAGCGACTAAAAAACTTAACATATAAAAGATAAGCATTATCTGACTTTCCAAAAAGTTGACATTTAGAAAAATGTCAACTACCAGATAAAAAATCTGAGGCTCAACAGTGGTTAGCCTTCCACGTTAAAAAAAATGGGTTTTAGTTCAAGCAACCCTAAGCTTTCATTAGGTGAAGGGATAAAGGGCTGATACTCCCTTATTGTGCGACACGTTTTCCTAGAAACTCAGAATACCGAGCCAATAGGAAGAATCCCAAAAGTCTAGGGATTACAATTATGTTATTTATGAGGTTGAAAGGCTACCTCTACTATATTACTTAGTAAAAGCATAACTTACCCATTTGGATATTGGGATATGCCCGGTATTTGAATTAAGCAGGGAATAATGGCGGCTAGAAACCTAGATATAAAGGTTTACCCGTCTGCTAATTGTATATAGATTCCTAAGTAAGTTGGAATCTTGTAGGTGAACTGCTTCGTTCAGTTGTGGAATAAAATGTCTTTAGAGTAAAACCGGATATATATCAGTAATACCTGTGCATGTGTAAGGAAGTGAAATTTAATAAGAAATCACTCAGTAATCAACCAGGCACATAGGCATAGAGCAACCATCCTAAGTACAAATAAAAGCCAGTAACATGAAACGTGGTAAACCATTACAAGGGTTAGAGCCTGAAAAGGCTTAGAACAAAACGGTCTTAGACATGAGATACGCTAGTAATGGTAGAGGATTGAAATAAAAAGCTAATGGTCAATTGTAATGATTGATATATGCCCACTTATTCACTGTATATAATAAATATGTTAATTTGCAAAAGGTGCATCACAATGATAAAGGAAGGCGAAAGCCTTCCCCTAAGTTGAATAAGTAATAACGGAAACGTTAGCCGGTTACAAAGAAGCATAGCACTCGCAATATAAGGGGGTCTGTAAAAAGACGTTATATAGAGAGGAGCGGTATTCGGGATTAGTCTCACGTACCGTTTTGAAGACGAGTCCGGGTTGGAAACAATTCGGGCTTAGTTTAACCACATTTGTTAAAATGTTAACTCATTTGTTGATATGTTAATATTTGTCAATAAAAATGTTATCTAAATCACTATACAAACCTCTTGGTATCACGGTGCGCCGTATAGTGCCCACCGTCTTAAACGGGCCTCATTTTTTCAAAAAATTTCAATCGAATTATCCTATAATATATTTACAATTCGAGCTTCGCTTGCTGCATTCTATCACTGAAAAAATAAATCACTATGGGCAAAAAAACACCATTATATAACAAACACTTAGAGAAAAATGCCAAAATGGTTGATTTTGGTGGTTGGGATATGCCCTTGCATTATGGCTCACAAATCAACGAACATCATCAAGTTCGCCGTGATGCAGGCGTATTTGATGTCTCACACATGACAGTCATTGATTTGAACGGGCAACGTGTGCGAGAATTTTTGCGCTACTTACTGGCTAATGATGTGGGGCGTTTAAAAAAGACTGGCAAAGCACTTTACAGTTGCATGTTAAACGAGCAGGGCGGTGTGATTGACGATTTAATTGTTTATTTTCAAGAAGAAACCCAATTTCGCCTGGTTGTCAATGCCGCAACGCACGATAAAGATATCGCTTGGATCACACAACAAGCCAAAGCCTTTGCGATCCAAATCCGTGAACGCGATGATCTCGCCATGCTTGCCGTGCAAGGGCCACAGACACGAGAAAAAGTTAAGCCTTTGTTACCGGGAAATTTGCAAACTTCGGCAATGGCACTCGCACCTTTTCATGCCAGTTGGAATAATGATGAAATTTTCGTCGCCCGTACCGGCTATACCGGTGAAGAAGGTTTTGAAATGATTTTACCGGCCCAACACGCGCCTGACTGGTGGGACGCTTTACTTGCAGCGGGGGTTTTACCTGTGGGGCTGGCAGCGCGTGATACCTTGCGCCTTGAAGCGGGTATGAATTTGTATGGGGCGGATATGGATGAAAATTATTCTCCGTTGGAATCCGGTTTGGGGTGGACGGTGGCTTTTAAGCCAGAAGATCGGGACTTTATTGGGCGCAGTGCCTTGCAAGCTCAAAAAAACCAACGGACACATCAAATAATGGTAGGCTTGGTATTACGAGAAAAAGGCGTATTACGCGCACATCAAACGGTGTCTGTTGAAGGCGGTGGCGAAGGACATATCACTAGCGGTACTTTTTCACCAACTTGTGGTTTTTCTATTGCGTTTGCCCGTTTGCCAGCTGGGGTACATGAGCAAGCGACGGTGACAATACGCAATAAACAATTACCAGCACAAGTGGTTAAGCCCCCATTTGTGCGACATGGCAAAACTTGTATTGATTTATAATATAAATTAAATTTAAATTTTAAGGATATTGACAATGAGTGAAGTACCTAAAGAGTTGAAATATACCGAATCCCATGAATGGGTGCGTGTAGAAGAAGATGGCACAGTCACGGTTGGCATTACTGATCATGCCCAAGAAAAATTAGGCGATTTGGTTTTTGTTGAATTGCCTGATGAAGGTGATCCACTTAATGTGGAGGATACCTGTGGCGTGGTTGAATCTGTCAAAGCCGCTTCAGATCTTTTCAGTCCGATAGCCGGTGAAGTCATTGAAAACAATGCATCTTTAACCGATGAGCCTGAATTGATTAATAAAAGCCCTTACGGGGATGGTTGGTTATTCAAAATCAAACCTGCCAAAGACAGTGGTTTGGAAAAGTTGTTGACGGCTGAACAATATACTGAAACGATTGCGGAAGAAGAATAACGGCCTTCCCAATTCAATCGAAAGGCGCAAACACAACAGAGGCACACAGAGTTTTTTAAGCCAAGTTTTCTCTGTGTACCTCTTGTGTATCTCTGTGTTCTCAGTGTTTAATATTACACGCGATGCGAAACGTATATTGCTAACTCATTGATTTTTAAAGTAGGGTGGGCATCGTTACGTGTCTCCACCAAAAATTTAATACTTAAAATTCAATCTTTTAGGCAAAAGTTGAGCATCGCGTTATTACTCTAAAGAGTTTTACATAATGCCCTACATTCCCCACACCCAAGATGATATTGCAGCCATGCTTGCCACCATTGGCGTAGGCAGTATCAATGACTTATTTGATGAAATTCCCGTCGCTTTACGCTGTGGCAAATCATGCCAAATTCCGCCAGCCTTGACAGAAATGGAAATCGGGCAACTGATGCGCCAGCGTGCCGCCCAAGATGGGGGAGCGGTGTGTTTTATTGGTGCGGGGGCTTATGAGCATCATATTCCCGCAGCCGTCTGGGAAATTACCACACGGGGTGAATTTTATTCAGCCTACACTCCTTATCAAGCCGAAGCCAGCCAAGGGACGCTGCAACTGTTATATGAATTTCAGACCATGATGGCAAATTTGACGGGCATGGATGCCTCAAATGCCTCTTTATATGATGGCGCGTCGGCTTTGGCTGAGGCCGTGCTAATGGCAGTGCGCCTGACTAAATCTAAGGCGAAGCGCATTTTAATGCCAATGACGGTACACCCGATTTATCGGCGCGTGGTGCATACTCTGGTAAAAAATCAAGGTATTACGCTAGTTGATATCCCTTATGATCCTGACAGTGGCACAATTGCACCCGATAGCTTAGAAAATTATGCGGGGAGCGAAAATGCGGCGTTAGTCATTCAGCAACCCAATTTTTTGGGTGGCTTGGAAGCCGTGGCGGAATTAGCCGATTGGGCTTATGCACAGGAAATATTGGTCATAGCTGTTGTTAATCCACTGACGCTCGCGGTACTGAAGCCGCCCGGGGAATGGGGCGCAAAAGGGGCCGATATTGTTTGTGGCGAAGGCCAACCTTTGGGAATTCCCCTGTCCTCCGGTGGCCCCTACTTTGGTTTTATGTGTTGCAAAAAAGCTTATGTGCGGCAAATGCCCGGACGCATTATCGGACGCACTGTTGATCTTGACGGCAAAACCGGTTATACCTTAACCCTGCAAGCGCGTGAGCAACATATCCGCCGTTCCAAAGCGACTTCTAATATTTGCACCAATCAAGGTTTAATGGTAACGGCAGCCACTATTCATACCGCCCTATTGGGGGCTGAAGGTTTGGAACGTGTCGGTTTAACTTGTCATGCTAACACGACCACGTTAGTCGAAAAACTCACCGCCATTACCGGTGTTAGTCGTGTGTTTAACGGGCCTTTTTTTCACGAAGTTGTGTTACGCTTAGAAAAACCAGTTAATGACGTTTTGCGTGAGTTAGCCGCGCATAATATTCTTGGGGGATATAACCTAACGGCGTTTTATCCAGAATTAGGCCATTGTTTGTTGGTGTGTGCCACCGAAATGCGGACACCGGCAGAAATGGATAACTATGCTGAGCAATTACAAATGATTATGGAAAAGTAACCAGTCACTCTGAACAGCCAATTTTTGCAAATCCATGACTAGGAGTAGCACTAGATGCAGGGCAAACCTTCAAGGTTTCCAAAACCTTGAAGGTTTCTACTGTCATTTTTGATTAGTAACTACTCAGCCCTGAAAGGGCGCTTTATTAAAGCCCAGGGCAGCGCCCTGGGATACCTGCGCGTCTTGTCACTGAATAACTGCACCTGGTAGTTACACAGGCTATAATAATTCGCACCTTCAGTGCTGAGTAGTTACAATGTTTGAAGAAATTATAGAACTCTTTTGGAAGATTATTAAATTTATTATTCGGGAAATTGTCTTTCAAATTATTCAAATTATCATTTTCAATATTGGTAGATTTTCTTTGCTGTTGATTACTTTTGGAAAATATCCAAAAGGTTATGTTCTTGAACACCATTATAACCGCATTTGTTTTGCAGGCATTTTTACCTTATGTCTCGTATGGGCTGCTATTGTTACCTATTAGGGCAAAACCTTCAAGGTTTCCAAAACCTTGAAGGTTTCTACTGTCATTTTTGATTAGTAACTACTCAGCCCTGAAAGGGCGCTTTATTAAAGCCCAGGGCAGCGCCCTGGGAACCGGGAACCTGCGCGTATTGTCACCTGAATAACTGTACCTGGTAGTTACACAGGCTATAATAATTCGCACCAAAGGGGCTAAGTCTTATTTTAATGGTATTTTTTCGGATACACATAAACTATATCCACCCTACATTAGTTCAAATATGCAATCTGACCATTAACCATTTTTTCAAAGGAAAGTTCTCACACGCTGGTTCGAGGAATTCTCGGCAAAAGTTGGAGCGATGCTGTCAACTTTTGCATATTTCCCAATTCCCAAATCCCAAAAAAGTCATTTGTTCCGACAGTATTTCGGCTTAATGGCTCACTTAAATTGATTTACTTGCTCAAGAATCTGGTCTGGTGTATAAGGTTTTTGCACCAATCCCTTGCCCCCCGTCATTTCGGCCCACACGCGATCCGCCTTTTGACCTTTACTGGTGACAAAGATAATCGGAATATTCTTAGTGACATCGTTATGGGTCAATTCCCGACAAGCTTGATAGCCATCCATGTGTTGCATCACCACATCCATAAAAATCAAATCAGGCTTTTCAGCACCTGCCTTTTCAATCGCTTCCTGACCAGAACCCGCCGTAAGAACCTCATAGCCGGCATCAGAAAGAATATTCTGAAGATTTATCAGATCAACCTTTGAATCATCAACCGCAAGAATTTTATTAATACTCATTGTTGGGGTACCCCAGCTTAACTTTGTAAACCATAAAAGGGTGGGAAATAACCCCACCCTTGGTGATGCCAGTCATGGGTAGATTTCGTCCTCGTTTTACCCATCCTAAACTGGCTGACTCAATAATAAATTAAGGGTAAAGGCTAATTCTACCTTCTCACATTACAATTAAGTCATTGATTTTATTAAATTCATTGATTTTATTAAAGTCACTGATTTTAACGATTCTTTAGAAATCAATGAATTACATGACATAAGACCAGTAGAACTAAGCGCAAAAATTTTCCTGTCATTTTTATATAAACCAAAACAATTTTTATATTATCACTTTGAAAAATATTGTCAATAAAGTATATAGAATAAGCGTGTGACTCAATTTGAAGTGAAATTTTAACATTCTTTATTTGGGAACAGGAAATAAAAATGTCCGCTGTTGCCAAAATAAAAACCAATACCGACTGTTACAGGTAGTCCCCACAAACTGATGGAGGTACTGATTTTTGGTGAGCAAGCTTTTTTGATAAGGAACGTGCATAATACAACTAGGGCAACCATATTCTCGGAATCAGTTTACTAGAAAAACTTTTGCCTCGAAAGGATTGCCCCTACATTTTGCTCTGGTTCGTAGGGGTAATCCCTTGTGGTTACCCTTATGTTTCCTAAGGCGAGATCGAAAAAAGAATATACCAAGGGTGCGATTTCCCAAATTGATTTTGGAAATGGTCTATTTTTTCCCAGAAATCGCCTAAGTTATTTTATGCACGTTCCTAAGAGATAGTCAAATCCGAGACACTCCAGCCCGCTTGTCCCCTAATTCTCATTCCGTATCAATGTAACACATTGATTTTTAATAGATTCACTGGTTTATAGGGCTAACGGCATTTTCAAAGCACGCCTTATACTCGAAAAAATAGGTTTATAGGGCAAAACCTTCAAGGTTTCCAAAACGCTTTACGGTTTCTAGAAGGTTTTGACAAAATTTTTCAGGTGGACAAAAATCAAAACTTTTCTCTGAAGCATGGATCATCGTAAAATATATGTAAGGTAGTTGAACCTTCGCATAACGCAAATAGCGAATAAGTCATAAATTAAAGAGTTATTTAAAAACAATGAGTTATGTAAAAAATAGCCCATCCAAATTTTTTTTCACGCAAATGGAAACGATTTTTTTACATCACTTATTGAAATACAACAGCAATTTATTATTCGCTATTAGCAAATGTATTTCACCATTTCATTCATTCTGAAACCAACTCTCAGCCAATACTTGAGCATCCCACTGTAAAAAGGAGTTCTAACATGCAAATGCAACAACCGCAAATGCAACAAAAATTTATCACTATACCTTTATCTGATGATAATGAAGAAGATATGACGGTGCGAGAGCATTTAGCCACCGATTTTGAAAATGATTGGCGGGTTGTACAAATGATTCCCGTTGGCACGGGTGTGGGAACTGGCGATGATGAAGGCGGCGGATATGTGGCAGGTTGGATAGCCGTTTTGTTAGAAAGAGCACCATAGCGGGTATACGCGAAATTTGGCTACTTGCTTTCTTTAGCATTATCGTTTGTTCCGGGTAATGGGTAATATGAGGGTAATATAGTTTTTCAGCAAAACGGATAGTATCCCTCGAAGGGATGCTATCCGTGAAGTTATAAAAACTATATATAGTTTTTCAGCAAAACGGATAGTATCCCTCGAAGGGATGCTATCCGTAAAGTTATTTAATTGACACATAATAACCAACAATCAATAAGTTAGGCCTTGGAATGCATCTGTAACCTATTGTTTTTTGGTTTCGTTCAGGCGTTTTGCAAGTACCTCAACCTATTGATTTTATATTAGGGTGACTATCGTTGTGCATATCCACCAAAATACGAACAAATAAAACTCGATTATCAAGTTTTTTGTAACTTATTGATTTCAAATTAAATAAAATTAAATATGATTTTAATGTCTAAAAACTCATTTCATTAAAAATAAAAATCGGTAGTCCTAAACATGTAATGATGTTACGGATGCTATCCCTTCCCCGGGATAGTATCCGTTTGGACATCATCACGACTTCTACAGGACTACCTAAAAATCAGTGAGTTGCATGTCCAAACACTTGCCGGAAGTGATTACTGTAAAGCTAAATAGCGTCAAAAACTTGATAGTCGAGTAAAATCAGTCATTGGATTGAGCATCGCGCGATGACCTATTACCCATTACCTTTGTGCACATTACCTATAAACCTGCGTTAAGGAATCGCCACCACTTGCAACAATCGCTCAATAAAATCCTCTGTCGTGATGCTCTCGGCTTCAGCTTCAAACGACAATAAAATGCGGTGGCGCAAAATATCTGGCGCAACCGCTTGAATTTGTTCAGGAGAAACATATTTTTCCCCCTGCAACCACGCCAAAGCACGCGCACAGCGCGTCATAGCAATACTGGCACGCGGCGATGCACCAAAACGTTGCCAGCGTTGTAAATCCTTATTAAACTTCGCAGGGTAGCGCGAAGCCTGCACAATATCCACAATATATTCTTTCAGTTTTGGATCTAAATAGACTTGCATCACTGCCTCGCGAGCTTTTAGCACATCGCTATAACTGACATGATGAGGCTTTTGTTGACTAGCAACATTCATGGCTTGCGTCAAGTCAGGCAATTGAATATTCCCATGGGTTTGCGGCGTTTCTGGCAAAACAAGGGTTTCTAACTTTCCCACCTCATGACTCGGATTGATTTTGAGGCGATCAGATTGAGCAGAGTCTGACAATTGAACGCGCCCCACGGATTGCTGGGTTTCCATCAAATCAAGAATCTCCAACTCTTCCTCACGACTTGGATAGTCGACCCGTACATACAATAAAAAGCGATCTAACTGCGCTTCGGGCAACGTGTAAGTGCCTTCATGCTCGACCGGATTTTGCGTGGCGAGCACCATAAACAAATCCGGCAATTGATATGTGTGTTGCCCCACAGTAATTTGGCGTTCCGCCATCGCCTCTAACAAGGCCGATTGTACCTTGGGCGGTGCGCGGTTGATTTCATCGGCCAACAACACATTATGAAACAACGGGCCTTCACGAAATTCAAACTCCCCACGCTCATGTTGATAAATATCGGTACCGATTAGATCGGCGGGCAATAAATCTGGGGTAAATTGAATGCGATGAAATTTTCCTTCAATTTCCGTCGCCAAACTCTTAATGGCTGTCGTTTTCGCCAACCCCGGCATCCCTTCAACCAGTATATGTCCATCGCTTAATAGAGCAATCAACATACTATCGATCAGGTGATGTTGACCGACAATATGTTGGCTTAAGTGTTGACGGATAGCATCAAAATGAGTTGCATCCACGGTGTTTATTAGACTCCTCTTATCAATATAGTCAAATAGATTAAAATGTGAACAAGATGATATACTTAATAAATTTTATTATAACTATTCAAAACCAAACTATCAAAACATGTTACCAGCTTAACTCAAGTCAAGTACAACCAATCCCAGAAATCAACGAATTAGAGTACAACCAATCCCAGAAATCAACGAATTTGTGTCGAACTGAATTTGCAACCCTGCCCCCAATGTTTTATTGCTTTCAAAACTAAACAGAAATGTGCCTAAACCTATTGCAAACCGGTTCAGCCAACCCGCTTTCCCCCCATTCGTGAATGTTGGTTGGAAATTGCTAATACGAATTGGTACCAAAGCTAATGGCACGCACGATACGTTGCAGACGAGGTTGCAAACCCCGTTCAGCCAGGGGCGTTGCCCCTGGAACTATCGTGCGTGCCATTAGTTATCAAAGCTGGTTAATTGAATTCGTTTATTTCTGGGATTCTTTGTACTCATGAGTTGTACTAAACTAATGGGTGGTAATATAAAAACATCAGAGTTCTTTATTTCAATAGTCAATTAATATATAAGAAATATTTGTACAGGACAAAAAAGTGTTTAAGTCGTGATGCTATCGCTTTTTTTGCGATAGTCTCACTCAAAAATAACCAGATTTTATCGCTGTTTTTAAGTCTTGGGATAGATTTATTTGGAACGAGACACATTATAATTATGTGAGCCACAAAAGTGTGACTCAAGCAAAAATAAAGCGATAGCATCACAAAATATTTTTGGTTCTGTACATAGATAATAAAGATATCTATTAAAAACGGAGAAAGAATCATGCCTACTGTTAATGAATATACCAAACTTCCTGAATTAGTTAATAAGATACTAGACGGAAATGAATTCTTGATTACGCGAGAAGGTGAGCCCGTTGCAAGATTATTGCCGCTCGCTGGAAGACTTCGTTTTCCAGATCTCAGTGAGTTTCGTGCTTCAATTCCACCTAGTAAAACGTCGGCGGCTGAATTGGTTTCCCAAATGAGGGATGAAGTAGATGAAAAATTTGGATAAAATATTGTGCTATAAAACCGTTGCCGATCACTTTGACTACATAGAACTTCGTGTAGAATACATTGAGAACAGTGAGCTTAAATGATGAAAGAAACTTTAGCAGATTTCCACACAATTGGTTTACAGGCTGTAAACCGTGCTATAGAAAGAATCAGGAACATTCGAGAACGTCCAGATTTTGAACATTTTTTTAAATCAGATGGCACACCAGTAACCGAAGCCGATAGACAAGCCGAACAACAAATAATTAAAATCATCACAGCCGCTTATCCTCAGCATCAGTTACATGGTGAAGAATTTGGTTTACAAAATGCTCAGTCAGACAGTCCTTATTTATGGGCTTTCGATCCCATTGATGGGACATGGGCATTTATCAATCAGGAAAATACCGCCTGTACTGTCTTATCTCTGCTAAAAGATAATGAGCCTATTTTAGCTATTGTTGGTAATCCGTATACCCAAGAAATATTTGAAACCGTTAAAGGTGGTATTACCACGCTCAATGGCAGACACTTACCATTGAAAAACTGGGAACAAATAAAGGAAGGTGTTCTCAATTATCAATTACCGAGACAATTTAGGAAAGATATTGACACAATATTGAATATATGGGAGAAAGGAAATATAGCGAAACTCGTCAGTGTCGGTGGTTCCCCCGTTTATGCCTTAGGTAATGTCGCAAAAGGGACATACACCGCATTCATTATGGCTCCCTTCAAGAGAGAAACACTACCGTGGGATTTATCAGCGGGGATATTACTCGTAGAAAATGCCGGCGGGCAAGTCACCGACTTGCAAGGTAATGCCGTGAACCCATTGAAACATAATGATTATTTAGTAGCCAGCCTCGTTCAGCAAGTGCATGATGAAGTATTAGAATTGCTACATCGCGATGGTTTTGGAAATGGGTAATGGGTAATGGGATGTTTACGGATGCTATCCCTTGCCGGGATAGTATCCGTTTGAGTGATTTGACGGATGCTATCCCTTGCCGGGATAGTATCCGTTTGAGTGATTTGACGGATGCTATCCCTTTTCGGGATAGTATCCGTTTGAGTGATTTGACGGATGCTATCCCTTTTCGGGATAGTATCCGTTTGAGTGATTTGACGGATGGTATCCCTTGCCGGGATAGTCTCCGTTTGAGTGATTTGACGGATGCTATCCCTTGCCGGGATAGTATCCGTTTGAGTGATTTGACGGATGCTATCCCTTTTCCCGATAGTATCCGTTTGAGTGATTTGACGGATGCTATCCCTTCTTAGGGATAGTATCCGTTTGAGTGATTTGACGGATGCTATCCCTTGCCGGGATAGTATCCGTTTGAGTGATTTGACGGATGCTATCCCTTTTCCCGATAGTATCCGTTTGAACACCGCAGTGAAAGAACGCCTTCCATGAAGCTCTACTTCCTTTTTTTAAAACGGATACTATCCCTAAGAAGGGATAGCATCCGTAAAATGATGAGTATATCAATGATGTCTGGATACCAATAAACATTATCCATCGGCAACTCTATAAAATACCTTTATGGCATGTTATTTTCTTATTGTCTTTGGTAGCGGCTCTATTTTGGCAGTTTATTCATCTCGTTTCGCTCCTAAAATTGGCTAGGAACGAAAGGCGGAACACTTTATATTTCAATAATTTAGTGTAGACTATCTATTACTGTGCGTATCCACCACCTCACGGCATTCATGGTGGAACGGCTTACGCAATATCCACCCTACTATTTGTCCCGCTAGGTTTTCAGCCCTAAAAATCAAATCATAAATGAACGGGTTGGTTTTATCCGTTTATTCCCGTCATCCGTTGTACTTATTTACCCTTAAAATGGAAACGCGCCCAGTGAGCATATTATCATTCGTTTCAGGCGAACCTTGTACGACAGGGCCGCGTCGTTTCAAAGGAGTACCAGGCGAACCTTGTACGATTGGGCCGCGTCGTTTCAAAGGAGTACCAGGCGAACCTTGTACGATTGGGCCGCGTCGTTTCAAAGGAG
>Ga0164315_10002604_pt1 | contig 13835 bp, 9 predicted proteins | sample GuaBasSedimGuay6_FD_113737 | JGI IMG/M metagenome (GOLD analysis project Ga0164315, IMG submission 113737) | Subseafloor sediment microbial communities from Guaymas Basin, Gulf of California, Mexico - Guay6, Core 4569-2, 0-3 cm | ecosystem: Environmental > Aquatic > Marine > Hydrothermal vents >... | reverse complement strand
TGCGGCCGGAAGGTTCTTCGGGACTTCTGGTATCTTCAATACAGTCATTCTATCAGTACCAGCTTAACAAGGCGTGGACCTGGGAACACCAGGCACTGATCAGGGCCCGCTATGTGGCGGGTAGTCCAGCGCTTCAATCCGAGTTTGAAAGTCTGCGCCGTGAAATTATATGCAGGCCCCGCGACCCCCGGCAACTCCAGGAAGAAGTGGTAGAAATGCGCAATAAAATTTACCTGGCAAAGAAACCTGTCGAAGGCGATCGCAAGAATATTAAGCAGTCTCGCGGTTGTATCGTCGATATCGAATTTATGGTGCAATACTGGACTTTGCTGCAGGCAAATAAATTTGCTTCAATCGCGTCATATTCTGATAATATCGGTTTGCTCAGCGAGTTGTTTCGGCTAGACCTTATTTCCAGTTCGCAGTTCCAATTGATCGATATTTATCGAACTTATCATCATTGGCTGCATAAAACTGTGCTACAAAATAAACCAGCTGAAATTGAATCCGAGATTATTGCCGCTGAGGTAAACCACGTTGTAAATTGCTGGAACGAGTGTTTCGGTTAAATATGCTGGAGAGAATCTAATGTCAATGGCCGATCGTGATGGTCTTATCTGGTTTGATGGTGAAATGGTTGCCTGGAGAGACGCGACCGTGCACGTATTAACCCACACGCTTCATTATGGAATGGGTTGCTTCGAGGGTGTGCGGGCCTATCATGCCGACCAGGGCACCGCGATTTTCGCCCTGCAGGCTCATACCAGGCGACTGATCGACTCCTGCAAGATCCTGGGGATGAAACTCCCCTATAGCGAACAACAGTTGATCGATGCGCAAATAGCCGCCATCCGCGAAAACAAGCTGGACAGCGCCTATATGCGCCCGATGTGTTTTTATGGTTCCGAGGGTATGGGTTTACGCGCAGACAATTTGAGTGTTCATTGTATAGTTGCCGCCTGGGAATGGGGCGCATACCTGGGACAGGAGGCGCTGGAAAAAGGCATTCGCATCAAGACATCGTCATTTACCCGCCATCATGTCAATATCGCGATGACCCGGGCCAAGGCGAATGGCCAGTATATTAATTCGATGATGGCGCTGGGAGAGGCGATTAACGATGGCTATGACGAGGCTTTACTGCTGGACCCCGAAGGCTATGTCGCAGAAGGCAGCGGTGAAAATATTTTTGTGGTCAGGGATGGTGTTATTTATACTCCGGAGGTAACCTCGGCACTTAATGGCATTACGCGCGCTACTATTTTTACACTGGCAGCCGATGCCGGCATGGAGATTATCGAAAAGCGCATCACCCGCGATGAAATTTACATCGCCGATGAAGCCTTTTTTACAGGAACCGCGGCCGAGGTGACGCCGATCAGGGAGCTCGATAATCGCCCTATCGGTAACGGCACACGCGGACCGATTACCGAGCAATTGCAGACCGCGTATTTTGACCTGGTACACGGACGCAACGAAAAACACATAGATTTATTAACTTTCGTCAACTAAAGAACCGAGAATATGGTAAACCCCGACACAGCAGCGCATCAAGATGATTACGCCACCCCTAACGCAAAAAATGCGGTTGAAGTGAAGGCGGGTGATCTTCCGATACATTGTCCAATGGAAGGCTCGAGTTTGTGGAATTCACATCCCCGCGTTTATATACCGGTTGCGGAAAACGGCGGTGAATCCAGATGCCCCTATTGCGGCACTCTATTCAAGTTGTTATAACCAGATTACATCCATATAAACAGGCACAAAAAAAGGGAGCATAGCTCCCTTTTTTATTTTATACCTGACTGGTCTTTAAGCAGTTGCTTTTTCTTCCTCGGTGACGGCTTTCATACTGAGGCGGATTCGACCCTGTCGATCAACCTCCAGCACCTTAACCTTGACAACATCACCCTCGGATAACTTATCGCTGACATTTTCCACGCGCTCGTCGGAAATCTGGGAAATGTGTACGAGACCATCCTTACCGGGCAAGATATTAACAAAAGCGCCGAAATCCATAATCTTGGCGACCTTGCCTTCGTAAATAGTACCCACTTCGACTTCTGCAATTACCATTTCGACACGTCGTCTGGCTTCATCACCCGCGGCTTTTTCAACCGAGGCGATTTTAACCATACCGTCGTCATCGATTTCGATGGTTGCACCGGTTTCTTCGGTAATCGCACGGATTGTCGAGCCACCCTTGCCGATCACATCGCGTATTTTTTCGGGGTTAATCTTGAAAGTAATCAGGCGTGGTGCGTATTCAGACATCTCTTCACGACCTTCGGTGATTACCTTGGCCATCTCACCGAGAATAGTCATGCGGCCTTCTTTGGCCTGTTCAAGCGCTTTACGCATGATTTCAGTAGTAATGCCGTCGATCTTGATATCCATCTGTAATGCCGTAATTCCCTCGGTGGTACCGGCAACTTTGAAGTCCATATCACCGAGATGATCTTCATCACCCAGAATATCGGATAGTACGGCGTAATCATCACCTTCCTTGATCAAACCCATGGCGATACCGGCGACAGGCGCTTTCAGGGGCACACCCGCGTCCATTAACGACAGGCTCGCACCGCAGACACTGGCCATCGACGAGGAACCGTTAGATTCGGTAATCTCTGAAACCACACGAATCACGTAAGGAAAGTCATCAATCGACGGCATCACGGCCATCACGCCGCGCTTGGCCAGACGCCCATGACCGATTTCGCGGCGCTTGGGAGTACCAACCCTGCCGGTTTCACCGACACTATATGGAGGAAAATTATAGTGCAGCATAAAATTCTCTTTACGCATGCCTTCGAGGGCGTCGATAAGCTGCGCATCGCGGCCGGTACCCAGTGTGGTTACCACGATCGCCTGGGTTTCACCCCGGGTGAACAGGGCCGAACCATGTGTTCTCGGCAATACACCGGTACGAATAGCGATAGGGCGCACCGTTTTGGTGTCACGACCATCAATACGCGGTTCTCCGGCAATAATGCGGCTGCGTACCACATGCTTTTCTATTTTTGACAATGCACCACGAATTGAGGATTCGTCGGCTGAATCTTCTGCATCACTAACCAGTGCTTCAACTACCGCTGCACGAATCGCCGAAAGCTTGTCCTGGCGTTCCATCTTGTTAGCGATAGTATAGGCTTCAGCAATCTCGGCCTGGTATTGGTTGCTCACTGTTTCAAACAGCGATTCATCCGATTCCGGAGCCTGCCAGTCCCAGGAGCTATTGTTGACTTCGGCACTAAACTCTTTAATTGCCTGAATCGCTGTTTGCATTTGCTCATGTCCGAATACTACCGCACCAAGCATGATTTCTTCGGACAAACAGTTCGCTTCCGACTCGACCATCAAAACCGCATTTTCAGTTCCGGCAACAACCAGGTCGAGGTCTGACTCTTCGAGTTGGCTGGCAGTGGGGTTTAATAGATACTGGCCATCCTGATAACCAACCCTGGCGGCACCGATCGGACCACTGAATGGCATACCGGAAATGGTGATAGCTGCGGAAGCGCCGAGCAATGCGAGGATGTCGGGATCGATTTCGTTGTTCATCGAAACCACCATCGCAATGACCTGGGTTTCGTTCAGGAATCCTTTCGGAAATAATGGTCTGATGGGTCGATCGATGAGTCGGCAGGTCAAGGTTTCTTTCTCATTTGGCCGACCTTCACGCTTGAAAAAACCACCGGGAATTTTTCCCGCAGCGTAAGTTTTTTCCTGGTAGTCGACCGTGAGAGGGAAGAAGCTGCGATTCGGATCCGCATCCTTCGCGCCTACCACGGTAACCATTACTACGGTCTCGGCCATACTGACCAGAACCGCACCACCCGCCTGACGTGCTATTTCACCTGTTTCCAGGGTAACTTCATGCTCGCCGTACTGAAATGTCTTTTTTATTGGATTCACACTGATTCTCTGTTGTTAACGACGCAGACCGAGCTTTCCGATCAAATCTTTATAACGCTGCTGATTTTTGGATTTCAGGTAATCCAGCAAATTGCGGCGTTGATTAACCATCTTCAGCAATCCCCGGCGTGAATGATGATCATGAATATGTTTCTTGAAATGCTCGGTTAAATGACTGATCTGGTGGCTTAACAAAGCAACCTGTACCTCAGGTGAACCTGTATCACCTTCGCTCTGCTGGTGATCAGCTATGATGGAGCTCTTTTGTACAGCTGACATCGACATTGATTAAACCTCGTAGGCCCGAAAAAGGCAGGTATTCTACCTATCTGCGCAGGCAGTAACAAGGATTTTCACTGTAATTCGCACCGATAATGCTTCCCTTGCCCTACACTACATCTATCTTGCTGTATTCATTAACCTTTTTGGTGAAATTCTGCCATCTGAACTGGCTTGCCCGATACCGATGAATTGGCCATTTTCGAGCACCAGGCTAATCAACCCAGCAAGCGGCGCTTCGTCCACCAGTACCGCCCGCCCCTGTTTCAGAAAGTCGGCCGCTGCAGGTTCGACAATGAGCTCCGGCAGGTCGACCAGGGCGCTGTTTACCGGCAGTAAACAACGGTCCAGGTAGTCCAGACCCTGTTCGTATAACTCGCGCAGATCGTCGAGGCTATAACTGGCCTGATTCCAAAAGGGCTCTACCCCGGTGCGCCGTAAGCTGGAGATATACGCGCCGCAACCCAGCGCATTACCTATATCTTCCGCCAGGGTTCGAATGTAAGTCCCTTTCGAGCAATGCACGTCTATCTCAAGCTGGTTATCTTTAAAACTCACGAATTGAAGTGAATAAATTTCAATTTTTCGGGCATTACGCTCCACTTCCTTGCCCTTTCGAGCCAAACGATAAAGTCTTTGGCCCTTGTGCTTTACTGCCGAATGCATCGGTGGAATTTGATCTATACATCCAACAAATTGACTGAGTACCGTCGTTATATCGTCAAGGCTAACCTGTACCGCGCTTTCCGAGGTAATCTCACCCTCCGCATCAGCCGTCGTCGTGGTTCTTCCGAGTTGGCATATGGCACGATAAGTCTTGCTTGCATCGATAAGGTAAGCAGAATATTTGGTCGCTTCACCGAAACAGATCGGCAGCATGCCGGTGGCGAGTGGATCGAGACTGCCGGTATGACCAGCCTTGTTAGCCTTGAATAGAAAACGGGCAGTTTGTAGGGCTTTATTGGAGCTGATCCTGCCGGGCTTATCGAGCAACAAAATACCGTCGATATCCCGAAAGCCCTGGGGTTTGCGAGCGCCGCGACCCATGAAATATCAATCCCCTGAAGTTAGTTTGTCTTTGGCAATAACCGAATCAATTAGCTCTGACATGGTTCGTCCGCGAATATCTGAGTCATCGTAGATGAAGACCAGTTTTGGCGTTATGCGGGCCTTCAACACCTTGCCAATTTCATGCTGCAGATAGCCACTGGCATGCTTCAAAGCCTGCAGGCTCTGCTCTGCATCCTGCGGATCTAAAACGCTGAAATAAACTCTCGCCAGCGACAGGTCCCTGGTAACCTGAACTTCCAGGATTGATGGCGAGGATAATCGTGGATCCTTTAAATTGTTGCGAACCAGGCCAGCCAGCTCGCGCTGAATCTGCGAGGCCAACCGATCACTACGTGGGTAATCCTTAGGCATGCGGTTATTCGAGGCTACGCGCTACTTCGATGCGCTCAAATACTTCGATCTGATCGCCTGCACGCACATCGTTGTAGTTCTTCACCGCGATACCACACTCGGTGCCCATGCGTACCTCTTCAACCGCGTCTTTGAAACGTCGTAAAGATTCGAGTTCACCTTCGTAAATAACAACATTTTCGCGTAGCACACGGATGGGCTGTCCTTTACGTACGACACCTTCGACCACGATAGAACCCGCGACATCACCAAACTTGGGAGACTTGAATACGTCTTTCACCTCGGCAAGCCCTATGATGGTTTCCTGGGTTTCCGGTGGTAACAGGCCGGACATGGCCGCTTTTATATCGTCAATAATGTTGTAGATAATACTGTAGTAACGTATGTCGATACCGTAATCTCCAGCAACTCGCTTGGCAGCGGCATCGGCGCGTACGTTAAATCCAATAACCGTTGCAGAGGAGGCCGCGGCGAGATTGATATCTGATTCATTGATTCCGCCTACACCGGTAGAAATCATTTTGACCCGAACTTCATCGGTGGACAACTTGTTCAATGCATCGCGAATCGCTTCAGAGCTGCCCTGCACATCCGATTTAATCAGAACATTTACTTCTGCCACTTCACCCTCGGTCATGGCGTCGAACATGTCCTGGAGTCCGGCTTTTTGTTGTTCGGTCAATTTAGTTTCGCGAATTTTTGCCTCACGTATCTGCGCAAACTCTCGTGCTTTGCGTTCATTTTCAACTACGAAAACTTCATCACCCGCATTCGGCACACCCGACAGGCCTAATACCACTACCGGCATCGAGGGTCCCGCCGATTTAATCATTTTTGCCGACTCATCATATATTGCGCGTACGCGTCCATACTGCGTTCCGGCGAGCAGTATCTGACCTTTGAGTAATTGGCCAGACTGAACCAGCACGGTAGCAACCGGACCTCGACCTTTATCGAGTGAAGCCTCTACGACAACACCCTTTGCATTACCCTGATCGACTGCCTCGAGCTCAAGAACCTCGGACTGAAGTAAGATGGCGTCGAGTAGCTCTGGAATACCTTCACCGGTGATTGCGGAGACATTAACAAAGATATTCTCACCGCCCCACTCTTCCGGTATTACTTCGAGCGCCGCCAGTTCATTTTTAACCCGATCCAGATCAGCGTTTTCCTTGTCTATTTTGTTAACCGCTATAACCAGGGGCACTTCCGCGGCTCGCGCATGCTCTATCGCCTCTTTGGTCTGCGGCATCACACCATCATCAGCGGCGACAACCAGTACCACTATATCGGTAGCCTGGGCACCGCGGGCTCGCATTGCTGAAAAAGCGGCGTGACCCGGTGTATCGAGGAAAGTCACAACGCCCTTATCGGTTTCAACATGATAGGCGCCGATATGCTGGGTAATACCACCCGCTTCACCCGATGTGACTCGTGAATTTCGAATGTAATCCAATAGTGAAGTCTTACCGTGATCAACATGTCCCATAATCGTAACCACCGGCGGCCTGGATACCTTCTCGACCCCTTCTTGCGCCACGTTTTCGATCAGTTCTTTCTCGAAATCATCTTCGCTGGTGATTGCCAGCACATTGTGCCCCATTTCTTCCACCACGAGTATCGCGGTATCCTGATCCAGAATCTGATTGATCGTAGCCATGCTTCCCATTTGCATCAGGGTCTTGATCACATCACCCGCCTTCACTGCCATTTTCTGGGCCAGCTCCGCGACTGAGATCGCCTCCGGTACTTCTACGTTACGAATAATGGGAGCGGTTGGCCTTTCGAAGCCATGTATATTCGCGGTATCGCGTACCTGTCTCTGGCCTTTCTTAAACTTGGGCTTTCGACTGGTCTGGTGACCACCTTCCTTGACATGTAATTCCTTGCGTCCGTAACGAGTACTCTTATCGTCCCCTCGCTTGCCGTGCTTGCCGGGCTTTTCTTCGACAACTGCACTGGCGCGTGCGGCCTCTTCCATCGCGGCCTGGGCCGCTTTTTCGGCTATCGCAGCCGCCGCTGCCTCGGCCTGTTGTTTTTCGAGCACCTGTTTTGCCGCCTCAACTTCTTCCAGGCTTTTCTGGTAAGCCTTTTGCGTTGCTTCCTCAGATTCTTTTTCAGCTTTGATTTTAGCTTCTTCGGCCTCGATTCTTAATGTTTCTTCTGCCTTTTTTGCCTCATCCTGAGCGTCTTGCTGAACTACCGGGGTTTCCTGTTCGGTTTGTGGCTCTATACCTATAGCTCCATCAGTAACGGCCCCATCACTAACGGCTCCATCACTAACGACCTCATCCACAACAGTGGCTTCGCCTAACTCCGCTTCGCCGGCTTGCTCTGTTTCCATCTCGCTGCGTCGTACATATGTGCGTTTTCTACGCACCTCTACATTAATTGTCTTGGTTGTGGTATTACGTCCCGAAATGCCGGATACCTTGATTTCGCTCTTGCTTTTACGCCGCAGGGTGATTTTTTTAGGTCCGCTGGATTCGGCCTTACCGTGACTGCTGCGAAGAGATTCCAGCAACATCATCTTGTCTTCGTCGGAAATAGGATCATCTGCGCCAGAAACCTTCACACCGGCCGCATTTAATTGATCGAGCAGCTTTTCGATGCTTACACCAATCACTTCCGAAAGTTGTTTTGCCGTCACTTTTGACATGATTCTCTATCCTAATACATATTGATGGTTAGCAGCCTTGTTTCCCAATCCCAATGGATTACTCGGCTTCTGCAAACCAGGGCTCGCGTGCTTTCATGATTAACTTCGCCGCGAACTCAGCATCGATTCCTTCAATCTCTTCCAGTTCATCGGTTGATTGCTCAGCCAGTTCTTCCATGGTACATATACCGTTTCGAGATAATTTATGCGCCAGTTCTTCATCCATATACTCCATGTTTAACAAATCTTCCTGGGGCTCACCGGCTGCCGCGGTTTCCTCAGTTGCTATTGCCATGGTTAACAGGGAGTCACGCGCACGTCCTCTTAACTCCTTGACTATTTCCTCGTCAAATTCTTCGATTTCGATTAATTCAGATTCAGGTATATAAGCAACCTCATCAATTGTAGTCAGCCCTTCCTGGACCAGTATAATCGCCACTTCCTCGTCGACATCGAGCTGGGCCATAAAGTTTTCAACCAACTGCCTGGATTCACCTTCCGATTTCTCCTCTGCAGCGGTTTCATCCATTACATTCAGCGTCCAGCCAGTTAACTGGCTGGCCAGCTTAATGTTTTGACCTCCACGTCCGATCGCCTGCGATAACTTTTCTTCCGGCACCGCAATATCCATCGAACCCGTTTCCTCATCAACAACGATAGACGTCACCTCTGCGGGTGACATCGCATTAACCGCAAACTGGGCCGCGTTTTCGTCCCACAGAATGATATCGACGCGCTCGCCGGCGAGCTCATTGGAGACCGATTGTACGCGTGAGCCTCGCATGCCGACACAGGCGCCGACAGGATCCAGGCGAGGGTCATTGCTCTTAACCGCAATCTTAGCGCGCATGCCGGGATCACGAGCGGCGGATATAATCTCAATCAAATCCTGTCCTACTTCGGGGACTTCGAGTTTAAACAACTCGACCAGGAACTCAGGCGCGGTTCGACTTATGAACAACTGCGGGCCACGTACCTCGGAAACGATGGTGTGGAGATATCCCCTGATCCGATCACCCGGTCGCACGGATTCTCTTGGAATCATATCTTCGCGCGGTATAAAGCCCTCGGCGTTATCACCGAGATCCACGTATACGTTGCCGCGTTCGACACGCTTAACCTGCCCCATAACCAGCGTACCCTCGCGGTCGGCATAGGCGTCAATTACCTTGCGACGCTCGGCTTCGCGTACCTTCTGGACGATTACCTGTTTCGCGGTCTGTGCCGCGATGCGGCCAAATTCTACCGAATCGATCTGTTCTTCAACAAAATCACCCAGCTCGAGCTCGGGCTGATCCAGATTGGCCGCTTCCAGAGTAATCTGACGCAAGGGTTCTTCGAGGCCATTTTCACCGGGTTCGACAACTTCCCAACGGCGAAAGGTCTCATATTCCCCGGTACTTTTATCGATATCGACACGAACCTCGATATCCTTCGCATATTTTTTTCTGGTCGCTGATGCCAACGCGGCCTCAATCGCTTCGAAAATTACATCGCGATCGATGCCTTTCTCGTTCGATACAGTATCCGCAACCAGTAGAATTTCTTTGCTATCCATCGTTTTTTCTCGTAATTTTAAGTATATCCAGAATTAATCATGCGAAATAACCTGGAATATTAATAACACTCGTTATTTCTTTGTATCTCTATCCTTAGTTAACCCACCCGGGTGTTTCAGGACGGTTTCAAACTTCACCGAATTAAATTCGCTTTTGCAATATCTGAAATCGGTAATTCGTAACTTTCGTTATCAACCATAATCTGCACAGCCTTAGACTCGCTTACTCCCTGTAATAGTCCTTTAAAATTTTTTCGCCCATCAACCGCAACGGCCATTTTAATTTTGGCCGGGCACCCGCTAAAGCGTTCATAGTCACTCGCTTTAAACAGCGGGCGATTCAGTCCCGGCGATGAAACTTCTAGATCATACGCCTGCTGTATTGGTTCTTCCACATCAAGAATAGCGCTGATCTGCGCACTAATCCTGGCACAGTCTTCTACACCAATACCATTTTCATGGTCGATGTATACACGCAGGGTTGCATGGCTCAGACTACCCTGAAATTCCACTCCAACGAGTTCGTATCCCATCGATTGAATCACTGGTTCAAACAACGCTGTCAAATCACGCACAATGATCCATCCCGCAAATAGCAATAAAAAAAGGCCCTTAAGGGCCTCTTAAACTGACTACTGGTTTTCGTCCTGAGCACGGCCAGCGGCCTGTCAATTTTCGGTAGCGGGGGCTTGATTTAACGGCTACGCCCGACCCTGCGACCTTCGAGTTACGCGTCTATCTATAACCCTCAGCGCGCGCATAATACTACAGACAACTCAATGATTACAAGGATTTATAAGGCGATACGGAGTGATATTTAAAGTGCGTTATGGGTGCCTCCTTTCGTGCAATATGCAGACTAGCTGCATTTACATACTCGATTCTGGCCACAGCCTACGAAATAAGCACGCTGAGCTTCGTTATTTCAGTATCGATCCATCGCAATACCGGCAACACCTTTGCCATTTATGACGCCCTCTTTGATCAATCGCAGCCGCGTTTCGCCATTGTTCAACCCGGTCGAGTAGCGGTCGGCGCCGGCTTCATCCAGCAAGATCCCGAGGCTGTAGACTGGATCACCGCCCGACAAATTATTGGCGCTAAAGTGATAAGAATTATCTCCCGCAGCGCCTTGCACAACATCGTCCGCTGCCTGATAGACATCGTCACCGGCAAGGTCGTGCAGCGAGCCACGCGCCTGTTGGGCCGCCGCACCCTGGCTCAGAGTACCGGCTCGGTACAGGTCGTTGCCGCCGCCATCGAACAAAACAGCAACGGACTGATCCCAGGCGGCACCCTGTGCCGCAGCGAGCGTTGACCAGTAAACGTCATCGCCGCTCAGGTCGGCCAGCATACCGAATGCCTGATGCGCGGCGAATCCTTGCGCGTAGCGATTACCATAGTAAAGATCGTTTCCCGCTTCATCGTGCAGTACTCCAATACCCCAGTAATAACCTCCGCCCTGACTAAATTCTCCGCCCTCGTAACGATCATTGCCACCCAGATCGAGGAGAGCACCGACGCCACCGAAATCGTAAGGTCGGATGCCGACACCCACGCCCTGGCTGAAAGCCATGTAGGTCGCGGGCACACCATAAGTCGAGGCAACCGGTCCGTTGGCGCGATACAGATCGGCACCGCCGGCATCGAGTAGCAAACCAAATCCACGAGGCCCGCCCACACCCTGGCTAAATACCTCCGACAGGTAAACATCTGACCTGGCACCCTGGTCAATCACTACACCACTGCCGTAAAATCCGGTGCCCAGCGACCAGGCGGCACAGTGATAAGTGTCGACACCGGCATCGTCGAACAGCAGACCGAAACCGAGCACACCCGCGCCACAGCCGCCGAGCGCGGTTTCATAGTGATCGTTACCGGCGCGATCGATCAACAGCGAAACACCTAGCCAACCCGCGGCAGGCCCGCCGCGAAACGCTTCGTAACGATCATCACCCTCCAGGTCGATTACCGTCTGAGTCTCCAGCGGAACACCGTCGCCCCACTCGTAAATGTCATCACCACCACGGTCGATAACAGCATAGAGATGTTCCATGTCATAACGATTGGGTCCGGAGCCACCGATCACGATATAGCCGTCATCGACTTCGAGGTAGTCGATGATCTTGCCCTGAATCGCGCTGCCGAGCGCATCGGGAAGTTTGCGGTTGGTTTGCACAAATTCGGGTAGCCCTCGTGTATTCAGGAGTAACTGGTCCGTGATCGCAAGCAATTCGGCAAGATCCACTTGCATGCTCAGTTGCATTACCCGAATGCCTCGTAGAACATCCGCTTGGCGCTGCAAGGTACGCTCTGCAGCAGTTTTCTCCAACAGGTATTGCATATCTGCGGCCGCTTGCGCCCTGCCCCCTTCGATGCTGTGAAACACATCCCGTACGTTTTGGTTGGCTGTAGCGATAGCAGCGGCGAATTCTGTAAAAGAGGTCGAGTCGGCGCGCAGCTCTGCTACTGGCCCGGGACACGCCAATGCCAGCGTCTCGCAGATCACACCGACAAGCGGGCCATGGCTATTCACGGGCAGGTGCATCTGCGTCGCCAGATTTTCACGCCAGTCCGTCATCGAACCCGGCTGCATCAAAGCCCTGCGAATCAGCGGCAGCTTGTGGTATCCCACATCGCCTCTGGCCAGGTCTGCAAACATACGATCGAGGTTCTGACTAATCTTCTCCAGGCCCGGTTCCTCGACAAGCGCCTGCTTGATGACCAGGTCGGGCAATTGTGTAGTGTCGTCTAGCCGCGTATCGGTATACAACGTGGCAGCGGTATAGGCAGCGGGACCGGTCCAGCGTTCACGCGCATCGAGCACCAGTTCGATTTGCAGTGGCGTATCGCCACGCATGAGGTGAAGCAACAACCGGGTCCCCGGTGACGATGCCGCTATTATCGATTGCATTTGAGGCGCATCGACATCAATACCATCGATACGCAAGATACGATCCCCCGGCAGTACGCCCGCGATTGCAGCAGGTCCTGCAACTATACCGAGCACGAGCGACCCGCCCTGTTCCCCAGTTTTCATCCATAGTCCCGCAAATGGCAGGCCATCGCCCCAATCTTTCGGTATGGAAACACTCGGCAATTTCGAATCGGGGGTCAGCAGTATCTGTGGACTTGCACAGGCCGTGAGCAACAACACAAACGCTGCGACCAAAATAAGATGCGTCTTCATCTTCGAAGTATAGTGATTTCTGCCAAAGTTTGGATCATTGGCAAGAGCCGGGCAAATTTATTTGTTTTGGATAATTTTGAGAAGACCGGAGTGACAGGTATGAGACCCTTTAACCTGACCTGGGTCTGCCAATTTTCGAGTGCTGAGATAGAAGGAAATTGGTAGCGGGGGCAGGATTTGAACCTACGACCTTCGGGTTATGAGTCCGTCTTTATCGCTTACAGGCTAGAATGTACGCCTTTTAACACAAAGATTCAAAGGGATATTTGAAGTATAGCGTTAGCTAATGTTGCTTGATGGGGCTAGTTTGTGTGATGAGAGTGTGATGGCCTAACTTATCAAGCGATTAAGCCCCCTGGCATACCCTGTCGAACAGGGGGTAGGGGCGTGGGAGGTTTGAGGATGTGTGGATGTATCTACCACCGTACTTGTGAAACGATTTGAAAATTTGGGAAAATGGGATTTGGGATTTGGGATTTATCTGTATTAACGGCCTTTGCAGATAGAAATCAGAAACTAATAGCAAGGGTATCTTTGAGTAAATGATTCCATAGCCACGCTAGAAGCCCCATGACGAAGCTGGTTCGGATGGAAATTTGCATAACTGATAAATACAGCGCGTAATTTACTGATTTTAATGGTAGCCGGTAAACAGAATTTCTTGCTCACGAGCAAACTTAAAGCATACAAATTATCGTGTGTATCACTGACAGCCATCAGGTAACCACTGCAACCACGTTGTTCGGAGATATCTACACTTTCACACGACTCTAAAAGTTTATTCCCGTTAGCAAAGCTACCCATTATTTCAG
>Ga0164315_10002603_pt1 | contig 13836 bp, 10 predicted proteins | sample GuaBasSedimGuay6_FD_113737 | JGI IMG/M metagenome (GOLD analysis project Ga0164315, IMG submission 113737) | Subseafloor sediment microbial communities from Guaymas Basin, Gulf of California, Mexico - Guay6, Core 4569-2, 0-3 cm | ecosystem: Environmental > Aquatic > Marine > Hydrothermal vents... | reverse complement strand
TCCAGCAAACGATAGGTGGCTGCGTGGATGTGTGCGGACAGCTTGGTGATTTCATTTTCGAGGTGTTCACAGTGTGACTGGCTGCAAGGCACAAGTGGTAGGAAATTGTCCAGGGAGGGTGAAGCTGCTGCTGTATTCATCTCGTATATCCAGTTAATAATTAACTATACTATTATACACCATTATTGACATAAAAGTATTTTATCTATCTGATATATATACCTTTGTTGTATTTTTATATCCAAAACAAAGGCAGCTTACCGCTTGGCGTGACACCGCGTAGAAGTCACGATCCCACGGCGAGTTATCAAACACGAAGGTGAAAGGCGCGGGCAAAAGTTATTCAATGGTGATGTTTACCCGTAAAGTGCATCGTAAACTGGGTGGCAATTTTACCTTCCTGGTGTTAACCGACACACCGCTTTTCAGCGGCATTTTGAAGAAATCATTGCCGACTACAACAGCGAAAAAGATGTGGATAAGCGGTCAAACGATGTGGTCCACCATGTTTTCAGAGCCTATCCCGTATTACCCTCGCCTTTCTACACCGCGCAGCTATAGATCTTCACTCAAATCGTTGACATAAATCATTCAGAATCATTTTGTTGTGTGTTCTACTCTACAGTGACGCCCTGAGATTTCAGTGCTGCAAATCTGCTTCGCGATGAACACCTGATGCCTACAGAGCGTGAGAAACGTGGAGGCATTGAAATGAACAAAAAAACTCTATTATTCCTATTTGCATGTTTTCTGATGGTGGGAGCCAACATAGCATTTGCATGCGAATATGTAGCCGGCGAAACAAAATTCCTTGATTATGCTCACTGCCGATATGGTGAAGACAGCATTCAAGCCATTACCCTGCCGGAAGACGCTACCTGGGAAGTCTGTATTTATTACCTGGAGGCATTTCGGCCGCCCAAGTTGCTGGCCGTCACCAAACAACAGGACGGCAAGGAAATGCTCAGCGTCAGCAATCGCTCACAAATTGGCAACCCCTGCTACCTCACCAAACAACGTTGTGATGCTGCATTAAAAGAATCCGGATTGTGAAGTTCGCATCAGGGTAGCTTTTTCAGAACTTCTTGCAGCGCCGCCGAAAACGTATCGATATCGCCCGCTGAATTAAACCTGGCGGTCGAAACCCGAATTGCGTAAGCGGTATCAGAACCCGGGCCTTTCGAGCCGCTGTTGTCAAAACCGATGGATCTGACCTGGATGTCTTTTTTCATCAACGCCTGAACGACCCGGTCAGCGGTTTCCTTGTCTTGATAGGAAACCTCCGGCCTGTCCCACCGGAAAGGAAAGAAAGCACTCAAACCGGATTGCAGGGCAGAATCGGCATGTGGTGAAATCATACTGCCGGGTGACCTGGAAAGAATGATGCTTTTTACTTTTTGAGCCAGCCCAAGTATGTGTTTTTCTACCCGGGCTGAGCCACCCGCACTTTCGATAAACTGCATAGCGGTAATCATGGCAGCAAACCCGGGGGTATTGCTGCAACCCCTGACCTGCAGGGCTTCAGCCATCGGGAAACAGATCTCCGTATCATTACCGCAATCGGTGTACTTGCTCATTCTTTGTGAGACCATCGGATAAAACTCCGGCGGACGTATACCTGCATTTTTAATGTACAGCACACCCGTTCCCGGTGGTCCATTCATCCATTTGTGCCCGGGGCCGGCATAAAAATCACAGTTTTCCAGGCTGTCGCCCTGCTTGCCCAGGTCAACCATTCCCATTGCCTGCGCACCGTCGACAACCAGGTAAGGGATATTGAGCTCATCGGCCTTCTGCCGAAGCAGGCGAAGTGGCAGGCGGACACCGGTGGTTGGGTAAACGTGGGAAACGCACAGCGCCTTCGCTCCCTGTAGAGCAGGAATATTGGGAAACAGGAAGTCCAGGAGCTGAGTTGAGCTCATCGTCCTGAGTTCTTTGGCGGGCGGAAAAGCCCGTGTTTCAATCCTCAGCCCTTGCCGCGCTTGCACTACCTGCAGGGGAGACTTGATCGCATTGTGTTCATGGTTGGTAGTGACAACTTTATCGTCAAGGCGGAAATTCAGACCCAACAGGGTCATATTGCAGCCCATAGTGGTGTTGTCAGTGAGACAGATATTGTTTTTTTCAACACCAAAAAACCTTGCTGCCTCAGCCCGGTTCAGGTGCTGGTATTTATTCAGCTCCTCATCAAGCTCGTAAGAAGTCGTGGGGTTTGATGCCCATTGCTGCAGCTTGTCCTGAAGCGTGGAAAGCACGCAATCGGGCATCGAGCCCTCGGTGCCGCTATTGAGGTAAACAAAGCCGGGCGGCAAACTGGAAAACTCACACGAGTCTGTAGCCACCGTTGTTTTTTCAAGACCAGCAGACGTGGCAAGTGGTGAAGCCAGGCCAGCGGCCACGGCAATACCGGTACTTTGTAAAAAAGTCCGGCGCGTCGATGAAGTACTACCGGTGATAGTTGTTTTTCGTTGTTGCGACAATTCCAGGTTCTCTCTTTAGCAATTCTGTTTCAAACATACAGTGTAAATTTTCATTTGCGGTCTCCCGCCCCACCCTCTGAAATAACCGGCAGGTCAATTCTGGACGGCATTGCCGGGCCCCGGTGAACCTCCATCGTGGTCTCGGCACAACTGGATTGCTCACCGTCCGGGCAGAGTGTGGGGTTCAACTGGAAATTGCCAAAATCGGCTCCGGCGATGGATAGCCTGATCTTGTGACCTGCCTGAAAATACCATGCGGTTGGCATCAGATCGAAGTTGAGTTCCACTACCCTGCCATCGGCCAGTGGGGCCGCATCCTCATCCCCGGACTGATATCCATGCCAGGGTAGTTCGGGACGCACCTCCAGGTTCCCGCCAGTTTGGCTGACAGGGTCAGAAAGGCCGTGGAAGCTGGCCCGGAGTTGACCTTCGGTGACATAATTGACCTGGCCATCCGGGGCAACATCACTCAGGTAAACAAAGACATCGGTATCATCCTGGTTTGCACCTATCCAGAGATGGACCAGCGGGTGCCCGGTGATTTCCATTCCCTGTGTGAGTGGCGGAGTTTCATAAACCAGGGTCTGCCGATCGGACTCGGTGCGCAACATCACAGAGTCCGGCGCCTTGATCAGTATCCACCGGTTCATGCGATTTGAGCCATAGTCGGACTGATGGCTAAAATCCAGCATGTAGGCGTCTTTACCCATTTCACCTGAGCCTGGCGAAAGCCCCTGGTTCTGATCAAGGTGAAAAGAGATGATCTCCTGACGCGCCAACGGCCATTCGGCTTCCTTCCGCCAACCCTTGTTCATGACATAAATTGTGACCGGAGGCTCCTGTTCGAAGCCGTTATCCTCGCCCCGCAGGCACCAGTCGAAGAAACGGGTTTGTTCCACACTTTTGTCCAGCGCCAGGTTTCCCTGGTAGCCAAAAAACTCTTTATAAGCATCGGTAACATCCAGTGGTACATGGAAGCGGGGACCAATGATCATTCTGGTCGGCGACTTTCCCTGCATTGTGGCATGAAGCTTGGTGGTACCCTTCAAAAACCCGTCAAACCAGCCACCATAATGGAAGACTGGTATCTGATGCTCAATCACCTTACTCAACATAGCGCCGGGGCTGGTCTCCAGATACCCCATCTTGTTTCCATCAACGTCGAAACTGGCATCTGAAAAACGAACATCATCTTTCATGAACCGCCCGGCCAGTATGTTTTCCTGGTGCTCAAGGGTTGCGGAATAAAAAGCGTCACCTGGCCTCTTGTCACCGTCCGGATAAATGGGCGAACCATCATCGGTAAAAATGGATGGGTCACCCTTGCCCGCGAGCGGGATTTCATCTGAAAACTCACCGTCACCATCCTCATCCAGAACCGGTGCAGCCGGGAAGTAACCATTATCAATATCAAATCGGCCTATGTTGAACGACTGCAGATACTTACTGTATTCGCTGAGCCAACGGATGGCCGTGATTCCACCCGGACGCAGCCCTTCCGAGTAATTATCGAAGATGATAAAGCCCGGAGAGATGCACTTGAGTGCCTCGGGAGTATTACTCGCCGTGGCGAACTGACTCCAACCCAGGTACGACTGCCCCCTCATACCCACCTTGCCATCGGACCAATCCCGGGAGCTGATCCAGTCAACGACCTCTGCACCATCCACACCCAATTGGGGCATTAACGGTGCCTGGCTACCAAAGGAAGCACCGGTACCTCGCATATCAACCGAGGCGTAGGCATAACCGCGCGCAATGAACTGCCGGACAGAAATACTCAGGGATCTATCGTAGATTGGCTCATCCAGATTGAGCGTCCACCAGAGATAGATCCTCTCCCACCATTGCATTCCAGGTTGAGCTGCAGCGCGGTTGTAGGGCGTATATTCCAGGATCGTGGGAAACCTGGAGGTGCTATTTTCGTCAATGGGATCTGCGGGAATAAAAATGTCTGCCGCCAGGCGTGTACCGTCTGACAGGGTAATGAAGCGGCTCTCTTTCTTTAGCGTACGGAAACGCGGCGCCCAGTCAAAACCGTCGCCAAAGCCTGGTCCCAGGTACTCACTATAGTCCGAACCTAGTGGCCCCGGCTTTAACAAGAAGCCAGCAATAACAAGAACAGGAACAAGCAGTAAAAGGATGCGTTTTAGCTTTTTCATTGGGTATCATCTTGCTGATGCTCTGACTTCCACAGCATCGCCATATGCACTCGGTCGCGCCCACTGGGGTGGTCGTAAAAAATAAAGCGTTCCCAGGGGCCGGGGCTGATCTTGCGATATTCACTCAACCGCATGGCCACCCGCGCAAAGCCATCCGGCTGTCGCGAAACGTTGATGCCATAATTATCAGCCTCAGCCTCGTGGACGCGGGTGATGCTATTGGTAACCGGGGTTGCAGCAAAAAAGTAGATGGACAGCAATGCCACGAACAAGGGCAGACCCGCAGTGTCACCGACGTCCCGTACATCCCAATTTTGGCCCCAACGGCGTAATGCGCGATTAAAACCCCAGGCCACAAAAGCGAATCCAAATGCCAGTACCAGGCCAAAGTTGATAATCAGTTTTGGGCCATGGTTCAGAACGTAATGTCCCATTTCATGCGCCATCACGGCCTCAACTTCCTCGGGGGCTGTGCGATTTAGCAGGTTGTCATTGAGGCTGATACGAGTCGTACCAAGAAGGCCGCTTACATTGGCGCTTATCCGGGTTGACTGACGGGATGCATCAAACCAGTAAACATCATCAGCAGGAATGCCGTTGGCATGTGCCATTGACATGATGGAACTTCTTAACGGTCCGTCTTCCAGCGTTTTGTAGTCATTGAACAATGGACTGATATAAATTGGCGAAATAAAAACGATAAATATTAACAGCAATACCGACACACCTGTGCCCCATATCCACCAGCTATTGCTTGCCTTGCGTATAACCCCGTAAATCAGGGTCAGGGCGAAACTTCCAATGAGGACACCCACCACCAGGCTGGTGAACTGATCACCCATCCAAGCGCCGAAAGACTGTGTCGCCAGATTGTAGCTGTGCTCGCGGTAAAAGCCTTCATACACCGTCAGCGGAAAGGACAACACCGTTGCGATCACGACATATTGAGCGCTGTAAATGAAAGTATGCAACCATCGCCAGCGACCAATACGTTCTGAAAGATTGCGCATGCGGGCAGATAGCCGGGTCCCGAGCAACAACCAGGCCAGACCCAGGCCATATACAAAATTCCACAGTTGTAACCAGTAGCCGCCCTCCATATAAGCATCGGAGCGTGCACGGTCTTCATCACTGAGCAGGTTGATATAGGCCTCGGTGGCTTCATCAACACTAAAGTCCTGGCCGGCCTTGGCACCGTCAGGAATTTCGAGGACGACCTCAACGTTCCCGGCAACTGCCTGTTTTGCTGCGACCGGCAATGAAAAACTGACCATGATCAGCAGTGCAATCCCTGCAAGTGTGAGTGCCCATTTGTTTTTCATGTCTTTAACCTTATTATTGAAATTTTGTCTGATTATTACACTGGTCTGACCAGTCCTGCCAGCCCTTCAGGCAGCGCCAGTCACGGTGTGATTTCTTGCGTAAACCAGTGAGGTACGCGAAGGCCAGGAAGGGGTTTGGCGGAAATTGATACTGGGGCACGAGGTTGAAATCATGGATGACTGGTAGCCAGGTTCCATGCTGCTTGCGCATCAGAACGTTTTTATAAAACAGATCCAGATCATGCAGCCCTGCAGCCTCAGCCTTTTCACAGATCAGATGACCCGCATCCAGTACGCTTTGCGGCAAACCATGGTTTTTCTCCGCCAGTTCAACCAGAGAAGGCCCATCGATAAACTCCTGTAGAAAACACAGGCTGTTCTCGTCATCGATCCCCAGCACTTTAATGGGCCGGGCTGCGTAAGGCCGCAGTTCTTCAACAGCAAAAAAAGCCTGGTTCCGGTCATATTCAAACTGTGCAATATTGAGTTTGTATCGCTGCTGATATTTTTGGACAAATTCCTTTCGATAAACCTTCAACGCCACGATTTCATCGTGATATTTTGCCATGAAGGTGACAGATCGCCGGCCTTCACCGGCCAGGCTCAACGGCACCAGGTCTTCGGGCAATATCAGCTCGCTCATTTCCATGCGGGAAAGGATGGCACAAACACATCAGCAGCGCCAAATCATTCGAAGGGAAGCAACTGAAAGTTTATACTTACCCATTCCCGTCAGCGGTTGTGTGAAATCTCATGTTGGAATTATTAACTACCTGGTTACTGGATAACGGCATTAGCGACACTCTTGCTTTCTATTTAGCGAGGGGCATGGCCATTGTGGGCGTGTTGTTATTGAGCTTTGTCGCCAACTATGTGGCAAAGCACTACATCGTATCCGCGCTCACCTATGTCATCGCTAAATCCAAGTCCAGGTGGGATGATGCTGTCCTGCGCCAAAAAACTCTCAACCGGTTAGCGCACCTCGCCCCGGCAATCGTCATCTACGATCTCACACCCGTCGCACTGGAGGGCCTCAACCCGGCCATTGCTATCATTCAGGCCGCCCTACAGATTTACATGATCATTATCACGGTGCTCGTGCTGGATTCTTTACTGAATACGATCGAGGAAATTTATCAGAACTTCCGGGCATCCAAAGAAATCCCAATCAAGGGCTTTATCCAGGTGTTGAAACTCGCGCTGTATTTTATGGCGATCATCTTTGTTATTTCCATCATTATGAATAAGACGCCGATCTACTTTTTCAGTGGGCTCGGCGCGCTCGCGGCAGTGATGATGCTGGTATTCAGGGATTCAATCCTCGGCTTTGTCGCTGGTATTCAGCTGGCAGCCAACAGGATGGTATCGGTGGGTGACTGGATTGAAATGCCTAAATACGGTGCTGACGGCGATGTGCTGGAAGTAGCACTGACCACGGTTAAGGTACAGAACTGGGATAAGACCATTACCACCATCCCCACTTATGCACTTATCAGCGAATCCTTCAAGAACTGGCGCGGCATGTCCGAATCCGGTGGCCGGCGCATCAAGCGCCCGGTGAGTATCGACATGAGCAGCATCAAGTTCTGCGACGAGGAGATGCTGGAGCGGTTTGGGAAAATTCAGTATATCTCCGAGTACATTGAGTCAAAGAAAAACGAACTGAAAGAGTTCAACCTGGCAACAAAAGTCGACAATGCCAGCCTGGTCAACGGTCGCCGCATGACCAACATCGGCACCTTCCGTGCCTATGTGAAAGCCTACCTGCAAAACCATCCGATGATTAACCAGGATATGACTTTTTTAATCCGGCAGCTACCGCCGTCGGAGTATGGCCTGCCAATTGAAATATATGTATTCAGCAAAGACAAGGTCTGGGCGAATTATGAAGCCATCCAGGCGGATATTTTCGATCATGTTCTGGCCGTGGTTCCGGAGTTTGATTTACGTGTTTACCAGAACCCGACCGGTGCCGATTTCCGGGTACTGAATCGGGCTCCGGAGACCGGTCGTGGCCTGGAATGAACGTGAAGTCCCCCTGTATACGTTATTCCTTTTTGACTTTTCTAATTGCCGGGCTCGGTAACTTTCAGGCTGTATTTGCAGATGATGTCCTTCAAAGTTCAGGTCCGTCTGTATTCGATACCCGCGAACAGGACTGGCGCAATGGCGCACTGGTTTACCAGGTATTGGTTGATCGCTTTGCACCAGCTAAAGATATTCAAACCAAGCGCCACTTCTACACAACACCAAAAACACTTCGTCAATGGGATGAAACACCCAAAAGCGGTAGTTACCTGGAAGATGCGGGTGTCTGGAGCCATGAAATAGAATTCTGGGGCGGTGATCTCAGTAGCCTGAGAGGCAGATTGGACTACGTTAACGAACTCGGCATTGATGTTCTTTACCTCAACCCCATCCACACGGGCTTTACCAACCACAAATACGACTCGCTCGATTTTGAGAGTGTTTCACCCGAGTTTGGCAGCCGGGAAGATGTGCGCCTGCTGGCAGATGATCTGCACCAAATGGACATGAGACTGGTTCTTGATGGCGTGTTCAACCATATGGGCCGGAATTCGGATAAATTCCAACAGGCATCCAGCGACCCGGATAGCAAATATCGCGACTGGTTTTATTTTGGAGAGCAGTACCCCGGTGGCGCCAGGGTCTGGGCACAAGCGCAGAATCTGCCTGAGCTGAACCTCGAAAATAAAGCGGTAAGAAAACATATCTACGCAGACAGCGACTCGGTGGTACAGCAATACCTGAAGCAGGGCATAGATGGCTGGCGACTGGATGTCGCTTTCGATATTGGTTATCAATTTCTGGGGGAGTTGACCCGGGCGGCGCACGCCGCGAAACCCGGTTCGCTGGTGGTGGGCGAAATCTGGAATTACCCGGCGGGCTGGTTTCCTTCCCTCGATGCTGTAATGAATTTCACCGCACGAGAGATTATCTGGCAGTTGGTTCTTGGCAAGCTGGAACCCGGATCGGCTGCCCAAATGCTGGACCGAATGATTTCAGATGCCGGCATCGAACCCATGCTGAAATCCTGGATGGTGCTGGACAATCACGATACGCCGCGTCTGAAAAACATGATGCCGGAAACATGGCAACAAAAAATGGCACAGGTGCTGCAATTCACCTTACCCGGCTCACCCAATCTTTATTACGGTACTGAACTGGGCATGACCGGCGGCGGCGACCCGGAAATGCGGGCACCCATGCGCTGGGACCTGGTCGATGGCAGCAATGAAACACTGGCCTGGACAAGAAAACTGATTGAGATGAGAAAACAACAGCGGGCCTTGCGGGTCGGTAATTTCAGGCTGGTAACCGCAGGAAAATTATTGGCCTTTGAGCGCTACACCGACCGTGTGGAGGATACCGTCATTGTCATCATCAATCCGACCAGCCTCGAGGTATCCGAATCGGTCATGACCGCCAACTCAAGCCTGATGAACTGGACGACAATGACAGACCTGCTGGGCAGGAACGAACAGACGATTTTTGTCCAGTCATCCCTGATGCACCTCAATGTGCCGGCCCGGTCGTTTATGGTGCTGAAACCCGATGTTCAAGCCAAAGGCGGGTACACACCGTATAAACGCGTTCCTTGATAATGACGGCACTTCTGGTATAGTGCGCTCCGTCCTGGCACACATCGGTCTGTGCCGGCCACTCCCGGCACGCAATTTCGCGGCCAGCGGAGATCAACACTGATTTAGCCCGGACCGACCCATGTTGTGAATGAATCACGGCGCTTGGGCGGGGCGATCACGGAGTATATTCACACATGTTATTTTCAGAACTTGGCCTTTCGGCCGAACTGCTGCGCGCGACCAATAAACAAGGTTACAAGGAAGCAACCCCGATTCAGGCGCAAGCAATACCACTTATTCTCGAAGGCCGCGATCTGCTGGCCGGTGCACAAACAGGTACCGGCAAGACCGCGGGTTTCACCCTGCCCCTGCTACAACGGCTTCAGAACTCTAAGCCGCAGGGCAACAAGCGCCACGTTCGTGCGCTGATTCTGGTTCCAACCCGCGAGCTTGCAGCCCAGGTGGCTGAAAGCGTGCGCGACTACGGACGCTACCTGCCATTCAACTCCACCGTCATTTTCGGCGGAGTCAGCATTAACCCGCAGATATCAAAATTGCGCAATGGCGTGGACATCGTCATCGCCACACCGGGCCGCCTGCTCGACCATATGCAGCGCGGCACCATCCGCCTCGATGCGGTTGAAACACTGGTGCTCGATGAAGCTGATCGCATGCTGGATATGGGCTTTATCCGCGACATTGAAAAAGTCCTGCAAGTGATGCCCAAAAATCGGCAGAACCTGCTGTTCTCGGCAACATTTTCGAAAGACATCAAACAACTGGCAAACAGGTTGTTGAATGCGCCAATGGAAATCCAGATTGCACGCCAAAACACCACTGCCGAACAAATCTCGCAGGTCGTCCACCCGGTCGACCGTCATCGCAAGCGCGAGTTACTGTCGCATATGATCGGTAAAGGTAACTGGCGGCAAGTGCTGGTATTTACCCGCACCAAGCATCTGGCTAACCGGCTCGCCCAACAACTGGAACGCGATGGGCTGACAACTGCCGCGATCCACGGCAACAAGTCTCAGGGTGCGCGTACCCGAGCGCTGGCGGATTTCAAGAAAGGCACCATCCGTGTACTGGTGGCAACCGACATCGCTGCCCGCGGACTCGACATTCAACAGTTACCACACGTGGTTAATTTCGAATTGCCCAACGTGCCGGAAGACTACGTTCACCGTATTGGCCGTACCGGTCGCGCGGGATTGGACGGCGAAGCCGTATCACTGGTTTGCATCGATGAGAAAAAGCTGCTGTCGGATATCGAGCACCTGTTGAAACAGGACATCACGAAAGTCGTTATCCCGGGTTATGAGCCCGATGCCAGCATCAAGGCGGTACCGATCAAGAATGGTGGTAACAAGCAACCGTCCCGTGGCAGGCGCAATAACAATGGCGGCAACAACAGGGGCCGCAATGCGTCATTCAAGGGCAATCGCGGCAGGGGTCAGGCCCAACGATCACGCCGGGCAGCTTGATAGGCTAAAAACGAAGAACGCCCTCAACCAGGGGGCGTTCTCATCCGCAATTTAGAATCAACCGAACCTTCAACGTAATAATAGAAGTCTCACCGGTGATACCCGGTGATTCAACCACACCGACTGAAATCTCCTTGTCAAATACCCGGGGGTCCTCACCAGGTTTCGGGCAATCCAGGTACAGATCAATATCGGTCTTGCCCACATCATTTTTGAACAGGTCAACTTCGGTGGCTTCCAGTGTCAGTTTTATTTTCAACTGGTGGGTATAGTCACCAGCCGACATTTCTACCGGCGCCGGTGGGCCGGGTGGCTCCTGGGTGGTGCCGCTGGGTAGGGAATGCTTTTTGACCGTGATCGTGCCGGTTCCCTGCAGGCCCTGGTTGAATACTTTGGCTTCAATCCAGTACCTCCAATCTTCACCGATCGGGCCTTCATGGCTCTCAGTCAGCACGGAAAATGTAACTTTGCCTTCCATTTGTGATCACTCCTGTAGCAACCGCACGAACATAACACACAACAGCAGATTCAGTCAGTGACGAAAGTTGGGGGTGAAAAATCAGTAGCAATTCATTTACTCTATGCCCATGCAAACAGATTCAACGCAAACGGATATTCAAAAACTGCTGACAAGCACGCCGCCGGCATTCACCAAAACCGACGCCATCAACATTGCGGCCAGCAATTACGGTATCCAGGCCCGGGCCTACCCGCTCGTGAGCGACAAGGATCAGAACTTTCGGCTGGATACGGGTAACGGCAAACAGTACGTACTCAAGATTTCCAACAGTGCGGAACAACTCCGGTTCATTGATTTTCAAAACTGCGCATTACTTCATGTTTCGGAACAAGACCCAACATTCCCGTCACCACGGGTTATTTCAACCCGGGACGGGCGATTACATTGCAGCGCCCGGCACGGTGGCAAAACACATTTTGTACGCGTCCTGAGTTGGCTGGATGGCCGGATGCTGGATGACGTCAGATCAGAACCGGCGCTGGTTGAGCAACTTGGCAGACTACTGGCTCGTTTGGGCCTGGCGCTGAAAGACTTTGATCACCCTGGCTCCAACCCGCCGTCAGCATGGGACATGAAGCGGGCGGGTGACCTGCAAGACCTTCTGGCTTATGTCGAGGATCCGGGACTCAGACAAATAGCCGCCCAGACCCTGGAACAGTTCATATCACGGGTAAAACCGGTGCTGGATACGTTGCGAACGCAGGTCATTTATAACGATATGAACCTGGGCAATGTGCTGATGGATAAAAAACAGCCTGATCGCATCAGCGGGCTTATCGATTTTGGCGACATGGTCAAATCTCCATTGATCATCGACCTGGCTGTCGCTGCAGCATACCAACTGGGTGCAGATGATGATCCGCTTGCAGGCGCCTTGCCGATGATCGCCGGTTATCATGCCGTACGGCCATTGCAGGAAATAGAAATGAGCTTGCTCACCGACCTGATCAGGACGCGTTTGGTCACGAGCCTGTTGATCGGCTCTTACAGGTCGAGCTTATTCCCCGAAAATAGAGAATACCTGTTAATTAGCCAGGAGCCTGTTAAACGTGCACTGATCAACCTTGCTGGAATGGAGAATGAAACAGCGTTTGATCAGATACACTAGCTCCGCGATAATTCATTCACAATAAAAAGAGTATTTATTCCACTATACTCAAGCGGGGTAATTGGCGACCCTTTTCCTTTATCACCTGCGGACTCAAAGGCTAATCAAAATGAAAATAAAACTAATACTGAGCTTTTTCCTGATCGTTTATTCGGGGTTGGCCCTTGCTGAGGATGCCAAAAAAGAAACACCAAAACCCGCTGCTGAAACACCAAAAGCCGAGAGCTCAGTTACTTCTCACCAGGTCAAAATTAATGGCAACACAATCCGCTACAAAGCAGTAGCGGGCACAACCATTCTCAAGAATGATGATGGAGACCCCCTCGCCACCTTTGGTTATACCGCGTATTTGAAAGAGGGCGTCGCTGACCTCGCGAACCGCCCGATCATGTTCGCGTATAACGGTGGCCCGGGGTCATCATCAATCTGGTTGCATATGGGCGTACTTGGCCCGGTCATCGTGACCACGGAAGATGCCGGGTTCACCGGCCCTCCTTTCAAACGTATAGCCAACGAGTTCAGCATTCTGGATCGTACCGATCTGGTCATGATCGATCCGGTGGGCACCGGCTACAGCCGCCCGATTGGTGACGCCAAGGGTGAGGAGTTCTGGGGAGTCGACGCGGATATCAAAACCGTGTCTGACTTTATCGAGCAATACGTGACCGAAAATAGTCGCTGGCGCTCACCGAAATACCTGCTTGGCGAGAGTTATGGCGGCATGCGCTCAGCCGGCGTCATCAACTACGTCCAGAGCAAACACGGTATGGCTTTCGATGGCGTCATACTGGTATCGCCGTTTCTTAATTTTGCGGTGGGCGTGGATGGCGCCGGTGAGGACCTGCCCCATATTCTGTATTTGCCAACCCTGGCTGCCACGGCCTGGTATCACGATGCTATCGAAAACAAGCCTGCCGACCTGGCGACATTTTATGAAGAAGTGAAACGATTTGCTGTTGATGTATACGGTCCGGCACTGATGAAGGGTAATCGTCTTGGTGCTGACGAGCGCAAGGCCGTCATCACTGGCATATCCAGGTACCTGGGTGTAAGCGAAGACTATGTTGATCGCGCCAACCTGCGCATCTCACATCAGCAGTTTGTCCAGGAACTGTTACGTGACAGAAAGCTGATCGCCGGAAGGATTGATTCACG
>Ga0164315_10002602_pt1 | contig 13837 bp, 23 predicted proteins | sample GuaBasSedimGuay6_FD_113737 | JGI IMG/M metagenome (GOLD analysis project Ga0164315, IMG submission 113737) | Subseafloor sediment microbial communities from Guaymas Basin, Gulf of California, Mexico - Guay6, Core 4569-2, 0-3 cm | ecosystem: Environmental > Aquatic > Marine > Hydrothermal vents... | reverse complement strand
AGAGATTACAGTATCACTAGGGTTGATATATCTATTTTTACTCTATATAATATGTCAGTCATTCTGGAATGAAGAAGTTATTTCAAAAGGAGAATAATTGTTTTGACTAAACAGAAACTAATTGTAATGGATTTAGATGGTACATTCTGTGATTCTATGAAATGGCAGAAACAGTATTTTACAAATGGTGTCGAAGATGAAGCAGGTTATCACAGTCATATATCTGAATTTCCAGTTAATCAAATGTTATTAAAAATGGTAAATATGTACATCAATACTGGTTGTAATGTATTATTTTTATCGGCTAGACCAGATAAATATTATACTCAAACAGTAGAATGGTTCAAATCTATCACAAATAATCACTATTGTTATTTCGATGTTGAAACACATCACAATTGTTACTTGATATTAAAAACAGTTTTGAATGTTCCTACACCAGAATGGAAAGTTAGAGTATTGAACAGTTTACACAATGATTATGAAATTGAATTATGTATAGATGATAATCCAGAAGTATGTAAAGCGTTTAGAGAAGCAGGTTATAACTGTTTACAAATGGAGAGTTTATATTAAAACAATAAAGGGTTGAGGAATATTCTATATTTAATTGCCGTTTTATATCGAATAGAATCAACATTACACGTATTTTGATATTTATTGTCTCCAAACTGTAAATATCGAATACATTCAATCGGTTATTATATAGGAGGTAATCACAATGGTAGTTTATCTGTAATGGATATTTAATACTAAATATAATTTAAAAAAAGCATTTGGGGTGGTTCATCTGCAATGGACTCACAAATGCTTTTTTATTTTAAATATGTGTTGACAACTGATTTATTATATGTTACTATAAATACATAGGTTATGTGAAGTATTTAAACTAGGCATTACAAGGAGAAATTATAAATGAAAATTAATGAATTACACCACATTGTAAAAGTCAATGGCAATCGACAGCAGAGTGAAAACTTACAGAGAATGGCTTTTTCAATCGGTATATATTGGCGTGGTAGTTTTGGATTATTGGATGTATTGATTGAAAATGAAAAATATCTAGTATTTGCAAATGGTGAAATCATATATTCAAAATTTGATAATTTTGCAATTGTCAATGATTATAAACAAGTATCATATAGACAGATGATGTCTATAATGAAACAGATTAAATTTGAGAATGGAATAAACACAGATGAATTCGATGTTGAAGATGAAATAGATTATAAAACCAAACAAGAACTTAAAGTATCTTGTAATAATTTATATAATGAAAACACAAAGTTACATAATACAATTGAAACAATAAATAAACAACTTAATGTGCTTCGATTAACTAATGTTAAAATGTATGATATGAACAATAATCAGGCAATTAAAATAGCTGAATTAACTGAAAGATTAACAACAGATGAAATAGATTATAAATCTAAATTTGAGAAACATGTAGAAATGAATAAAAAGCTGACTACAATGAATGAAGAACTGTTGGAAAAGCAGAAAGTATTATCAAATGAGGTAAACAATAAAGATGCAAAAATATCAAGGCTTGTATGTCATTTGGAACATACTAGAAGACGTAGACAAGAACTTAAACTAATTGTCTATTCTAAATATGCAGAGAATGAAAAGTTGACTACAATGAACAATATCCAAGCAGATAGACTAATTGAATTACAAAATGAAATCGACAAATTTAATGCTGATTTATCACAATCTGAAAATGAAGAATGTAAACAGGTTGAATATATTAATTGGTTAGAGAATAGAATAGATATATTAAAAATAGCTAATGACAATCTGACTGAAAAATGTAACAATTTTGAAAGACGGATTAATGCTATGAATGGAAACCATTGTAACTGTTGTAAATCTACAATAACAACAATTGATACTGATTTTGAAGTGGAAGAAACCGAAAATGAAAAACAGTTGAAACAGGCTATGGATACATTAAATAATCAAATGGTCAAATTGTCAATTAAGAACATTAAACAACGTAAAGTCATTGAGAATATGGGATTATATATCAATCAGTTAATGCGTGATATAGTCGGATTAGAAGCAGATAAATCTAGTTTAAATGCTCAGGTAGAACAGTATATAAAATCAGATATTGCTAGAAATATTATTAATAAACAATCATATTCTATTTGTCCTAAATGTCAGTTAAAACAAGCAATAACGTAGATGTTGAATAGATATGGCTGAAACAGAAGTAAAAAGATTACAAATGACATTGATTGAAATGTTTAAAGACTTTATTGAAGACTCAGATAACTATGTAAAGACTGGCAATATACCATCTGGAATACGTAGTCGGACAATCTCTTTACAAATGAGTATACTGTTTAAAGAGTGGCGTAGAATAGCTAAGTAACCTGCTTACAATGGGAGTCGAGCGATTGACTCCCATTTATTTTGATAATTTTACTTGACATAAACATTATATCGTGCTAATATATAAGCAGATGGGTAGCAGGAAAGCTATTTTTAAATCGGCGTAAATCCGTATATACAAAGGAGTATAGACAAATGGAAATTATCATAGGTGTAAATGTTGTATTATTAATAACTGTTGGGTATTTACATTGGAGATTATCAGTTGTGGGAAAACATTTAATAACAGTTATGAAATCACAGAGTTCTACAAATGATTCTGTTGTTGAGTCTGCCATACATGATAAATACCTAATGTATAAAACTGGACACATTGATGCAAATACATTTGTACAACTGACAAAACCAATGGCTGAATTAAATCCACAAATGGTTGACTGGTTTGTAGATGTTGTAAATAGAACAGAAGTAGCAGAAAAAGAACAGGAGGATAACAATGACTAGACCAAAAAAATATAATATACGTAAACGTAGAACATATCACAAATGTAAATATTGTAATAAACGAATAGAATATGCACCATTTCAATCTGTAAATAACTATAATAAGATTAAATTCTGCTCAGTTGAATGTTATATAGCATCGTGTCAGGCAGATGTCGATTGTTTATTCTGTGGAAAGCATATTAAAACTACATATAACCATCGAAAGTATTGTAGTAGGAAATGTTATAATGACCATAAAAAATATAAACAAACAATCTGTAGTTTCTGTGGAATAGATTTGAACGGAGAAAAACGGTTTGTATTCGGTAAGAAGTTTTATTGTAGTCATAAATGTTTCTTAGATGATTATGGTAGAGACAATGTAAAATACTGTTATAAATGTAACAAACCATTATACAGTAAATCAGGCAATAAGAAAGACTATAAATACAGTTTAAAACACCCTGATTGTAGTATTTTCAAGGATACATAGAAAGGAAGTTATATTAAATGGGATTTTCAAAACGATTTGAACTAGATGTAAATGGTAATGAAGTAGAATTCTTGGTTTTCATGGAAGAGGAAGAAAACGATATCTTAATTAATCAAATGGTAGGTTATGAAGATGTACAAATACTATCATCTGTCAGAATAACAAAATTGAAAATGGATTCAAATGGCAATGACATTGAATCAGAAATGGGAATGACAATTTACGATATGATTACTGACATGGAAGAGAAAACAGCTAGAAAATATACTACACATCTAATCAATAAATATTTAAACGGAGAAATATAATGAAATCTGTTTGTGACAACTGTAAACATCAAGAATTAAATATTGATAAACATTTACATTGTACAAAGGCTATTTATGAAATAATAGATGGTAAAATGTTTAAACGTGGATGCAATTGTATACATGACATCAATTTACATGATAGGTTTGAAGCTATATTAACAGTAGATAAAACTGACAAATGGCAATGGAGAATGGATTACTGTAAATCAAATCAATTATCACCTTCTGATGGATACAATTGGATAAAGTCTAATATTGCATATGATAAATATTTAAACGGAGAAATCTGAACAAATGAATATTAAAACAGGAGATAAATTTATTCTAAATTATGGTATACCGCCATCAAATGCTAAATTTATAATAGATGTAATTAATGGTAAATTGATAGCAGTTTGCATCAATGCAAAACCAAAATATATCAATATTGAAACATTATTAAAAATGGGTGCTGAATCTGTAAATGACTTCGATGATATACCTACATTTAGATGTTTAACCCCGAAATAATACAGGAGATAATACAATAATGAAATTGATAAATGATGATTGCTTAAAAGCTATGAAAGATATTGAAGATAATTCAATTGATTTAATTTTAACAGACCCACCCTACGGAACAACTGCATGTAAATGGGATTCAGTTATTCCATTTGAACCAATGTGGACAGAATTAAATAGAATAATCAAGAAAAATGGATGCATTGCTTTGTTTGGTTCACAACCGTTTACAACAAAATTAATAAATAGTAATTTTGATAATTATAAATTTAATTGGATATGGGATAAAGTTCATGGTGTCGGTTTTCAAATTGTTAAATATAAACCATTGAATAGGTATGAAGATATATGTATATTCAGTTTAAATAATAATAGGGTAAACTATTACCCTCAATTAGTTAAGCGAGATAAAATTAAAAAAAGTAAATGTTATTCAATTTCAGAGTCATCGCCATTGGCACAAAATGATAACAAAGAACGAATATATACACATTTACAACCTACAAATATTATTAAATTTAGCAACGCTTCTCAAAAAAATAGATTACATCCAACTCAAAAACCAGTTGAATTATTAGAATATTTAATCAGAACATATACAAAAGAAAACGAGATTGTACTAGATTTCACAATGGGAAGCGGTTCTACTGGAATAGCCTGTTTAAATACTGATAGAAAATTCATCGGAATAGAAATGGATAAAGATATATTTAAGACAGCTAAGAATCGAATTGAAAATCATGTTAAACCTGAACAAATTATTTCAAGTAAAATAGGAAAGAAAATCGAATGGTAGTTATAGATAACTTAAATTGACACAATCACCAATCAAGTTTAATGACATTAAATTAAATTGAAAATCGGAATATATCAAAATAGTTTATGACAAATGAGGAAATCGTAGGAAATCGTAGGAAATGGAGGTAAATCTATGGAATAATTAGATATGAACATTTCAACTGCCGTTTAAACCATTCTAAGGTAGATTTATCAGAATTACAATAGGAAAATCGCTGAATATCGCCGAAAATCAGACTTTTCTTATTTTTAAAATCTGCTATACTAGATTCAAAGAATAGAAGCCTGTTGTTATTAACTCTAAAATTCAATCGAAATGGGGGACAATAGGGGGTCTTACAGATTCTACGAAGTAGATATCTGTTCTTAATTCTGTTTTAAATCTATTTTAAAACAGTTCTTAAACAGATGTTTTCTTTAGAAAACAACAGGTTCAATATATCTTCGATATATTGTTGTTACTTTTTTAAAAGTAACCAAAACAGTGTTTAATCTCTTCAAACCTGTCGGTTTTCATCGATTAAACGTAGTACATAACTTCGTTAATAACTAAGAAATTAAGAAATGTTTTAAATCTGAATTAAGAACTGTTCTATTTTTTGAAATTCGGTGATAATTATGTTTATTTGAAAGGTAGTATAAAAATGTTAAATGATAAGAATTTAAACGAGTATTTAAAACAGATTAAAGAACTGCATAAACTAGCGTTAACTAACTATAATAACTGGAAATCTAGTAATCCAAATAGTAAAGATAACCTTGTCAAACTGGCTAAAGCAAGTATGTATCGGATATCTGAAAGGTTGAAAGAAGAGATAGAGCAGACTGAATGGCTGATTAAAAAAGGTTATCAACGGTTGGAAGATATATTGTGATTTATCTTGACATTTGGTTAGATATATGCTAGTATAAATACATAGGTTATTACAAAGGAGATTAATAGAATATGAAAAGACGATATAGGCGAGCTGAAAGAAAAATCAGGAAACAGATTTATATCGAGAAATACAACTGCTTTTTATCACTAGCATTTAAGAAAGCCATAACATATAGTGGCAGAAAAAACAGGTTTTACAGAAAATCATTGAAGATGATTGAGAAACACATAATGGATATGGACAGACGAATAAACTGCAATGGGGTGCTGGATGGATTTTCTGTAGAAAGCGAAACTGATATAGACTTAACCATACCCGATAAAATCAGGTTCTTTAATCCTGAGTATAAAGGAGAATAACATGTGTGACACGCATAATATAGTGAGTTTTTTAATAGTCTGGTTAATTGTTTTTATTTGCACTTTTACTGCTGTCTGTATTCGTACAAATCAGTTTCAAGACGAAGCCGTAAGAGTTGGACATGCAAAATACACCGTTGACAATGAAGCCAATGTTAAATTTGAGTGGTTGGCAACACAGACTGTGGAATTAAGTAAAAACAATGAGAAATAGCGTAAATCGTTTAGATAACAGTCATTTAAAACTGGAAAATCAATTTATGTATTCAATGTCACAAATACATAAAATTGAACATTGTAATATTACAATTGGTTATGATAAATTAACTAAAATTAGATTTTTTAATCCAGATTATAAAGGAGAATAAAATGGGAGACACAAATAATATAGTGAGTATAAATAAAATTAAAAATGTTCTTGAAGTTATTAATTATATGGATGTTGTTGGTTCAAAAAATATTCACCCGACTCAAAAACCAATTGAATTACTAGAATATTTAATCAGAACATATACAAAAGAAAACGATATTGTGCTAGATTTTACAATGAGGAGCGGTTCAACTGGTATAGCTTGTATGAATACAAATAGAAAATTCATCGGAATTGAAATGGATAAAAACTATTTCAAAATTGCTAAAGATAGAATTGAAAATCATGTTAAACCTGAACAAATTATTTCAAGTAAAATATGAAAGAAAGTCGAATGGTAAATAAAATTATTTTCAGATTTTCAACCATAGTAAACTTCAATTAACATCGAAAGAACGCTGTGAGGAGCCTGTATTAAGCAAGTTTCTGTAACACTGATGAATAGCCATTGTAGACTACTAAATAGGAGTAAATCAATGATAAATGAAGAATTGTCCCTCAAATACTGTATATGTAATAGAGAAATCAAAGAAATTGTAGAATATGCTATGAGGAATACTAGTGAAATTAGAAATGGTTATCATCGTATTGAACCTTTCTGTTATTCATTTGAAAACGAACAGAAAATTGGGAAAGATGTATTACCAACGGCTATTGACAATTTTATTATCCAGTTTATTATTCCAGATTTCAAAGGAAGTAAATCAGATTTAGAAGATGAAATCTGGTTACAAGTAAATGCTATTATTTTACGATACTTACAACCAGCTAATCACATTTTCAAAATATACGAAACAGGATACCCAGATGAAGATAGTATTTCTATGGAAAGACCAGAATATAGAGTTGTCTATTCTAATGATTTTGGAAATGCCTATTTAGAATTTATTAAAAAATGTATGAATGATAGAGAAAATGATAAAATTGGAATCAATTGTTCATTCGATAAACACTTGAAATTTAAGTATAGTGAATTTAAAAGTTATGCCAGTATAATCACATTGGAACCGATTAAAACAATAGACTGATTTAAAAATAGTATTCGATGTCAGAAATGGGAAACTGTGAGGAAAAATAGTACCAAATTTTTAGAAAACTGATTATTGATAAAATGAACAGAAAAAATGGAATTCTAATCATTTCCAGTAATTCCCAAGCATAATCGAAATAGAATTCAATAGAAAAGCAGACTAGAAGCAGATTAAACACTGTGGAAAGTCTGCTTTTATTTTGCCTGTTCAGAATTGATAACTGTTCTGAATCCTATTTTTGAAACTGTGGAGGGTACAGGTATTGCTGTGATTACAGAATTCTAATTGAACCTATTCTGTAATTACAGATTTTAATACTGCTTCTAATACTGTTTCTAATTGAACCTATTCTGTAATCACAGATTTCAAATATTATATAATATTTGTTGATACATCCAATAGTAACTAGAATTTACTACCCGTCATAAAAAATAAATTGGAACGATTCCTACTTCTAGTAAAACTACTAGGTAATAACTATTCTTTAACTAGTATTTATTCCTAGCAATATTGCTAATGTAATTGTACGTCGTACATACTGATTGAAACAGTACGACGTACTGTTAAAATGGTTTCAATCTGTATTAATCTATTCAATACAGATTGAAACCTGTGGTACTAGCCTAGCCTAATAGGAATGCGATTATCATTATCAATATTAAGGTACTCATTATTCTGATACCTCACAATAGCTATCAATAGCATCGGTATCTAATATTGTTTCAATAGCATCTGTAGCTATCTGAGATTCACTCACTAGTGATTCATTCATTGATTGTATAAATTTATCATTTTTCACTGATTCTAATAATTGAGTCAAAACCGATTCAATTCTATCTACAATCGTATTACCATTAATCGTGGATACATGGTTAAAATAGCGATACGCCAATTCTTTTTCAGTACCTTTCACTGGTTTATCTTTTTTATTAGTACAATTATTGCTTTTGTACCAGCTCAACGCTTTCTTGATACTGAGAATCGATGTAGAATCAATCTGAGTATCAGAATTGATACCAAGATTAACTATTCGATTCATCATTGAATCAAAAGTTTTTATACTACTAGGTTTTTTTGAAGTACCAGTTTTCTTTGCAGTAGCAACAAGATTGCGTACTGCCTCAATACCAGATTTTAACATGCTATTGAGTACGATTACAGATGTTGTCGAGTCTAGTAGATTCAAAGTGTCAGTATCTAACTCAAAACTAGTTGAGTCAGTATTAATAATTGATTCTAATCTGTCGCATTTATCTATGAGAGTAGAATCAGCTAAAAATGTTTCTATTGTTTCGATACCAGTTGAGTCCGTAATAGTAGCAGTCTCGAAATTTGAGTCAACAATGATTGATTGTATTGTGTTTAAAGTAGTCATAATGTAAATTCCTTTTCTGATTTTAAAATCAGTGTTGTAAATTTGAATATGAAAAAAATCATATTCGAGTAAAATTGAAATTTTTAAATTGTCTTAAAATAACCGCCCCTATATAATAACGGAGTCAACTCACGTGTTACCGTTTTGATACGCACTATAGTATTAGTATACGCATCGCAAACAGTTTTTAATTGCTCTGTGTCTTCTTTCGTGATAGTTGATAATACAGATATCAACCAGTTTTTATATTTACTCAAAATCCTAATAGTGTCTAGTTTTGAATCAACTTGTGATTTTATCAATTCATTGTAAGTCATTTTTTTCATTTTTTCCTTTTTTTTTGTTTTACCGCTAGATTTATAATAACCTATATCCAATCAAATTGCAATTTAAAAAATAAATTTTATTATTGCATATGCAGTCTGATTAACTAATTGTATCACATCGAATATAGTATATACTATCATACCCGTTAATATGTTTAAAAAATAACCCATTTTTCATTTTCCCCTTTTTTGTTTTATTTCGGTTTGTTTCACCGATATTGTTATACTATCACTAAGTGATTAACTATTCAAAGACGATATAACCCGATATTAACCGATATAAGCAAAGTAACTATTTTATATCTGTTTTGTTTGTTGCTTGTATAATGCTTGTATAGCCGTTCTCAACGGTATTAAGCCATTTATATTTGCTATTAAAATTAGACTTTTCCTTAAATATACGCCGATATACTACAACAAACAAGGCTAGAGTCGCATTATGACAGGCTTTTACTGGTATAAAATAAAATAAAATTATTTTTTTATCGGTATTACTACAATAGATATATCACGATATTGCTCTGCTCTACTCTATAGAGAGCTATACAGTATATACAATATGCTAGAATTGGCTTATAATCAGTGTTACATATAAGATGGTATATTTTTTAATAATTTTATGACGTGTTGTTTTTAATAATTATATTATACTATCTCTCAACCCACTGTTAATCAGTGTTACAGGATTTTAACATAGTCTACAACGGTTATTAATCAGTGTTTAAAGTAGTTTTTAACGGTATAATGTAGGTTTGCAAGAATTTCGTATACTCTACACCCGTTATTAATCAGTGTATCATCTGTAACCCGCTAAGTTCGTTTTTTACGCTGACAGCCTCGAATCGAATCGGGCAATAGTAAATGTTGATTGTAAATAGAAAGCTTGCTATCGCTATTTAAAGTAACCTAGTGTCGATTTTACTACTTGGCACGATTATTGCTAGGATAAAATAACTGGTACAAATCTTGCTTAGAAGCAATATAAGAGGAATAATTATTAACTAGGATTTATTCCTGATTAAAATATTACAAATAGGAATAATTATTATCTAGGATTTATTCCTGATTAAAATATTACAAATAGGAATAATTATTATCTAGGATTTATTACTTCTAGCAATTTGATATCCAATTACTCTAAGACTCGCATTATAAGCTATTTCTAGCGATTTATACCCTATTTTATCTTATTTCTAGCGATTAGATAACTCTAAGACTCGCATTATAAGCTATTTCTAGTAGTATTACTAAGAGATACCGATTACTTTTGTAAGTTACTAAGAACCGCTTATAACCTACACTTCCAGCAATTTACGTTGGGTATCGGCTCTATCACTGTAAAGCCTGTATTAATCACTGTTACAAGGCTATTATGATAATTATTTTATTGATTATTAGTATCTATTTCTTTACATGTCATGGTCTATTTGTTATTATATAAGTGTGGGGTAGTTAAAAAAACAATTTAATATCTTACAACAGGCGATACTACTATCTTGATTATACTTTATAGTGGTGTCACTACTAGAAAGAGCGAAAGTTTTAATAGTGGTTATACTGGTTAGTATTACTCTAGGGTAATAGCCTACATTGTACTGTTTTATTGGTACAATTACATTTTGAAAATAGAATAAAATTATAACAAGTTTAAAAACTGCTATACTTCTAGTGCTTTTGCTTAATAGCTATACTACAAACGGTAGTATACAATTCAAGAAATTGTAAAAAGGTACAAGAATATTTCAAGTTTAAAACGCAATAAATCAGATATTGCACAGAAAACGGTTACTTCTAGTAATTGTTCACTCTGGTTGTTATGACTGTATAATATTAATTACTCTTACAACGTATATCATTATTGTACACCATATAGAAACGGTATTACGCCCGTTCCGTATATGAATAATCTATTGTACCATTTCAGGGGTACTTACCGTTTTATACGATAGAATTATAGTTTAAACCGAATTGCCGTTGTACTAGTTTATTCTAGTACAACGGCTTTTTGGGTGTAAGTAGTTTTATACTTACTATTTTAAAATAGGAGGTACAATATTATGTACCAAAAGAATTACAAACAAATTAAAAGTATTACACAACCTGAAACAATAACTCAGGTTCTCAAACTTTCCAGACCAAAACAAGTTTCCACTGTTCTAGGTGGAAAAAAACAAAAAATCAATAAAGACATACTGTTCAATGAATGGTTTGAAAGGATGTGTAAATAATGAGAATTGAATCAATGGCTAATAATCAAGTTATCATTATTAAAAATAACGGTACATCCGTTTTCACAAGCTATGATACAATTATAGCTAAGATAACAAAGTCTGGTAAAGTAACATTGAGTTCAAAGTACGATTTCAGCCGTACTACAATGAAATACTTATGTCGATTTCTAGCAGTCGATAGTATAAAAACTGTCAGAATAATGATTGCTAACAAAACTTACAAGGTGGTAAAATCATTATGAACGAGTCAATACAAAACATAATAAATGAATGGGACGATTGTAATCTGATTAAAATATTTGAATATCCTGTTATCAATAACAGAACGAATGAAGGTGATTGGATTATATTTGATATTCAATTGAACGAAGATAATCTAACATTTGAAGCAAGTCATATTGCTTTGAATGAAGAACAATCCAAAAGTGATAACATTCCGTTTGTTTCAATCGAAATAGACGAATGTTTTTCACTAGATGAACACTTACAGGAATTAGAAAGTAAATGTTCCGATGCTATAATGAAATCAGACTATTTTGTATTAGGTAACGAATAGGATTTAAACAGCCGTTGTACTTGATTGTACAACGGTTTTTCGGGTGTAAGTAGTTTTATACTTACTATTTTAAAATAGGAGTCAATTATGACAATTAGAAAAAAGTTTATTGGTGCAGAAAAAGAATTGAATTCAATTCTGTATAATCGTACAGAAGAGGTACACGGATTAATGCTTGCACCTCTAGCAGGTAGAAACCTACGTGGTTCACATACATTTTACCTTGGAGTACCTGGTACTGCCAAAAGTTATATGGCTAAGTTATTTGCTAGTATGTTCGATTATACTGGTAAAGATGGTTCAAATAGCTACTTTGAGTATGGATTTAATCCATTCACAAAGGTTACTGATGTTTTTGGACCAACTGATATTTCAGCACTGAAAAATTCGATTTTGAAATATAAATCTGATAATTACCTCCCTAATGCTAGAATTGCGTTCTTAGATGAGTTAGGTAGAGGTGAAAAAGTTCTTGATACTCTTCTAACTATTATCAATGAACGAGAATATAAGGTGGATGGAAAAACTGAATTAGCACCACTTGACATGGTAATTTCTGCTAGTAATCAGAAAATCACAGGCTCACATTATGAAGCATTGCGTGATAGATTTTTACAATGGTTCGTTCCAGCACAAATAGATGATGATGATATGCTGGAATATATCATGCACGATAAACCTGAAACACTTCCTAGTTTTACAGAAGTAGAACTGCTTCAAGCTAAGACTGAAACACAATCTGTGGTTATTTCAAAAGAAGTAGCCGATTTACTCAAAGAAATAGTATTAAACATCAGGAACGAAAAAGGTATTGTTGTTTCTGATAGACGTATTAAAATGATTGTACCGTTGATAAAAGCAGAAGCTTGGTTCAACGGTAGAACAGAAGCGATTGCAAGAGATTTACTTCCAATATGGAGTACTCTCTGGATTGAACCTGAACAAATTCCTACTGTAAAAGAAGTTGTTTCTGAAATAGCTGTACCTGTTATTGCAGAAATAAACAAGATTAAAGAAGATAGTATTATATTGGTTCAGGATTGGAAACGTGACCCAGTGAAACACAGAACTGAGGATGTTTCAAACAAACTCAAAAAAATGAAAAAGAAATTGAGTAAACTTGTCATTGAACCAGAAGATAAATCGGCATTAGATACGGCTGATTTGATGATTTCTAAGTTCCAAACTTCTGTAGCTAACATTCTAGTAGCAGAAATGCACAACTTGAATATATAAACAGGTATAACAGCCGATGTTCTAGTGGAAACACAGAACATCGGTTTTCTGGGTGTAAGTAGTTTCGTACTGACTTACAATATTTTATTTAATGGAGTTTAAAAACTATGGATAAATACGCTAAATTCAAGAGAGAAACAGAAGAGAAAATCAATAAATTTCCGTTCATGTTTGCATTCAGTCAGAAACAATTATTTGAAGGAATGAAAGAAAAATACGGATTGGAACAGACTGAAACAAACAAACTTCTTTCAATTGGTGCTGGTGGTTTCATACTCAAAGCTGATAATGATAAACTTGATAAAATGAATGCAGATATTGAAGCTGATAGAATTGAACTAATGAAAGATGATAGTTTTGTTTTTCAAGCTATGAAGTATGAATTGTGCAATCACGAATTCTGTATAACATATGATGGTACAGATGCACTAGAAGCTATCGGATTAACACCTGATGATATTAGAAACAGTGAAAGATTAGCAGGAATTTACCTCGAAGCTAGAAGTGAAGTTCTAACTAATTCACAAAATTAAAATAGGAAGT
>Ga0164315_10002601_pt1 | contig 13839 bp, 11 predicted proteins | sample GuaBasSedimGuay6_FD_113737 | JGI IMG/M metagenome (GOLD analysis project Ga0164315, IMG submission 113737) | Subseafloor sediment microbial communities from Guaymas Basin, Gulf of California, Mexico - Guay6, Core 4569-2, 0-3 cm | ecosystem: Environmental > Aquatic > Marine > Hydrothermal vents... | reverse complement strand
CTACTTTTCAATAAAAGGAGAATTCAAAAAAGCTGGAAGGCGAAATACCAATAAACCATTAATGGTAAATGTAGAGGGAAATCCAGTATCTACTTGGTATTACAATCCTAAAGAAGTAGTAAGTTTAGCCTCTAACATTTATAAAACAACAGCTATAAACCCCATCGGTGTCAAAATACCCCCTTCTTATTTAGAGTCGTTTTTTTCAAAAAAAAGGAGCTTATTAAAACTGCTAATTTGGGCTGAAAGATTATTTTCAAATCGGTTTTGGGCAAAATATGATGATCATTATTTAATACTATTTCAGAAAAAAGAATAGAACACGGAGAACACGGATTTTACAGATAGGTCACGGACAATTAGGGGTGAAAAAGTTAGCTAAAAAAACGTCCCCAAAACCGAAAGTTTTCATATTTTTAAAAAAAACAATCTTATCAACAGTGCTAATTCGTTTAATCCGTAAAATCAGTGTTCCTATTATATGAGTATCGTACTAAGCCACGCATATTATATAAATGAAGATCCTTTGGAGGCAAAGATCATGAAGCCCTACACTCCATTGGGATTGTTATACATTTCGGCTTATTTAAATGAACAGCAAATTGAGAATCATTTGTTCGATGCCACTTTTTCCAACAAACTAGAACAACTCCATTTTATAAAAGAAAAGAAACCTTCAGTAGTTGCTATTTATACCAACTTAATGACTAAAATTAATGTGATTAAATTGGTTAAAATCTTGAATACTGAACCAAAATATGGTTTCCCAAAAATAATATTAGGAGGTCCAGATGTTACCTATAACCTTGAAAATTATTTAAATGCAGGAGCACACTTTATAGTCATTGGAGAAGGGGAACAAACAATGACAGAATTGTATCGGGCTTTAATTCAAAATTCTGATGTTTCAGTCATTAATGGGATTGCATATTTAGAAAATGAGGTCCTAAAAAAAACTGCTCCTAGAGAAAAAATAAAGGATTTAAGCAAGCTTCCTCTTCCAAATAGAGCGGGAATACAAATTGAAAAATACCTTCAAGTTTGGAAAGAAAATCATGGTAAAAGCTCCATGACCATCAGTACTCAAAGGGGTTGCCCCTATACCTGCAAATGGTGCAGTACGGCTGTTTACGGGCAGAGTTATAGAAGAAGACCAGCAAAGTTGGTCATTAAGGAAATGGCAATGCTTCAAGAAAAATACCATCCCGATACCATTTGGTTTGTTGATGATGTTTTTACGGTAAGCCATAAGTGGATCAAAGAATTTCATAAGGAATCACAAGAACAAAATGTTATCATCCCATTTGAATGTATTACTCGTGCAGAGCGTCTTAATGAAGAAATTTTACACTTATTAAAAGAAGCGGGTTGCTATAGAATTTGGATTGGGGCAGAAAGCGGATCACAAAAGATCATCGAAGCAATGGATAGACGTGTAGATGTAAATGTTGTGAAAGATGCCATTATTAAAACCAATTCAATCGGTATTGAGACAGGCACATTTATTATGTTGGGCTATCCAGGAGAGGACGAAAAAGATATTCAAGAAACCATTAATTACCTTAAGCTCGCCAATCCAACTTATTTTACCATTACTATTGCATATCCTATAAAAGGAACATCCCTTTATTCTGAAATTGAGAATGATATTACGGTTCAACCCAATTGGCAAACTTCAACAGACAGAGAAATTGATTTTAAAAGAACCTACTCCAGAAGATATTACGATTATGCTGTTAGGAAAGTTTCAAATGAAGTTAATTTTCACAAAGAACTATTAAAAGGAAAAAATAAAAGGCTATTGAATCTGATCAAATTAAAACTAAAGTCCTTCCTTGCAGAGGGCTTGATGATACTCTATAAATGAAAAGAATTAGTTATATAATAAGTTTTCTGCTGATCTCTTGTGTCAATTCAAGCTACGATGATATTGTTGAGGAAGAATCCAATCTTTTATTGAAATGGAATAAAGCCTATGAAGAAGATACTTTGGATAAATCTATAATTGGATTTCAATGGGCTTTATCCTATTTAGGGGCTATCCTTCCGAATCCAAATACTGGAATTAGGGTTCAAAATAATATCCTTGAAATCGATTTGGAAAAACTAGGTTTTAAGTCTCAAGCCATTCAAAAATTAAGGGCTTTGAACGAGGTTATTTTTGCTTCAGAAGAATATCGCATTACCGGGGCTATAGATCTGGGAAGGTATGTAAGTCTGTTGTTAGGAGCCTCCGATCATTATTATGAAATAACAGGAGTCCCCTATTTATTGAGTGATTTATTAGATAAATATGACTTGAAAAATGAAAGAGGATATGTGAATAATTCAGGTGTATCTTTTGAACATAGAATAATCAGTTTCTCTGAACAAAATGGTTTTGACCAAGTCTTTTTTTGTACTGAAATCGATCCCAACACTGGGACTATATTAGAATATGAAACTGTTGAAATTTTACCAAATGGCCAAGTCCTTTTTGGAATTTATAATGCCGAGGGGTTTCGGATAAGTAATACGGACCCAGCTCATTCTAAAGCTGGAAAGCCTGCAAAATGTATGTGGTGTCATGAATCAAGGATTCAACCTCTGTTTAGTGAACAAGATAACTTTGATGGATTTTTACCCTATCTCGAATTTAAAGAGGTCATATCCGATTACCGAAGTTCACATCGCGCTTTACAATTTTCGCTTTTTGATGGTGTCGATTTTGAGGAGACACAACAACATACACTAACTGAACTTCTTTATATTACCTTTATGGAGCCAACAGCCGAACGATTAAGTATAGAATGGGGGGTGCCAGTTGCTGAAGTAGAGAACTTACTTTCAGGTTTAACAACTCATAAAAATGAAGAATTTTTTTATTTAGGAGATTTGTATGATAGACATGAAGTAGCCCCTTTTGCTCCATTTTCAGGATTACAAGTTTCGACTAGCGTGCGAGAAGAATCTGAAATAGAAGTTAATTATATAAATTAGTTGACCATAAGAAATGACTTTCTTTAAATACATATCTACATCCAATTTAGGCTTGGTTTTTAATGCCCTAATTTGTAGTTTTTTTATTTTTATAGCTATCGATTTTGCGCCTCATGATTTTGCGAATTATTATTTCGGCGGGACTTTTATTAGGGAGGGGCTTTTTACTTCTGATATATACTTTCCACATATCTTTAATCATGAAATCTCAGCATTAGGATATGAAAACTTATTTGTGAGTTTTGCACCGAACACTCCTTTTTTAGGGGCTTTATTTTTTCCTTTAAGTTTTTTCTCTTTAGCAACTGCTAAAATTATATCTAATATTGGCAGCCTATTATTGTTTTTATATAGCCTTCGGAATTTGATAAAAACCTATCGCATCAATCCTATTTATTTATGGTTACTTCCACTCGTTTTCTTTATACCACTACGAAATAACTTTCTATTCGGTCAAGTCTATTTAGTATTGTTTTTCTTGCTTACTGAAGGGTTCCTTGCCTATAGAAAGAACAAGTATTTAAAAATGGGATTGTTTTGGAGTTTCGCTATTCTACTGAAAGTGTTTCCTGTGTTGCTTTTTGGAATGTTACTTTTCAGGAAAAAATATTGGGGGATTATTTATTTAAGTGCTGCTTGTATTGTTCTGCTTTGCTTTTCATTAGTAATAAGTGGGTTTGAGATCTGGGAATTTTATTTTAGCTCGGTGTTACCCAAATCAGGTAATGGAGAGATCGCAGGAGAATTTGTTCAGAATTACCAGTCAGTTTTTATGTTTTTAAAGTATGTATTCCCAACTAACATTCTTGCTTTTTCTATGCTTTTATTTCTATTTAAACTGATGCTTTTAGTGCTGGCTTATTTTGTTTCAATACGTGAGAAATCAAAATTAAAAGTTTTTGCTTTTTGGATGCTTTTGACTATTCTACTATCTCCTTACGGGAGTACCTATACCAATTTATTGATCTTATTCCCATTCTTATATTTTATTAAAAAAGCTGCTTTCAGAAAGAAAAATGTTGGTATTATTATTTTAATTTTATTAATTACAACAATTCCCATTTCATATTTTTCAAATTTTGAGATTCCTTTTTCATTTCCGAGAATGTGGCTGTTATTATTGCTTTTATTTGTTTTGATAAAAGATAATCTCTTTCAAATAAATTGGAAAAAAAGTCTCCTATTTATTCTCCCAGTATCCTTTTTATATTTCTTTTTATTTCTTCCGAAGAATGATATGACCAAGTTTGAATCTATTTCTTCAGATCACATTCTAAGCTACGACTTCACTATAAAAGATGGTTTTTTGCATTATAAATTTTGGGATGCAAAAGGAGAACACTTACAAACAACAGAAATACAAGTTACAACTATTGATACCAGCAATATTTATCTAATAGATAATCAAATAATTTATAAGAACAAACAACTAACATTTGGAAAAGATCATAAATTAAAGCCTGCAATTATAAATGGTCAAACTCTTGTTTATCTAAGTGATATTAAAAAAGGAATTGGATTTTATAGTTTATTAAGTTCGCCTATTAATATTAATAAATAATGATTGCTAAAAAAATAATTGACCGTTTTAAAACCATTTCTCTTTTTGGAATGAGCCAATTATTAAGTGCTTTTTCTATCTTAATACTTTCTTACATTATTATTCAATTTCACTCTGTTGAATTATGGGGGGAATATGTTGAGGTTTTGATTTGGACTAATGTTTTCTTACTTTTTTTGTCATTTGGTAATAATGATTATTTATTAAAAATATTTAGTGACAATCCTGCAAAAATTAATCAACGATGGATAAATAATCTATTTGCTAGAAGCATCCTATTAGTTCCTAGTTTATTACTAATTCTTTTTATTCCAATTTTCAATCATTTAGAATTGGTGATTTTTTTAATTATTCTGTTTCAATTTTTAAATCAATCTTTTAAATCTCTAATCGTATTTCACAGAAAATTTACTCTTAATATTGGCATAGAATTAAGTTATTTATTGACGCTAATTGTACTTGTGTTTTACAATATAGAATCTATTAATTTAAAATTATTACTACAATTAATATTGTTTGCTCAAGGATTTAAACTCTTATTGTTTTCGACATTATTATTAAAAGATTTTAAACAAATTAAGCTTCAATTTCAATTATTAGAGTTAAAAAAATCCATTCCTTTTTTCATTCCTTTAGCAGTTGGAACGTTTAGATCAAAAATTGATGCCTATTATGGAACTCATTTTTTTAGTGTTTCACAGCTAAGTAAATACCAAGTTTTTTTAAGTTTTTTAACATTAGCTCAAATGACCAGTTCATTTGCCATTACACCTTATTTAAAAAACTATTATCGTTCTAGTAATACAGCAATTAAAAAGACACAAAAAAGGTTTTTTGTTTTTGGTTGGGGATTTGCAATTATTGTAACAGTTTTAATGTATGTAGCTATTTCAGAAATATATACTCTAGAATTTACTCTTCAACAATATGGAATGGCATTTTTATTTATGATTCCACTATTTTTACACGTACTTTTAGTAAGTGAATATTATAAAAAGGACAAACAATTTAAAATTGCTTTTTTTGCATCAATTGTCGTTTTTATTCAAATAATAATTGGTTATTTTTTAATAAAATATTGGAATATAAATGGCGCTTTACTATTAAAATTAATTGGACAATGGGCTATTGTAATCATACTATGGTTTTGGATTAAAAAACAAAAATAAATTGAAAAACTTCATTAAAAACATACTAATTATTCTTTGGAAAACCTTTAGTCCAAAATCAAATCAAGATTTTTTATTTATCATGGGGCATCCAAGAAGTGGAAGTTCTTTACTAATGCATATTCTTGAGTCTAATGATGAATTAATTGGCTACGGTGAATATTTTACTAAATATAAAGATTCAAAAAGTTTGTTAAAATCAGAATTTGATATTAGAAGAAAATCGAATCAACTTTTTAAGAAATGCAAATACATTGTAAACCAAGTTAACCATCATTCGGTAACTCCAAACTTAAAGCTGCTTATTTCAAAAACTAATAAGCACATACTACTTATTCGTAATCCGGAAGACACTCTATCAAGTATGATTAAACTTTCAGATAGTGTTAATCAACCAATGAGTCAAGAAGCAGTAACCTATATTTATATAGAACGATTAGAATATTTAAAGAAAATGATAGGTTTAATTGATCCTTTAAATTGGATTTTTATTAGTTATGATGACTTATTAAATAATCCAGAGGAAAATTTAAATAATCTAAGATATTTTTTAGACCTTAAAGAGCCTTTAAAAAAAGAATATCAACTAAAAAGATTTACTCAAAAATGGGGTGATCCTTCAAAAAACATTACTAAAGGTAAAATATTTAAACCTACTTCTGATAAAGTGATTATCGAAGCTAAATTATTAAAAAAGGCCTCAAAAGTTTATACTGAAACGTATGTTTTTTTAAAGTCAAAACTATTATTAAGACCTAATAAAAATTGAAGCAAAAAAAGAATATCATCGTTGTTGGGTACCCTAAAAGTGGGACAAACTGGCTAAGTAGATTGGTTGCTGAATTATTGCAATGCAATTTTTTAGGGGATTGGGGTTTTGAAACTGTTAATGCTTCTAGCATTAAAAGAGAGAATAGTGTATCTGAATTTCAAGTTTATAAATCACATCATATCCAAAATGAAATTGAAAATGCATCTGATAAAAAAGTATATAAAATAATTTATATCATTCGTGATCCAAGAGATATTGTTATTTCAGGTGCTCATTTTTTTAATTTCTCTTCACCATTAGGTTCTTTTTTTAAAAAATTTCGATTAAATAATCTTTTAAAGGATTTATCTTTTGAAAAGAAAAAGAAAAAAATGATTAGAGCTATACTCTATGGTAATAATAAAAATAAAACATTTTGGTTAGGAGTACCTTGGTCTTTACATTATAAAGATTATTTAAAAAAGGAAGTGCTTTTTATAAAATATGAGGATTTATTGAAAAACCCAGAAAATGAATTAGAAAGTATATTAAACTACCTAGACTTAAAGGTTAATTATCAGCATATTAAAGAAAGTATTAGAAATCAATCCTTTCAAAAAAGACAAAAAGAAGTACTCCAACAAGAACATAAAAATCTAATTAAATTAGTGCGAAAAGGTTCCTCGGGCTATTGGAAAAATGAGTTTACAGAAGAAGAAAAAAAAATGTTTAAACTAAAACTGAAGGACTCGAATAATCTTTATAATTTTTAAATTATCATTCCCTTGCATACTATAAATAATGAAAAATAAAATCCTCATATTTAATCCTCGTAGTGCCAATGGCAAACACCGTATGCCTAATTCTATTTTGCAGGTAGGGGCTTCTATATATGGAAAACACGATTGTATTTTTGTAGATGGAAACCTGGAAAAAGACCCCTGGAAGAGTATTCAGAACTATTTTGACACTGGTGAATTCAAGTACTTCTGTTCTACAGTAATGCCGGGACCTCAGTTAAAACAAGCCATTCCTTTTACCAAAAAAATAAAGGAACACTATCCTGAATGTATAACTATTTGGGGAGGGTATTTTGCTTCCAATCAATATAAAGCCGCTATCGAATCTTCCTTTGTGGATTATATTATTAATGGTCCGGGGGATCGTGCTTTTCCTTCTTTGATCGAGTTTTTAGAAGATGATTTCGATACCGAAAAAGATTCCGACCTTCGTCTGAATGACATTAAAAACCTAATCTTCAAAAACTCAAAAGGTGAAATCGTTAAAACCCCCAAAGAAGAACTGCTTGACCAAGATTCACTTCCTCCTTTGCCTTACAAACATCTAGATTCGTTTTACAGCTTAGAGAATTATTTAAGTAAAACCTTTTTAGGAAGAAACACCTTTAGTTATCATTCTAGTTTGGGCTGCCCTTTTACCTGTTCTTTTTGTGCGGTAGTGCCTATTTATGATGGCCGATGGAAGGCAAAATCGGCAGAAGCCGTCTATAATGATGTCAAGTATTTTAAAGATCGGTATCATATTGAAGCCATAGAGTTTCACGATAATAATTTTTTTACCTCCAGAAATCGAGTCATTGAATTTTCTGAATTGATCAAGAATGATGGAATTACCTGGTGGGGTGAAGGCCGTATAGACACCATCAATAAATATAGTGATGAAGATCTAATTTTAATGAAAGAAGCGGGTTGTAAAATGATCTTTTTAGGTGCCGAAACAGGAAATGATGAGATCTTGAAGCAAATGAATAAAGGCGGAACCCAAACTGGTGAAACCATCAGAGAATTTGTAAAACGATTGCACCCAATTGGAATCATTCCAGAACTGTCTTTTGTACTCGGTATGCCTGCTGAAACTCCCGAAAAAGTAATGCAGCAAATCGAATGGGATATCAATTTTATAAAGGAAATTAAGGAGATAAATCCCGATGCCGAAATCATTATATATCTCTACAGTCCAGTTGCTACAGAGGGATCTGAATTATACGAGCAGATCCAAAAAGCAGGTTTTAGTTTCCCTCAAAAATTAGAGGATTGGTTAGATCCTGCCTGGGAAAATTTCGATTTAAGGAAAAATCCGTTGACTCCTTGGCTTAGTCCGACCATGGTAGATAAAATTAAAAATTTTGAAACGGTTCTAAACGGGTATTATCCAACAGCAACCGATTTTAGAATTAAAGGAATTAAAAAAACGCTGCTTAAATTGGTGTCTGGATGGCGCTACAAAACTGGTTTTTATAAATACCCTTATGAAATAAAAATATTGCATAAAATATGGAAATACCGTCAACCTGAAACAGAGGGTTTTTATTCTGAATGATAAGTAATAGAACACAGATGACACAGATACAACGGATTAATAACAGATTGATCTGTGCGAATCTGTATAATCTGTATAAATCCGTGTTCCTATAAATATGTCAAAACTAAGATCCATCATAAAACGAATAACGAAACCATTTTTAAATACATGGTTAAAATTCTATTACAGAAAACCAAGATCTTATTCCTATCAAGATATTGAAATAATGGTACATCCAGAAGTATTTCCTCCCCATCTCACCTTAAGCACAAAAATACTATTGGATTTTATTTCTGAAATAAATTTGGATAATAAAACCCTATTAGAGTTAGGATGTGGATGTGGCATCATCTCATTATTAGCAAGCAAGAAGGGTGCAACAGTAACCGCCTCAGACATTAACAAAATAGCTTTGGAATATCTGGAAGCTTCTTCAGAAAAAAATCAACTAAAAGTTTCATGCCTGTATTCTAATCTGTTTGAGAATTTACAGGGAATATCTTTCGATTATATCATTATCAACCCGCCATACTATCCAAAACAGCCTAAAAATACTAAGGAAGAGGCTTGGTTTTGCGGAGTAGAGTTTGAGTACTTTAAAAGACTATTCGAACAACTCCCTGATTTTCTTTCAGAAAAAAACAAAACCTATATGATACTTTCCGAAGATTGTAATCTTAAAAAAATAACATCAATAGCTGATAGAAACAATGTATTATTCAAACCCGTTTTCAGTATTAAAAAAATGGGAGAATTAAATACCATCTATTCTATAATACAAACCGATAAGTAGCTTTAATCAAGAATGTGTTCTCTGGTTTCTGACTAAATAATTGGTTGTCAATTATAGTATCAAAATCATTTAAAGCATCTCCAAAACCAGTAATTCCTTGTGACCAAACAAAGAAGATCTCAGAGCCTGGAATATATTCCCATCGCAATACTAAGTTGGATCTAAATTGAACATAGGCAAAATTTGGATCTCCAAAGGAATAATCTGTTTTTCCATCTTGGTTCTCATCAACGTTATAGACCCCATCTTCAAAATTAATTTGATTATCGCCATACCAAGTTACTCGTTCATATATATTTTCAGCAGCAGCGTTATTTACATAATTAAAATTTGAATAAATTCCTCTAGCAATAAAAGGTTGCCCATAATATTGAAGTGTTAGATCTGGATTAAAGGTATAGTTCACTCTCAAGGTTGCACTTAAAGTTTCCTGATCAATCTCACTCATGATATAACGAGTAGTACCAACGTAATCTTGTTGAGTTACATACTGAGTCTTATTGGGGTTACTTTCATACTCTGTGGACAATGATAGACTTAAGGCATTCATTGGCTGGTAATTCATTCGAACAACATATCGTACTAATGAAAAGTTATCCTGTTTCATTTGTGAATTAACATAGCCCAACGTTCCACTAAACTTTTTGTTTCGATCTGTTCCCGAAAATAGGTAGAAAAAGTTTTCCTCAGACCATCTCCATCTTGGACCACCTCTTAAAACTGTATTGCTAAAAATTCTGGGTTTATGTCCAACTCCTGCATCGGACCACCAATTGTTTTTATAGTTAATGTCTCCTTTTAATTCATATTCAATCCGGTTATAATTCCCATCAAAATCATAGGCAGAAAATTGTTCTACCCGTATTTGTGCTCTTCGATACCAGCTTGTTGGTTTATTAAATTCTCTAACTATTTCTGCGTATTGACGAACATCATCTGCTTGTCTTAAAAATCCGATATCATTCAATTCTAATTCTGGAGAGCGCCAAGTACCTCCAATTTCATAACGCCAATTTCCTCCTCCTTGTTTCCCAAATTCAAATCTTCCTCCGGTTCCAGTTAATGAAGTTCTTGTTGGATCTACCTCAACATGGCCTGCATCTTCTCTTTGAAAAAGGTGGGTTAATGATTCTTGAGTTCGTAAAATAGCTTCTTCGCTACCATTCACATTACTCAATACAAAATCACCTTTCACATAAAATTCTCTGTCTTTCCAGTTATGCTTAAAATCCAATCCTCCTGTATATGCACTTTCATGCAAGAAATCAAGATTCCCTTCAATATTGCGATTGGTTGAAGTAAAAATCCCTCCTAAATAGGTGTTGTTTTCATTAAAATCTTTTTGTAACCTTCCAACAAAATAGTTGGTTAATGGTTCCACTATTTCTTCTCGTTCTTCTCCTAATTCATCTAGACCATCTAAATATTCCTGATCATCACTGAGTTCTATTTTAGCATATTCTTTTGCTGTCACACTTTCAAGAACTCCAATAGACCAACCATCTTTGGTCTTGCCACTAAATTTAGCAGCCCCTAAAATGGTCGTAAAGTCTGGAATCTCTTCATATTCACCTTTTCCAATATCCGCAGTTGAATATCCCTGAGGACTCCTTCCAATCCGTCTGGAAAAAAACAAATTGTCCAAGTTTCCACTAAATCTGTAATCGTATATATTTTTATTTTCAACAAAGAATGGACGTTGTTCTCTAAAAAATATTTCAAAACCATCTAATGATATTGCTCCTGGGTCCGCTTCAACTTGTCCAAAATCTGGATTAACAGTTAGATCGACTGTTAGGTCATTTGTGATTCCAATTTTAGCATCTATTCCTGCTGCAAGTTTTGTATCTGTTCCATCTCTAAATGGATTTCCTGCTTCTTTAGGATAGGTATCTAATTGAGCAACTCCATAAGGTTGTATTTCCAATTGTTTTTGAGGCTGTAGTCCAATTAATCCTTTAAGGTGTCCAAATTCACTAACCCATCCTGGAGAATTAGCAAGTATATGTTGCCAAACAGAACGCTCTTCTGTTCTAAAATATCTTCTAGTTGCCTGTAAGCCCCATACTTGTTCTTGCTCACTACTAAAACGTAATTGACTTAGAGGAATTCTAAATTCGGCAGTCCATCCTTGATCATCAACTTGTGATTTAGCATACCATATTGGATTCCAGCTAGAATCCCAATTATGTCCATTTTCAGACACAAACTCGTCTCCTTTAACTCCTGCTGCTGTTACGGTAAATGAAAATGCGGTGCGTTGATCATGATAACTATCTATATTAACTTCAACAAAATCTCCTTCAAAACCATCTCGCCTTGAAAGTCTCTGCTCTATTTTATCGGGTTCTGCGTCAAAGCATCTAAAAGCAAAATAGATGTTTTTATCATCATATATAACTTTAAATTTTGTTTGCTCGGTAGGAGGCGTACCATTATCAGGCTGGTTTTCTATAAAGTCTGTTGCCCAATCAACGGCATCCCATGCTGTATCATCTAATATTCCATCAATTTTTGGTGCAGATTCATTTGGGACAGATTTGGTTGTATAACTTCTTTTAACAGGCTTGGCTTGTTCGTCTGTTTTAGTAGTTTCTTCTTGAGATAAACCTAGAAAAGAACAAAAGAAAATGATGGTTAAAAAGAATGATGATTTGGTCATGGTTTATAGTTAGTTTCTTTAGAGACATAAATTTCTTTAAAATGTTACAGATAGCATAGTATTTAGGAGAAGTTTAACTTAAATAAAAACGAAATTTTACGACAGAAAAAATTTAAAACGTGACTATTTGTTATTCAATTAAATAATAGTACATTTGCAGCCCGATTTATCCAAAAGAAGGAATGTTAAATAAGCTTGTAGGTGAATGCAAGTAGAAAAATTAAAAAAAGTGGATACATTAAGTTATAAAACAATTTCTGCAAATAAAGCTACCGTTACAAAAGAATGGTTGCATGTAGATGCTGATGGTCAAACTTTAGGTCGTCTTGCCAGTAAAGTAGCAATTTTGTTACGTGGTAAGCATAAACCAAGTTTTACCCCTCACGTTGATTGTGGTGATAATATCATCATTACAAATGCTGATAAGATCAAACTTTCAGGAAATAAATGGGAAGCTAAAACGTATATTAGACATACGGGCTATCCAGGTGGACAACGTAGTTTGACTGCCAATGAACTATTTGCTAAAGATCCTACAAGACTTGTAGAAAAAGCTGTAAAAGGAATGTTACCTAAAAATAAATTAGGTGCGGCTCTTTTCAGAAATCTAAAAGTATATGTTGGAGCTGATCACGGTCAAGAAGCACAAAAACCAAGAACCATTAACCTTAACGATATCAAGTAATGGACGTAATACATAAAATAGGTAGAAGAAAAAACGCTGTTGCACGTATATATGTTTCCAAAGGAAAAGGAAAGATAACGGTAAACAAACGTGAAATGGAAAATTACTTCACAACAGGTACATTACAATATAAAGTTAGACAACCCTTATCTTTAACAGATAATTTGAAAAGCTTTGATATTACTGTAAATGTTCATGGTGGAGGAAATACCGGACAAGCTGAAGCTATTCGTTTAGCAATTTCTCGTGCAATGTGCGAGTTAAACGAAGAACACAGATTGGTTTTAAAACCAGAAGGTTTATTAACCAGAGACCCTAGAATGGTAGAGCGTAAGAAATTCGGACAGAAGAAAGCGCGTAAGAAATTCCAATTCTCGAAACGTTAGTCTTCGAAACACTCAGACAGCAGTTTTTTATTAAACTATTGTCAAAATATCTGGAAATTATTCCAGTTAAAGTTCATAAAAATACTAATTATTAATAAGCTGTTAGTCCCGCTCTGCCGAGTGGGACATTAGTTTAGCATCTAAATCCCTTAGGGCTCCAAGTTTTAAAACTGGAATTTCGAACAAGGCGGTTGACATCTAAACATTACAGAACGTAAACTAAAACAAAATGGCAGATAACAAAGAAGTCAAAGACTTACTAGACGCAGGTGTACACTTTGGTCACCTCACCAGAAAATGGAATCCGAATATGGCACCATATATTTATATGGAGCGTAATGGAATTCATATTATCAATCTTTACAAAACCACTGCAAAATTAGAAGAAGCTAACGAAGCGCTGAAGAAAATTGCATCAAGTGGAAGAAAAATTCTTTTTGTAGCTACCAAAAAACAAGCAAAAGACATTGTTGCTGAAAAAGCAGAAAGTGTTAATATGCCTTATATCACAGAGCGTTGGCCCGGTGGTAT
>Ga0164315_10002600_pt1 | contig 13845 bp, 9 predicted proteins | sample GuaBasSedimGuay6_FD_113737 | JGI IMG/M metagenome (GOLD analysis project Ga0164315, IMG submission 113737) | Subseafloor sediment microbial communities from Guaymas Basin, Gulf of California, Mexico - Guay6, Core 4569-2, 0-3 cm | ecosystem: Environmental > Aquatic > Marine > Hydrothermal vents >... | reverse complement strand
TTCGCTACTCATTTTCTGATAATCTCGTTGCTCTTTAAATTTCTGAAAATCATCATTGCCAACTGATGGAAACTCAGTTTTGATTTCAGTTGATAAGGTCGAAATAATTCTTTCGCCAAGAATATTTGAATATTTACCCTTTAATGCTTTTTCATACCATTCCACAAGTTCATCAATGGTAATTATTGCTTGTATTCGAGAACGCCACCCAATTTGAGTTAATAGAGAATTAATTATACTTTCTTCAGAATCTTTACATACAATAATGATTTTATCTGATGTTACTGATGTAACCACATTTTCTGCTAATTCTTCATCCAGTGATAAATGCTTAATTTGTACTACTGACCCAAAATTAGCATACATATCCAAACCTCTATCAGCGGCATTCGTTACACCAACTCTATTAAAATGCGCATCAAGCGTTTTTCTATTATTTTTAGAATTTAAATTTAAAACTTTTTCTGCAAAGGAAGAAAATTCCTTTAGTATATTGAGGTTTTCATTATTGTAATAAATGTCAACCTTAACATCTATTGCTGTAGTAAGGACTTCAAACAACGAGTACACGACAATTTCAAAAATCTTATCAAGACTTCGCTTTAACCCAGGTTGCTCCCAGAATTGACCAAGAAACTCTTTAATATCAAAGGTGTCCTTATTACTTTTTAAACAATAATTAAGAGCACTTTCAAGCTGAAGGTGCTTATCTTCAAATGCTTTGTAAATATACGCTTCAACTACACCACTTTTCTGATTTTCATTTCCTAATATTTTAAGAACATGAGGTGGAATAGCATTTTCTTCAAATAAATTGTCTTGGAATTTTGCACTTGATGTGCTTATTCGACCCAAAAACTGCATGCAAATAATATCACGCCATTTTTTAGATGGATTTCTATAGGTTTCCAAATCAGATAGCTTTATATTTAACTGTGGATTGGTTCTATGATGATAAAGAATTTCAGCAATTTGAATTGGTTTATAAAGATGAACTCTTGATTTTTTTATAATCGAATCAAGTGCTTTTTTTGCATTATCTACATTAACTGACATTCTGGCTGAACCCATATTTCTAATTGTTTTAATGATGGTATTGTTTGTTTTTTATTTGAAATACTTTTTAACATTTCTCCAGCAACAGCCTTGATGACAGGAACTGCTACGCTATTACCGACCTGTTTTCTTATTTGTGTGTAAGGTACTACTATTTTAAAGCTATCAGGAAACCCTTGTAATCTAAGTAATTCTCTTGGGGTTGGTCTTCTAATACCGTTGACGACCAAGTAGTTATATGATGCGCCTGCCCTTAATGCACATGAATATTCAAGGGCAGATATGTTGCCACTTTTATTTTCGTGCCAAATCGAAGGAATGGGGTAATTTGGCTTCACTTTTTCAAACCTTTTTTTTCTAATTTCTTCTGAAACAAAATATTGTTGCTCTATTCTTTCATCATCTTCCAGTACGTCCGCCAAGTCAGGTTTTATCCCAGTTGGTTTAGGAAATGAAAACTGAATATTATCTTTAAACCCTACGATGATAGTTCGTTCCCTTTTTTGTGGCACACCAAAACCAAGCGAATTTAGAATAGTGTGATGCACAAAATAACCTAAGTCTTCCAAATGCTGGGTTATTATTTTAAAAGTTCTTCCCTTGTCATGTGAATTTAGATTTTTTACATTTTCTAACATAAACGCATAAGGACTCTTAATTCTTAATATTTCTTCAATATTAAAAAAAAGCGTTCCTCTCGTGTCAGAAAATCCTTTTTGGTTTCCACATATACTAAAAGCCTGACAAGGAAATCCTCCTAACAATATGTCATGTTCAGGAATTTCATCTGGATTTATTTTGGTAATATCACCTGTAGGTCTTTCATAAAAATTTGCTTCATAAGTATCTTGAGCAAAACTATCCCACTCAGACGAAAAAACGCATTCACCACCATAATACTCAAACCCAAGTCTAATCCCACCTATACCAGCAAATAGATCAATAAATTTAAACTTCATCATTTTATATTCCAATTTATTCCCATCTGCGATTAGTTCTTTTACCTATAACACCGTTCTTGATCCGCCGATAGGTCGGATCCAAGACCAAGTTAGAATTAATTTTACCTGATTTCCAATTATTATGGTGCTATTCCTAAGATTAAAACAGGAAGATCAATATTTGATACTCCTCTATTTTTTAAATCCCAAACAAACTGCTCAAAGTAGCTAACTCCAGTAGACATTTCATCAGCTAAATCCTTAATAGGAACGATTTCAACTCCAACTTCTATACCAGCCAATTTCCTAAAAATAGTCATTTTTGCACAGACGTTATATACCATAAAGGCATATTTTCCAAATTGCACCTCTACACCAACTTTATCTTTAACAAAATCCATTTCTCTGAAAGGTATTTTACCAACAGATTTTGGTTCATAACCTTTAATATAATGCTCATTAGAATAATCACATCGTACCTTATAATTTGTCCATTCCTTTGGAGCAAAATATTTTTTAAATTCTTTATTTAACTCAACAGGACTAAATAGCATTTTATCTGTCATTGTTTTTTCTTTGCTTTTCTTATTCTTACATAACAAAGCATCTGCACATACAATAACTTCTTTTATTTCCTTCAGATAAGATGGATATTCAGTTTCTATTTTTTCTTTACCAGCATTGAAAGAATATTCAGCTGCTATAATCATAACAATTTTTCCTGTTGCTGCAATTTCCATTCGCTAGGAACATGCGATATTTTTTCATTTTCAGTTGGTTTGTGAACAGGTTTTCCTAATTCCCTTTTTCTCAATCTTCCGTTTTCCAAGTCATTAATTCTTTTCATTGAAATATCACAATATTCTTTTTCTTTGTCAATACCAATGGTTTTTCGGTTATGTAATAATGCTGCTAGTAAAGTCGAACCAACTCCCATGAAAGGGTCCAACACTACACCATATTCATTTGACAAAGATAATACTAATCTTTCTACTAATTCAATTGGGTATTGGCAAGGATGAATCGTTTTTTCAGGATGATTTGATTTAACATTTGGAATATCCCATGTACAAGTATCAAAATCTGTGACAATTATTTCCCAAATATCAGAAGGATTTTTTCCTTTTGGGTTGCAAGAAAGTTGGCCTTTCTTATTACCTTTAAAATGTCTTTTGCCGGGATATTTAGAAGGTACCCTAACTGGATCTAAATTAAAAATATAATCATCAGTTTTAGAAAACCACAAGATAGTTTCATATCTTCCAGAAAACCTTTTCTTTGCATGTAATCCATGTCCAAAATACCAGATAATTCGATTTCTTAACTTCATCCCCAAATCAAATTTAAATATGTCATAATAGTAAATATCAAGCGGAAAAACTTCACCTTTTTCTATATAATTACCAACTTGCCAACAGAAATTGCCTTCTGGTTTTAATATTCTGTAACATTCTTCTATAACTTGTTTCTGGAATACAAAGTATTTTTTAAAGCTTTGACGGTTCTCGTATGATTTTCCTAAGTTATATGGTGGAGAACTAACTATTAATTCAACTGTTTCACTTGGTATTGTTCTTAATAATTTTAATGTATCTGTGTTTGCAATCAGTACATCAAAAGGTTGTTCATATGTATTACTTACTAATATATTTAATTTTTTATTGTCAAACATTGATAACAAATGATGTATCCTTTTTTCCAAAAAATTTCTAAAGTTTCTTCTTTCATTATATTTATAATGAACCCACTAACTCTTATGTTAATCGGCATTAGACATGGATGTAAAATGTCCGATTCAACGACTGGTTATCCATCGTTCCAACCGACCAAAGCGACTCGGAGAAGCGCTGGAAGGGCGGAGCGTCTCAGCAGGATAACACCATTCTTGAGCGGCTGAAAGTCCGCCTCCAAGATAAAGTTAGATAAGGTGCATGACGCTATCGCTTATGCACCCTACCAAATTAATTAAACATATACGGCTTACGAGTTACCAAATTAATTAAACATATACGGCTTACGAGTTTTCGCATGATTTATCTTTATAAACCAATACTTTGGGTCAAACGGGTCGCACCACCGCTCTTCAGCCGCGCGGCTTTTTGCGTCGGCTGCAAGGCAAAGTTAGAGCTTTTTTATCCAACAACTACTTCCTCTTTTTTTAATAAGAGGAATACCTTTCTTGAATTTTTCTTCATGAAAACGAAAAAGAAAGTTATTATAAAAAATGATACTAAACGCATTATTGTATTGTAAAAATGCCCTCAACATATAATCTTCATTCCATGCCACTCCAGTATAAATAAATCTTTTTGGATATTCGAAAGGATAAAAAATATCATGGAAATGGATATAAACCCCTTGATTGAGATATGGTAAAATTTCAAAAAAAATGTAATTAACATCACTGTTCACCTTAGAAACATGAGTTGAATCTATGAACAAAATATCACCAGCAGACAACGACGAGAATTTACTTAGAGGAATATCTTGAAGTTTCTTAGAAATCACTTCAATCTTGTTTAAATCATTCTCTTTTATTAGTGAGAACAATTTTTGCGGATAAGGTTCAATGAATGTACAAGAGATAGAATTATTAAAAAATAATTCATTAGTATCTAATGTCATACATGACGAATAACCCGAACCAACTTCAATAATCTTCTTGGGTTGTAGATGCCTAATCATAGAGTATAAAATTAGGCCATCTGAGTAACCATAAGAATTATTATTGTCAATACTTTTTTTAGAAAAATACCTCAATTTATCCATTTTGTCTTTGTTATCAAAAGGTATTTCTTGGTAGTATTTTACAAATTCATTAAGCAAAATGAGTTGCTTTGATTCATTCAGTTCAATACTAGGTATTTCATTTGAAAACGACTCAAAAATTTCTTTTTCTTTGAGCTTTATATCTTCTATAAGGGGATAAGGTGAATAAAAATGCCCAGGCAAGTGTGCCATTTGTTCCCTTTCACGAATAATTTTTCCACAGTAAGGCATTTTTTTGAGCAGTATTTTTATACCACGTTTTAAAATATTTTGCGACATGTATGATTTCTCTCTATCTAACTACTTATTATAAGGCCAATTTTCCCTGTTATTCCTAGATATTGACCGGAAATTCAGGCACATTTTCCCTCATAACTAATTATCCTGACTTTTTTCCAAAAAATTTCTAAAGTTTCTTCTTTCATTATATTTATAATGAACCCACTAACTGTTATTCCTAGATATTGACCGTTAATTCAGGCACATTTTCCCTCATAACTAATTATCCTGACTTTTTTCCCTCATAATAAACGTATTGACCGGGTTATCAGGAAGATTTCCCCTGTTTAAAAATTATCCTGTCAAATAGACTTGACATTATTTACCAAAACAAGCATACTGAATCATCTAATGCTTAATAAATTCATTATAATTAAAATTTAAATCTATGTCAACCGAAATGCGGAATTTAATGCGGCGTTTGCATTATTCTTTATCCATAGCGTTTACCTTAAAAAAATATAGCGAGCGTTGGGTAGGTAGAAAACCCACCTAATCTCAATATTATATCGCGATAAAACGTATCCGCATTTAAAGCCACTCTCTCAAATGCCCTACACGCGACGCTCCAAGCAAAGTGATGTAAACCTTACCTCCCCCCTGAAATAATGCAATAAAACGCAAAATAAAAACTTTTCATTATAAAACAACAAGTTACTGATGCTTATCTGTCGTAAAAAATGTAAAAAATTAAAGCAAGCGTAGCAAGCTTATGGTAGGTAGAAAGACGATAAAAATAAAAACTTATTATAAATCAATGCTTTGTGTCAAACTGGTTACATAAAGCGGATTACATCGGCACCCCAACAAACCCAGTTTTTATTTAAGCTCGGTTTTTAACCAAGAAATTTTTTGAAAAAAAAGTAGTGAACAGTTTATCCTCCAGATGTCATTTTCGTGAAAACGGGAATCCAGAGCTACTGATAGGTGAAATATGTTATCAATCAATTTGAATTTGGTTTTTATCCTGAATAATTCTATAATTCTGAAAATTCTGATTCAGACAATTTAATTCTACTTTGTTAGATTCAAAATAACTTAAAGTAGAATTATATAAGGTTTACAATCCTTTATATATTGTTTCACTGAAATGATTGGCGATCAGTATAAGCCTTTGAAAAAATTTCACCATTAATCATTAACCAAACCACTTAAAAAAATGTCACGTTATCGTAGGCGGCGTCGTCGCATATCTGAAATGAATGTTGTGCCTTATATTGATGTTATGTTGGTACTACTCATTATTTTTATGATTACTTCACCTTTGTTAAGCCGAAGCGTGGAAGTAGAATTGCCCACTGTTAGACAAGCAGAAAATGTTACCCCCACACAAACTAAATTTGTGATTGTCACTATTAATGCACAAGGGCAATTGTTTTTAGATGAAGACAAACAAACTCTCACAATGACTGAACTAATTATCCGTCTAACTGCCCTAATACGTTTTGAACCCAATTCTCAAGTATTCATTAGAGGCGATAGTCGATTAGCTTATGGGGAAATTATCAAAGTGATGTCGCTCTTGCAAGAAGTGGGGGTGTATAAGGTAGGATTATTAACAAAACCATTATAATAAGTTATTTTGTACCTATAGATGTTCAGAAAAATAATTTTTTGATCAAACCTGGCAGGTTTTGGAAACCTGCCAGGTTTTGAAGAATGATTTCAGTTTAAAAATCCTTCCATTCATCGTCATCTTGTTGGGAAAAACTGAAAACGTTAGGATTAGGATTTGGGAGGGGGAGCCATTTTTTAGTTTCGTCATGTTTTTTAAGCATGACTTTTGAAGATACCGTTGGTATCGTTTTGGCAGTTTTGAAAAAGGCAACATGTTCTTTAAGATTTTGAGCATCTTCTTTCATAGATTGGCTAGCATTGGCTAATTCTTGAACTAAAATGGCATTTTGCTGAGTGACTTGATCCATCTGCATTAATGCCTTATTGACTTGCTGAATGCCTGTTGACTGCTCATGACTCGCTGCTGCAATTTCCGCCATAATATCACTGACTTTTTTGACGACAGTTACAATTTTTTCCAAACGGGTATCGGATTGATTGGCTAAACGGGTACCTTCTTCGACTTTATTCACACTATCTTGTATCAATTCCTTAATTTCTTTAGCGGCAGTTGCACTACGTTGGGCAAGATGACGTACTTCAGTGGCAACAACTGCAAACCCACGCCCTTGTTCACCAGCACGCGCTGCTTCTACTGCGGCATTAAGTGCTAACAAATTAGTTTGAAATGCAATTTCATCAATAATACTAATAATATCAGCTATTTGTTGACTACTTTTCTTAATTTCAGTCATGGCACCTACAACATTGCCAACAACTTTTCTACCATTTGTAGCAGATTTTTCGGCATCGACAGCTAATTGTGCCGCTTCATTGGTGTGTTTAGCATTTTTCTGCACTGTGTCAGTCATTTCTTCCATACTCACAGTGGTTTCTTCTAAAACCGCAGCTTGTTCCTCAGTTCTTTGACTTAAACTGAAACTACCTTGTGAAATTTCAACGGCGGCATAATTGACTGTATCTGCGGTTTCCTTAATCGCGCCCATAACCACAGTCAATTGAGTCACTGTGGAGTTGACTTCCATTTTCAATTGTTCTAACAAACCGGCATAATTTAAAGTCATGCTTTGAGTCAAATCACCCTTCGCCATCGCCGCAAAAACACGTTTTAGCTCTTTAATCATTTGAAGGTTTAAATCCAACAATTGATTAATCATTTCGCTAAAGGTTTTGAAAAATCCCGTTTTAGAAGAAAGGTTAATGTGTTGTTGAAAATCTCCTTGAGAAGCGGCATACATAACAGCATTGACTTCTTGTTCCGTTGCTATTTCGGCTGATCGATCACGAAACTCTGTCACCCAACCTAAACGTTGCCCTTTTTCACTGAATACCGGATTAATACTAATATCAATATAAAGATTATCTATCGCGATATGGGTATGATGCGTGGTTGTGAGTTTATCTAGCAATTCACGCGGATGGCTATCAAATATATCAATGGATGTATCTAATAAACAATTGCTCTCAAAATCAGGTAATGCTTGGCGTAGTTTAGCATCGGATTTTTTTAAAAGTTGCGAAGCGGCATGATTAACATAAATAATTTGGTAATTATCATTGGCGATTAACACACTGGTTGTGACATTATCCAGGGCATGATTAATACGTAATGCTTTATCACGACTTTTACGCAGAGACTCATAAGCGGTATGGATATTATCGCGCATACCATTAATAGCATCTGCAATTTGCCCAATTTCATCTTGCCCAAAGTCAGGGAGACGATAAGTCATATCGTCACTTCCAGAATGGAATCCAGAAGTAGCCTTTAACATCATTTTAATGGGGTTGACAATATGTTTTTTACCGAAAAATAGGGAAAAAAGGGCAACCATAAAGGTTAATAATAATACGACAAAAAGAAATAGCTTAAGTTGGGCTACTTTTTTATCTGAAGCCTGTTCAAAAAAAATCACAGCTTTAACAGATTCAACCAAAATAGGCACCCAAGAATCATTTAGAGCGTTAATGGCATCATAGAACTTATCCGAAATAATATCCACTTGTGGATCGAGGATAATATTAAGTGCTTCAAGGGCTGGCTTCCATAAGCTTTGCACTTTACCTAATTGCGTTTCAATTTGCCCTGTACTCGCTGATAATTTAATATTTGCCCTGCTACTATTTTCAGCCATACCACCGTTTTTCAAAGCTGATAAAGACTTATCAAAAAAAATCACCATTTTTTTCAGTTTTTGTCGTTGCTCATTTGTAGATGATTCACTTTCCAATAAAGCTATCATAGCCCTCGTTTCATTTTCGATTTGGACAATTAGCATTTGTTGTCTAGCCGCGATGCCTATGATTGCAGCATCAGCCGTTTTACCGTTGATCATGTATAAAGAAATAATAACGGTAGCAACCATGAAAATGACAAAAGAACTAATGATGATAATAAATTTATTGTGAATACTCATTTTCAGTTATCAGTTACCAGTTATCAGTTATTGGTTATCAGCTTTTATCCTGCAAAAAATCCGATTTTTGGAAAAATCGGATTTCTTATAATTAATGCTTAATCTTTAAGCCAACAAAACGCTGTTTGACGACTTTTTGCCCCTCAGGCGATAATACCCAATCTAAAAAGGCTTTGACTTCGCCTTGCGGTACACCCTTAGTCGCAATATGCAAATTTCGGGTAATGGGATAATTAGGATTATTGACATTTGGCTCTTGACCGTCTACACTTAGACTTTTTAACCCCTTTTTGCCAATAAGAAAAGCAAAACTCAGTTGCCCAATTGCCCCCTTTTTCCGCGCAACAACGGAAAGCATTTTCGCATCTGGCGTAATAACTTTCACCCCCTGATAATTTTCACCATCAAGTATTGCATTGGCGAAAACTTTTCGTGTAGCGGAGGAACGCTTAACAACCAGGGCTTCGATAGGCAAATCATTGCCCCCTACTTCGGACCAATTTGTGATTTTGCCAGTGAAAATGCCCTTCAATTGTTCTGAACTTAATCCCGTTACGGGATTATCAATATTAACAATGGCTGCTATCGCATCCTTTCCAATCAGCGTGGCAACGACCCCTTTATCCAAAAATTTTGGCTTGACATCCCGCGCGACACCACCCATGTCACACTTTCGACGAACAGCACATTGTTCACCCCCGGCACTTTCCGGCACGGTGTTTATTTTAAAAGTGGAGGCTGTATAAACTTTATCAGCATCCACAATAAACTTGCCAACGGTAGAAGAACCTTCATAGTTAATTGTTCCTGCAATGACACTAGCAGAAGCGGCATATAAAAATGCAGCACCTAGTAAGCTTCTTTGAAATTTCATTTTAAAATCTCCTATCAAAAGTTTGATTATACTAAGGAATATGCACAAAACAACTTAGGCAACTTTAGGGTAACTAAAACGGAATATCTTCAATATCAAGATCATTCTCCATGATGGGTGGTTCAATTTCAGTCATTTTTCCACAAAGCACCTCCTGTAATATTTCATGAAAATTTTCATCCAGTTGTTGTTTTAAAAATGGGTACCAATTTGAACCGGTGTGGGTTGTTTTTTCGATAACATCAACAAACCCATTTTTCCAATATTCCCGTCTGGTTTCCATGCCTTCTAAGAACTTTTTGCGATGTATGCCGACAGGTGTCTGAAATTTGCCCAGGGCGGCTTGCGCTATTAATATAGGATAGGGATGTTTTTCTTCTTCACGATCTTTCCAAACATGCACCCCGCCTTCTTTAAGCAAATAAAGCCCTGCTCCTGGACCAATAATCTGCACCTCACGCCCTACCAATTTATCTCCCAAACGTTCAGGCGACAATTCATCAGTATAAATATATCTTTCCCCTTTGTTTCGTATCCACACAGCCCGTTCTGTGATAATCCAAGCATAATTCTTAAATAACTGATTGAAGATATTAAATATATCTGCTAAGTAGTCTGACGCGCCATAGATAGCAATTACACACAAGCCTGTTTCCGGTTGCACGGCATCTAATAATTGTACTTGCCAGGCTTTATACGCCTTTTGCCAATCAAGCAGAGCAGTGGTGACTCCTTCTACCGATGCATTAATGCCAATAAAGGCGAGGGAGCAATCAATTTCAATCAATTCGATCCGTTGCAAAAGTGTCTTAGTTTCTTCCAGTAACTTGTGCAAGGTACCATATTCATGTGCCATGAGTGGATCTTGCCAAAATTTTTCACCACGACGACGGCGATCACGTTCTAAAATATCCCATTTGCTCCATAATTTATTCATAAAAGGTCCATCGTTAATTTGCTGTGCTAAACGACGGGCAGTTGTAGCGGCGTGGGAAAGTTCTCGTAAGGTCCATTGGCTATCTTTTAAAGTTTGATCGGCACGGGCTTTTTTCGTTAATATCATGGTTTTAAATTCTAGCCCTGTTTTATTTTTGCCAACGGTAATTTTCATTGAGGTTGAAAACGGATAAGCGTTTAAAGTCGCCGTTAATGGAATCACAATTTGTTCATGTAAACAGCGTTGCAATTGGCGAGCACCATAATGGCTATCACGACTGAGATGAGCAAGATAGTCAATCACCGGTTCTTCGATTTTTAAAATCGCATCGCGTGTGCGTAAACCATCTCGCGCTATAATTTTATCCAGTTCACGGCGCACGATAGGACGCAAAACGCTTAAATCCAGCGCATTGAACGGTATCACTTGATCTAAACGATTAAACAATTCGGGGCGAAAAAAATGCTGTACGGCATGTAAATAGTGTTGATGTAGCGCGTGATTGCTACGATCTTTGTCATGGAAACCGGGACTGCGTTGGCGGCTGACACCTGCACCGATATTAGATGTCATAATAATCACGCTACTGCAAAAATCAGCCACTTGCCCCCGGGCATCAGTTAAGCGTCCTTCGCCCATGATCTGTAGCAGTAAATCATAAAACGCATAATGAGCCTTTTCTAATTCATCAAATAAAATCACCGAAAAGGGTTGCTGTCTTACTTTATTTGTCAATAATCCTGCCCCACCTGAAACATCGCCAGTCAAACGTAAAACGGCAACTTCGTCAGAAAATTCACTCATATCAAAACGGATCAGCCGTTCGCTGTTGCCAAACATAAACTCTGCCAGGGCTTTCGCTAATTCTGTTTTGCCCACCCCGGTGGGTCCGACAAATAATAGGGAAGCGATAGGTTTACCTGGGCGAGTGAGGCGAGTTTTAACCGAAGCTAATAAATTAACCACAATGTTAATAGCGGTATCTTGACCGAAGAGGCGTGATTGAAAAAATGACCTGGTTTCATCAAGTTTTAAGGTAAAATGACTATCAACTAGAAAACGTGGCATGCCTGATTCTTCACAAAATCGTATCACCACCGCTTCGCGATTTAATTCCTGTTTTTCATTCGTTTCATGATTGAGTAAGGATTCTAAAAAATGAACTGTTTTCCCAGGAAAACCGGAATAGAGGGCATAACGGTGTTGTAACCGTAGCGTTTCTTCAATGGATTCCTTTGGCATGAGCCGTTTTGGGTGAGAAACTCGCAAACGGCGGCGCACCAATTCAAATTGTTGAGTGACTGGTGGCGGTTCTATACGCAATACTTGAAATAAATTGCTATAGCCAGGTGCCCGCGTTTCAATCGTCGCCAGTTCTTCAGCAGTGCATTCTGTGATCATACGCACACTGCCCAATGCCAAATGTTCACGCATAAATTCGGCAATGCTAATTGGATTTCCCACATAAGCGCCGACTTCAAATAATTGAGCCAGATTACGCACATAAAGAATATCACCCCTAAGGCTTATTTCTTCCAGGGCAAGCCCTAGTGATTCTTCCCACCCGCTTTCAACGGTTAATTTCTGCAACATACGCGCAGCAGTCGTTTCCCAAAACTTCATCGAACCAAAACCATGCTGATTTGCCACACGGTATGCTTCCTCTATCAGGGCAGACTTACCCACCCCGGCACGTCCAACTAATAACACGCTACGGCTATATTTACCTGTTAAGGCACGTCGTATTTGTTCAAATTCCTTCTCACGCCCAAAACAACGACGCTGCCCTATGCGTTTTAATGATTTTGCCATTTCTGGTAACCATTTTTGTTCACGCCCTTTATATAAATTAGCTAACTCAGATAAACTATGAAAGCGAGTTTCTATCATGAGTTTATTAGCTTTGATGTCTCCATACCATTGGGTAGCAACTAAACTCCGCACAGAGGAATAACGTTTTTTACGGGAAAATTCTAGCTCAATAGCGTTTTGTAATACTGTAACCAGTTCTTCGGTGGTATTAGCATAGCTTTCTATGCCTAACGCAGGCACAAATCCCAAATAATATTGATTAGGGAGTTGGGTATAAAAATAATCAAAAGTCAAGGTTAGATCAGGATATAAAAGATGCTGACGGGGCGCGTTAAGGAAAACGCTTAATTGTGAAGTTTGTAATGACAAAGTCGGCGCATGTTGAAGCATTTCCAGATATTCACCCTGCTTAATTTTGCCATCTTCCAAGCCTTTGATAAGGGCTTTTGCCAGGGTTTCCGAAGATTGATTAACGGTGATGGCTTCTGGCGTGAGCAGGGGAGAAACGAGGTTTATTTCTTCAGAAAATGTTAAGCTGACAGTCCAAATGGGAAGCGAAAAAAGATTAGCCATTTTATCAGTTATCAGTTATCAGTTATCAGTTATCAGTTATCAAATTCACTACATAACTAACGGGTAATTTTTGGACTTTTTTTTTTAACGGTTGGTGGGCAAAAAAAACTTGCCCACCCTACATAACATGCCATATTTAAGCCGTTTAAAGTATATACTGTACAAAGACATAACTTGGACTTTCATGTAGGGTGGGCAAGGTCTTTTTCTTGCCCACCAACCGTTAAAAAAAAAGTCCAGTTTGTGAACGCGCTGAGTATAGGAAAGTATTTTAACATTTCCTCTGTAGAAATCCGATTTTTGAAAAAATCGGATTTCTTGAGAGCTTTATTAAAAATTTTTTCGAGGTTTCCGTTTTTTGAAGAAAAACTGAAACCTCGAAAAGACTTTTGCGTACCTACTTAATTCTTTTCATAAGTTATGTAGGGTGGGCAAGTCTTTTTTTCCCACCAACCGTTAAAAAAAAGTCCAAAAATTACCCGTTAGTATCAACTCATAAATAGGTTAACCACAATATGCATTTAAAAATCCCCCCAATATTTTTAGCTATCTGGTTCATCTTTTTTCTAGCTTCATGTGGGAAAAACGATGATGCTCAAGCACCCGTTG
>Ga0164315_10002598_pt1 | contig 13848 bp, 11 predicted proteins | sample GuaBasSedimGuay6_FD_113737 | JGI IMG/M metagenome (GOLD analysis project Ga0164315, IMG submission 113737) | Subseafloor sediment microbial communities from Guaymas Basin, Gulf of California, Mexico - Guay6, Core 4569-2, 0-3 cm | ecosystem: Environmental > Aquatic > Marine > Hydrothermal vents... | reverse complement strand
TTCTGGATCAAAGGTAATAAATGGCTCACAGTTACCATCTGCAGTAGTCTGGTAAACCGTGGCATTTTTTAAGGTCACCGAAAAAAAGCGATTGGCAAAGGCGCTGCCATCTGGACCAAATCGTCCATCGACACCAAATCCGGATTTTTGACCGCCCTCCTTTTCAGGCAGCGCCTGTAAGGTACACAATCTTGTCACCTCACCCTTACCGTCCTGGGGAATGGCCTGAACAACATGATTTTTCAAAGCCGCATCAAAGCCAGATTTCTCCTGGGAGAGCACCACAAACTGACCAGCTACTGCACCAAAGTCCGCCGGAGCAATATCAAAGCCAACGACCGGCGGAAGTTTTTTCAGGCCGATTTCGACTTCAATATTCGCATCAGCGTCGAAAGAAAGTATCCGACTGCCCTTGTCTCCGTCCGCACCGCCATCATCGTTTACTAATATTCGCTTACCCCAGTCACGCATAAACAGGGGGTCATAAAAGTGGCCGGTACCGATAAATGTGTGAGCGCTAAAGCCTTTAGCAGCCTTGATTTCAGGTACTGCCATCACCTTGTCCATGACCCGCCGAACCTCACTGGTGTCGGAATTGGCTGCCCAGGAAACCAGGGGTATTAAACAAGCAAAAATAAAGTGCTTTTTTATGAGCGCCCTTATTACGGTCGTCACACTAGTTGGGTATTTCATAGAACCTCTCTTGCCCTTTGCGCTAATCATTAAGGCTATATTGCAGATATTTAGACACGCCTATCGGCTCTTTTTCCTGTCGATCTTCTATGGTTATCGACCTTTATATTGGGGTTCCCGCTTTTCGAGAAAAGCTTTACGAGCTTCACGGCTGTCTTCCGACTTATCCAGGATGCCCGATGCATTGGCGGTCAACTGCATGGTAGCTTCGAGACTGGTATCCATCGCGGTGCGCATAATACGCTTGCTAATCCACTGCACCAGGGGTGGACTTTTTATAATACGTGCACAAAGTTCGCGGGTCTTACTTTCCAGTTCATCACTAGTATATAAGTGATTTAACAAACCCCAGCGGTATGATTCTTCAGCATCGAGAAAACCACCGGTATAAAACAATTCCAGGGCGCGACCCATACCAACAATGCGCGGCAGCAAATACAGCGCGCCGTTTTCCGGAATCTGGCCGACGTTTTGGTAGGTGAAAAAGCGGGTGCTTTCACAGCCGAGTCGAATATCACAGTGAAGAGCCATATCCAGCCCGGCACCGACTGCAGCGCCATTAATCATGGCGATCGTCGGTTTACGGATCATGGATATATCACGAAACAGTGGCGTAAAGTGTTCGCTGAAATGCTGGCGGGTACCGTCAACACCGGGATCACTGAGTTGCTCGATAGATTTTGATTTCATATCGGCACCAGCACAGAAAGCCTTACCCACACCAGTCAGCACAATCACACGAATATCTGGGTCGGCATCACCGGCACGCATATACTCTCCGACCTTGGCCATGGTCGAATCCGCTTCAGACAGACCATAAAGCGCGTTGAGTCGATCGGGACGATTAAATTTAATCCACAATATACCGGATTCTTCCGGCTGGTAAGTTAGATAGTCGACTAGTTCGAGAGCCACAATTCCACTCCTGCTGTTATTTTTTACCAGGGTTTATTGCCCGTCGTCTTTATAAACAATTAGTTTTTAAGCGAATAAGCTGCTCATCATGACTTCCCCATTCAAAAGAAAGTCATTGCAACAAAATAGGCTAAAAGCCCAGGCCAATACCGATTTATTATCTGGAGGCCCGTTTATCCTTCTTCAAAGCCTGGCAGTTATCAGCCCAGTCATACCCGGCTGACAAGCGTTCAAAACGTTTATCGATGTATTTGCGCATATCGGGATCGGTGAAAATATAGGGCTGGTCATCGATGATGGCTTCCAGCACCTGTTCGCCAACAATATCCGGGTCGAGGCCTTTGCCCAGCATCTCAGCATTGGCTTCCAGGTCTCGAGCTTCCCGCGCACCGCCGTATTTTTCCTGCCGATTACGGGTACCACTGGCAATATTGGTTGCCACCACACCAGGACAGAGCACAGACACACCGATATTATCGTCACGGTGCTCTTCCATCATGGTTTCCATAATAGTAACCACCGCAAACTTGGTGGCATTGTAGGGCCCCATATAACGGAAGCTGACCATACCGGCCATTGACGCGGTACTTATGACATGCCCGCCTTCACCGTGGGATTCAATCAGCGGCACAAATGCCTGCAGGCCGTAGATCACTCCCCATAAATTGACATCCATTACCCACTGCCAGTTTTCGACGGAACATTTATCCGATTTACCACTGACACCAATACCGGCGTTGTTGCACAGCACATGCACCTTACCAAAGGCAGCAATGGTGGCATCGGCTGCGGCAAAAACAGAATCACGATTAGCGACATCGACAACCACGCCTGCTGCTTCTATACCTTTTAATTTCAATTCTGCTACGGCGGCATCCATGGGGCCTTTTTCAATATCGCCGATCATTACCTTCATGCCTGCGGCACCAAATGCTCTGGCCATGCCCAGGCCCATGCCGCTGGCACCACCGGTAATAAATGCTACTTTACCTGCTACATCCTTCATATTGTGTCACCCATTTTTGTGAATAAGCCTTAATTTGAGTATAAGAATTTGTGCGACGCAGCATAAACCACGCGTTTGATTAATTCTATCTTGATCCGATCTACCTGGTCAGTACAAATATAAAGCGCAAACAAAAACGGCGTACCCGACAGATCAGAGCACACCGCTTCGCTTCAAAACAAAAACATCAGTCAAAAAACAAGACCTGCTGGCTATGACCTCACCCCTGTGACCGCGCCACACTAATAACAAGCCCTAGCCATCGGCCACCTGCCAGTTAGTAGCGGGTTGATTGCTGGCCTTACCAAAGCGTAACAATTGCCCAGGCGTAGCATCGGTACACTCGCCGTCTTTAAAAGTGACGGTTCCATTCACCATAATATATCGATACCCCTCCGCATACTGAACTAGCCGCCAGGCATTCCCGGGGAAATCGTGTACCACCTCTGGCCGGTCCGGGGTGATTTTAAGGTTCTGATAATCGTAAACCAGGATATCCGCCGGTGCGCCTTCCACCAGAGTACCTCTGTCCTTAAAACCCGCGCATTTTGCCGGCATCGCAGAGAGACGGTAATGGGCTTCTTCGAGACTAATCATGGCGTCGCGTCTCACCATATTGATGAGAAACTCGGTGGGATACTTGCCCGCAGTAATAAACTTAGTGTGGGCACCGCCATCGGAGACACCGGGAATAGTGAAGTCGGCATCAAGGATTTCTTTGTTATAGCCGGGGTGTTCATTAAAGGAACGGTGCCAGAAAATAGTTTTCAGGTCTTCGCTGATAATCAGATCAAGCAGTGCATCAATGACATGTTTGCCCTCGGCCTCGGCCAATTCGGATACATACTTACCCTCATATTTTTTATTTTCCGGCAGAAATGTTTTATCTATTTTGTAGTCCTGCACCGGACCGGTGATTGACGGAATTTTGCCCGCATCAAATTGATTACGAAGATACTGTCGGTTGGTTGCATCCTGCATCGCGGTGATACGTTCTTCGACCGTGCCTAATGTGACAGTGCGCCAGGCGCGACTGCCATCGAGTAAATTGTATTCATCGAATGAAAAATACTCCTCATTGCCGTTAAAGATCGCCATGCCCCAGATATTCTCGTTGCCGCGGGCACGGGTACGGTGCAGCCAGCCCATAATCTTGCGGAAGGAATCGGGTACTTTATCGTGAGACTGGATAGCGTTATAAAGAATCGGTTTGTCCGCTACCTGAGCCAGTTTCTCAACGAAGCGAAGGCCGCCAGTTTGGGTAAGTTGAATTGCACCTTCCTCTCGCCGCGCCAGCACTTCAGCAAAGGCCAGACACAACTCATCAGACATCTCATCGGTGACCATGGGTGTGCCATCGTAATCACGCTGCGCCGATGCCTTGCCTAATCGCTGCACCGACCAACCGCAGCCACCGGCATCAAGACCTTCTTCCAGCAACCGACACATCTCAGCGATTTCGTCCTCAGTCGGCTCTCTATTCTTGGCATCTTCAAGACCCATCACCGTAATCATAATGGGGCTGATGGGCACATAACTGAGTACGTTGATACCCAGTGGAATCCGGTCAAGGTGATCCAGCCATTCCGGGAAGGTCTCCCAATCCCAGTTCATACCCAGTTTCATGGATTCAAAGGGAATGGCCTCAACCCTAGACATCATCAGCATGGCTCGCTCTCGTAGCTCAGGCGCAATGGGCGCAAAACCAAAGCCGCAATTACCAATGGCGACAGAAGTGACGCCGTGCCAACCGGACAAAGTCGCGTAGGGATCCCACTGAATCTGAGCATCGTAGTGAGTGTGCAGGTCGATAAAGCCGGGGCATACGTGCATGCCCTGAGCATCAATGACATTCACCGCAAAGGCAGGATCTAACTTGCCGTCACGGTCTATCTCCGTAATAAAGCCATCCTTGATGCCAATATCGCCGATAAATCGGGGCGCCTGGGTGCCATCAAAAACCACACCACCTTTTATAATCGCATCAAATTGAGCCATGACTAACTCCTATATATGGTTATATTTATCAATTAGTTAGTATATTTATCAAATGGAATATATCACTATAGATCACATGCCATCGACAGCCTCTTTGAAGCGCCGCGCGACATCGATATGTTGATCTGGCGTTAAATCTGCGTACATCGTCCAGCAAGCGATATGGGTCGCTCCCAGAGCCTGATAACCCGCCACCTCTTCACACCACTCATCCGGCGAGCGCAACAACTTATCCTCCGGCTTCTGGTTCCGTCCGGCAAGCACCTGGGCATTATTCACCGTCACCCACGACTCAATGCCTATCTCTGCGGGATCACGGCCAGCTTCGCTTGCATATTGGTGTAGCTTTTCAATCATGCGTTTACCCGTGTCATCGGGTTTAAAAAAAGCAAACCAGCCATCGCCAATGCGAGCGATACGCTTAATCATGGCGTCAGCCCAGCCGCCCATCCAGATAGGCAGTGGTTGCTGCACTGGCAAGGGGTTGATACCGGCATCGGTGATCTTGTCCCACTCGCCGTCAAAGGTGACCAGATCATTGCTCCAGAGCAGGCGCATCAGTTCCATTTGCTCCTCAACACGTCTGCCTCGGGTAGTGAAATCCTGACCCAAAGCTTCGTATTCAACCTGGTTCCAACCGATACCAATACCCAGGCGCAACCTACCACCGCTGAGCACGTCAACCTCCGCCGCCTGCTTGGCGAGCAAGGCAGTCTGGCGTTGCGGCGCGATAACAATACCGGTGGCCAGTTCAATGGTACTGGTAATGGCTGCCAGATAACCCATCAGCACAAAGGGCTCATGAAACTGAAATTCATGGGTATAAGGGCCCCACAATTCGTGCTTTGTCGGGTCGGCCCCCAGCACGTGATCAAATACTACCAGGTGATCGTATCCCAGCTCTTCAATGGCCTGGGTATAGTCGCGAATAGCAATGGGATCCGTACCGATCTCGGTGATGGGGAAAATAGCGCCTACTTTCATTTTTTATCCTCTTCTTTTTGTTCCAACACGGTTCATTCCGACATTTATTATTCCAACATTCGATATTTCGACGTTTATTATTCCAACATCATTATTTGGAAACAGTTGATTCCCGTGAACTGTTTTCAACAACATTGATCTGCCAAAACTCTTTTATACAGATGAGAGATAGTCTAGTCTGTTTTCAAAAAGTCGCACCTCAATATTCCCGCTCCTGAAGCTAACACATCATCTGTTGGCGACCAACATCAGACAAGGGGTATTGATGCCGGCAAATTATTATTAAAAACAGGGCACCTGACCATGAATAGACTGGCAGACAAAATTGCAATTATTACTGGAGCCGGTGTCGGCATTGGTCGAGCGACAGCCCGGTTGTTCGCTGACGAAGGCGCAAAAATTGTTATCGCCGAAATGAACAGGGATACCGGCGAAGCCGCGGCCGAAGAAATTCGTGCTGCCGGCTCAGACGCAGCCTTTATACACACGGATGTCACCGACTTAGCCAGTGTTGAGCAAACCGTGCAACAAACAGTCCGCCAACATGGCCGGCTCGATATACTGCACAATTGTGCCGGTGGCTCAATCCCGGAAGATGCCCCCATCAGCGAAGTGGACTGGGATGTTTGGGATCACACTATGTCCCTCGACCTGAAAGGCACCATGCTGTGCTGCCGTTTCGCCATTCCGGCCATGATCGAGTCCGGCGGCGGCACAATTGTCAATATGTCGTCTGTGGTAGCGTTGCAAGGCACCAGTCTACACGTCTACTCCACGGCCAAAGGCGGTATCATATCCTTTACCAAATCACTGGCGGCCAGTTATGCCAAAGATGGCATCAGAGCCAATGCTATTTGCCCTGGCATAGTGCTTACCGACCGCGTTAAGGGTCGCTTTGGCGACAGGCTAGATGAGCTAGAGTCAGGCGCTGGGAAGGTATTGTCGACTTTTCGTATGGAGAAATATCCGTTTGGAATCGGCCAACCAGAAGATATCGCCAATGTGGCATTATTCCTGGCGGCGGATGAATCGCGCATGGTCAACGGCTCCTACATCAGCGCGGATGGCGGCATGTCGTCCTACTAGTTCGTTCACCTGTTATTCATCCACCTATAAACCCTTCTCTTAAAACAGGAGCATTGACATGAAGTTAGGACTCAGCATTGGTTACTCTGGCGCGCACATGAAGCTGCCCGTCAAAACCGTTCAGTTAGCCGAAAAGCTTGGATATGACTCAGTATGGACAGCCGAAGCCTATGGCTCAGACGCTGTTTCTCCACTTGGCTACCTGGCCGCCTGTACCGAACGCATTCGACTTGGAGCAGGCATTTTACAAGTTTCCGCACGTACACCTACCGCTGCAGCCATGGCCATGGGCACTATCGATGCGCTGGCGGGCGGCAACCGGGTGATTGCCGGACTGGGCATGTCCGGCCCACAGATTGTCGAGGGCTGGTACGGTCAGCCCTGGGGCAAGCCCTACTGGCGCCTGCGGGATTACGTCACTATTATGCGCAAAACCTTCAAACGCGAAGCACCGGTCAGTCACGAAGGGCGCGAAATATCCCTGCCTTTCACCGGCGAAGGTTCTATGGGTTTGGGTAAACCGCTCAAATCCATCCTCCATATGAATCCGGATATTCCTATCTGGCTGGGCACCGCTACCGAAACTAACGTACGGCTCACAGCTGAAATAGCAGATGGCTGGCTGCCGCTCAATTTTGTGCCCGGCAGCATGGAGGTATACGGTCCCTGGCTCGAAGAGGGCTTTGCTCGGGCCGGTGGCGGCAAGTCGTTCAAGGACTTTGAAATCCAGCCCGGTTTACCCGTACTGATCACACCCGACATAAAATCGGCGCTGGCGCGCATCAAACCAAATGTAGCCCTCTACGTAGGCGGCATGGGCCACAAGGACAAAAACTTTCATAACGACATGATGGCCCTGCGTGGTTATCCCGATGAAGCCAGGCGCATTCAGGAACTTTATTTAGCCGGGCATAAAGAAGAAGCGGCTAACACCGTGCCCGATGAATATTGCGATGAACAAGCGCTCATTGGACCGGCACAACGTATCCGTGAACGATATAAGCCCTGGGCTGACTCAGGCGCGACCGGATTGACCATCAGCGCTCCACAGGAAGAAGCGCTGGAGCTGATGGCCGAGCTCGCTGGTACTCGCACCTGATTTAGCATCAATTCAAGATCTATATTCAAGATCTATATAGTAGAACCCGACTCAATCGCTATGCACATCATTAAGGCGACTATAGAATAGCCGCCCTAATGATAGTCGGTAGCATCCAACTTCCACATGCAAATCCACCAGGTTAAAGGTCGTCACGTAAACAGCTATATCGTAGAAGACAGCAATGGTTTGCTGGTAATAGATGCCGCCTGGCGCGGCGAAAAATACGTGCTGGGTTATATTCGTGAAGTACTAAATAGACAAGTAGATGATGTGAAGCTGGTTATCTGCACACACGGTGACCCCGATCACAGCGGCGGCATCGTCAGGCTGGCGAAGATTTGCCATGCAAAGATTGGCATTCCCTACGCCACCCAGTCGCCACTATTAAAGTTAATTAATGATCCTGCCGGTATATTCTTCCGTCTAATCACCGCCTTTCGGGAAGGCTTACGGCCTCGCGCCTGGACCATGTACGCCAATCCAAAACGGGATGCGCGCGCGAAAACCTTACCCATATACACTCCTGAAACAGTGGATCACCACGAGGACTTTGATGGTAAACCAAACTTCCGCCTGAAAAACCAAAGCACCCTGCCCGGCTTTGCAGACTGGTGGGTGCTGCATACGCCCGGGCACTCGTGGGATAGCTGCTGTTATTACCACCAGCCAAGCCACACGCTGGTCAGTGGCGACACCTTACTAGGCAGCAGTAAAAAGGGCAGTCTGGTAGCACCATCCATTTACTCAAACCCTTTGCAGATGAAACGCACAATTAGGATCTTAAAAGAGCTTGACCCAACTTCTGTTTATCCTGGACATGGCGGTTATTTTGAAGGCGCTGATTTATTAAGGAACCTCTGATAAATCCATGAACCTGCTTTTACTCACAGACAGCGACTTTATTGGTGAAGACCTGGTCGAAATAAGCGGCCGCCGACACGGGCATATTGTCAATATCCTTAAACTACCCGTTGGCGGGACTGTTAAAGCAGGACTAATTAACGGTAAAACCGGCATTGGCACTATTATCAATGTCGACCAGACACAGCTTAGAATTAAAATTGATTTGCGAGACGAACCCATCCCCCCCCTGCCAGTAACGCTACTACTGGCGCTACCACGCCCCAAGATGCTTAAACGCATATTACCGATCTGCGCTTGTCTGGGAGTCAGTAAAATGTATTTAATAAATAGCTATCGCGTGGAAAAAAGCTACTGGCAAAGCCCCTGGTTAAAAGCAAAGGCCATTAATGGACAATTGCAACTCGGCCTGGAGCAGGCGGGTACAACCACCCTGCCAGTGGTTGAATTGCGTGATCGCTTCAAGCCCTTTGTCGAGGACGAACTAGAAAGCATTGCGGCAAACACCATGCGCTTTATCGCTCACCCTAAAACTGATACGCCTGCGCCGATCGCGCTTAATCAGGCAGCAACACTGACAGTTGGCCCCGAAGGAGGCTTTATTCCCTATGAAATCGGAATGTTAATCGACCGTGGTTTTACACCTGTGAGTCTTGGCAAACGGATATTAAAAGTCGAAACTGCAGTTACCGCCCTGCTGAGTAGACTGTTCACATGAATCCACAACCTCCACCTGGCAATTCCCGGGAGAAGGCCCACGAAAATACCCAGGAAAAGGCTCAGGGAAATTCCCAGGAAAATCCCCAGCAAGATGCGCCCCAGGTACCTTTCCCCCCTGCCGTCTATCCGGCCCTGGCTATTGTCGGTGGTTATTTTTTACAGAGATTGCTGCCCTTGCCGCAACCCACCCATACTTCCTTTGAGGTTACTGGCTGGGTTATTTTTAGCGTCGGCATATTGCTGATTATCTGGTCGCTCTCTACCCTACGAAAGTTCCAGACAACAGCCATGCCTCATCACTCTGCAAAACACCTGGTAACGGTGGGCCCTTATCGCTTCAGCAGAAACCCTGTTTATCTGGCGTTTATTCTGCTCACCCTGGCCAGTGCTCTGGCCACCGGTAATCTGTGGATATTATTGTCACTACCAGTAATTAGTATATTGCTAGCAACATACGCGATTGTTCCTGAAGAAAGACATTTACAACAAATGGCTGGCGATCGTTATACAGAATACTCCCGCAAGGTGAGGCGTTGGCTATAGGAGCAGGCCTTATGCACAAAAGTGTCAGGCTTTGATTATTAACCTGGCGCCTCCTTTCGCCACATTAACTCGACGATATTAATTGCCGCGTTAATACTGTTGGGTTAATTCTGTCGAGCAAGTACTGTCAAGTAAGCACTGTCGAGTTAGTACTGTCCAATAAGTACTGTCCAATAAGTAAGGGGCAGAAATTAACAGCGCCACTTACAGCAGATGCCGTTGCTCATAAATAGACTTCCAGTGCGGGCCTTTTTTGTTGACCACTTCTGTTTCGAAGTAATGTTTCATCCGGCGCTGATCATCTTTGTTGTCTTTTAACGCGGCCCCTATCAGAAAATGCACCAGATCCTCTAGCTGCATTGCACCGTTTCGATAATAAAAAGCATGTACGCCCATAGCATGAGCCACTGAAACAGCTTCTGCAGTGGACATAACTGTTGCTGCCAGACGATCCGTGCTACGGCCATCCAGAGTTTGGCCATTACGAAGCTCGTGAAAAATAGTCACCAGCGCTTCAATTATTTGCGGGTCGGGCTTTACATCAACACCTGACAGACGAATCAGCTTTTCAGCTTCCCGCTCGACAACATCCATTTCATCACGAATATCCCGAATCGGATGAATAGTCTCAAAATTCATGCGCCGTTTGAGAGCCGCACTCATTTCATGAATACCTTTATCAAGGGAGTTCGATGTGGCAATTATATTAAATCCCTCGGTGGCAAATAGTACGGCATTCTCGCCACCAAGCTCCGGCACCTGTATTTGCCGTTCGGACATAATAGAGAGTATGGCATCCTGAATAAACGGCGGGCACCGGGCAATTTCTTCAAACCGTACCAGCTGACCATCCGCCATACCCTGATATATAGGACCAGGTATCAAAGCCTCTCTGCACGGCCCGACATTTTTTAGTATGGCTTCATTCCAGCTATAAAGCAGCTGACTGGTATTGGTAATGGCGCCGCCCTGAATAGTGAGCGTAGATTGCCCTGATATCGCACAGGCCAGCAATTCAGACAACCAGGACTTTGCTGTACCAGGCTCGCCAATAAGCATGGCGCCGCGGTTAGTGGCAACACTAATAATTATTCGGGTAACCAGTTCCCTGGAGGCAACGAATTTTCTTTCAATACTCAACTCCTGGTCGCCAAGAATAAACTTTTCGACTGCAAACGGTGAAAGATTCCAGCCTGGCGGTACAGGACCGGGATCCCATTGGCCAAGTTTTTCAAGCTCGTCAGTATAAAGCTGTTCTGCGGAGGGACGCTGGATGGCTTTGCTAGTCATGTTTTTCCGCTCAGGATGTTTCTTCCCATTGCCAGCGAGCTTCTGGAGCCATACGTTCTGCCGGCAGGATTCGAGGTAATTCAGAGAGTGGTATATTGCCCTGGATGACATGGTCAAGAGCACTATCGCGCATAGTTACCAGCCCGCAGTCGAGCGCAAGTTTGCGCAATTCACCGACGGGTATCTGGCGGGATATGGCATTACGTAAATCTGCGTTTGCGCTCATGTACTCAACTACCGCAACACGTCCATGTGAGCCGCTGCCACCACACTGATCACAACCTTTACCAATATATGCCCGAAAGGTATCGGGCACACCATCGGGAAATACTTCCTCTAGTATTTCTTCTTCAGGCTCGGCAATTTCTCGACAGTGAGGGCAAATACGCTTGGCCAGCTGTTGAGCCATTACAGCCAGTAATTCAGCGGCTAACGAATTAGGGTGCACATCCAGATCATAGAGGCGCTGCATCGCATCAACCGCGTCGTTGCAATGTAAAGTAGTCAATACCACATGGCCCGTCTGCGAAGCCCGAATCGCTTCCAGGGCAGTCTCTCGATCGCGTATTTCCCCGACCAGAATCACATCGGGATCCTGACGGACAAAAGAGCGCATGGCATCGGCAAAAGTGAAACCAATATCAGGACGAACTCGAGTTTGCTGGATTTTGTCAATCGAATATTCGATAGGATCCTCTACCGTAATAACTTTACGGGTGCCGTCCGCAGCGAGTAATTGCAAGCCGGCATATAAGGTGGTGCTTTTACCTGATCCGGTAGGGCCTACTACCAGCACAAGTCCAGCAGGGTTTCGTAAAAGCCGTTTGTAGTTTTCGGCAATGGCCGGTGACAAACCCAGTTTTGCAATACTTATTAGTTCAGAATTTTGCGGGAGTAAACGGATAACAACGTGTTCGCCATGCAGGGCTGGTTGCACCTGGATGCGCAAATCAAATATCGAGCTGCCCACACGTAACCTGGATCGTCCCCCCTGGGGCAATCGTCGTTCGGCAATATTAAGCTCAGCGCGTAGCTTGATAACATTGATCAGGCCTTTGAGCTGTTGGGAATCAAGATTGTAATGGCTGAGATCACGTAATTCTCCATCAACTCGTAAACGTACCCGGATCATTCCGTTGTATTGTTCAAGATGGATATCACTGGCACGCTCGGCAACAGCATCAAGTAATAAAGCCTCAAAAACGGTAACCAGATGAGCCTCCAGCTCGGGCTTTTGTTGGCCCATCAGGTCAACATCAACCTTGATATCGGCGTCATCAGAGGAAGTCGGTGCGAGTATAGTATGAGCTTTCAGAGAAATATCGATAGCGGACCAGAGTCGATGGAAATCAGTCGGTGTCACCAGCACTTTTTCAATTTTGCAGTGGGGAAATACCTGCTGAATTTCCACCATAGAAGTGTTCGGGTTGTCGGTGGCAACTTTCAGGGAATCGTTTTCAATATGCAGTGGTATTAAATGTTGGTGATCAAGGAAGGCCTTTGAGCAACTGTCGAAAAAACTTGGATCGACACTCTGTAACAAATGTTCGACATTACCTAACTGTACCCCATATTGTTTTGCCAGAGTTTCATAGAGCACAATATCGTTCAGATTAATTAGTTGACGCACCTCATCTATAATGGTTGTTTTCTTGATTCTAGAAAGGCGACGAGCCTTGTCGAGTATATCGTTTGTGACAAAGCCCAGTTCAATCAGTATTTCATCTTTGTCCCTTACAAAATCCACGTAACCGTGTTCGCTACGCATCTTATTGCCATCACTATCGTTAATATATTTAACCAGTTTTAGTAAAGAAGCCTCTGCGTATTCTATGCAAACCAGTTGGCCTCCTGGAGCGAGTTGTTTACACAAAGCTGATTTATCTTCAATTTTGGGGGTAGATACAACGATAATATCGAAAGGTGCGTCTTTGGGCGCTCCCAGGCTACCGTCACCCTGGCGGACCTCTATGTTTTCAACCCGTAAAGCCTGCGCTCTGTCCACAACTGCTGCAGCTAAAGAGCCAATTTTTTCAATAGCAATAACCTTACTTGCCACTCGGGATAACACTACACAGACGTATCCAAGCCCAGCACCTATCTGTAGTACTGTCGGATTTTGCGGAAATTCGACCACGCTAAAAATGTGCCGTAAGGTGGCCGTAGAAGGAATACTATGACCGACCACAAGACCTGCTTCTTCACTGCTAATAAAGGCATTACGATCTACCTCAGCAAGAGCGGCTTCAATACGCTGATCGACTTTGTTTGTGGAATCAAAATGCTTTGTTTGTAAGGGAGCGGAATTAGTCATAACAAAAATAGAGCTCTGAGCCCGGTCATAGCTGGTGGCATTAGCATTGTGATAGATACAGTCATAAACACTGAAATTAGGTAGTTTATTTAACCCGCCTAGTGTAACCAAAAAGATAGCAACAGCAATTGTTCTAACACAATAATTTCGTCTAAATTGACCTATATGCCATATGGCGACCCACTAGCCATCAATTTATGATTATTTCTGTTTATGATTATTTCTGTTAGCAACAAATAGAAATGTCCGGTTCTGTAGCAAATAGGTTGTCCGCTTTTGGTTTGATTGTTGGAAGGCTCCCAGAGGTGCCCCCCAACTACCGGTTGAGCCGCGGAC
>Ga0164315_10002597_pt1 | contig 13851 bp, 11 predicted proteins | sample GuaBasSedimGuay6_FD_113737 | JGI IMG/M metagenome (GOLD analysis project Ga0164315, IMG submission 113737) | Subseafloor sediment microbial communities from Guaymas Basin, Gulf of California, Mexico - Guay6, Core 4569-2, 0-3 cm | ecosystem: Environmental > Aquatic > Marine > Hydrothermal vents... | reverse complement strand
CGCTGCTCCAGCCCTTTTAAGCGCTGCAACGCAACCTGCAGAGCGAGGTCATTCGCCGGGAAAATATCCTTTCGCTGCAGTGAAAACATCAGGTAAATTTCCGCGCTCCAGTCGCCGAAGCCGCGTAAAGCCGTGATTGCCCGAATCGCCTGCTCATCATCCAGTGAAATTAATGCCGCTGTATCCAGGCTTCCATCGAGAATCGCATGCGCCAGCCCAAATGCGTATTCGACCTTGCGTCCGGATAATCCTGCCGCACGCAGGTCATCGGTTGAAAGCTTTTGCAACTCGCTTGCCTGCATGCGGGGCAACAGTTCACGCACTCGACCCATTACTGCTGCCGCCGCCCCGGTTGAAATCTGTTGACCGACAATGGTTGACAACAGGGTCTCAAAACCCTGCGGGCGGATTCGCGGTTTTGGGTAGCCAATAGTTTGCAACGCGGTTTCAACATCGGCATCGATACGCGCTATGCTGTCGATATCTTTTTTAATCTGTTTCTGATTCAATTAAGCTCACCAAATATAACCCTACCAAATAATCTTAAGGAGACCCAAATGTCCGCATACTGGATTGCCCATGTTAACGTATTAGACGCCGATGCTTACGGCGAGTATGTCAAACGCGCGACCGGTGCTATCGCAGCGCATGGCGGCGAATTCCTCGCACGCGCTACTCGAACTATCTGGCTCGAGGGCGAAGAGCGCGCGCGCAATGTCGTGGTTCGCTTCCCCAGTGTAGAGGATGCCGAAAAATGCTACCAGTCAGATGCCTACCAGGAAGCCCTGTCTTATGCGAAAGGCGCCTCGGTTCGCGATCTTTGTATTGTCGAAGGCAATTAGCATTCGAATTTAGCTCCTTAAGTGTTCCTTTAAATCAGACCGGACGAAACGACATAACTGCTAATATCAGCTGGCGATCGTACCAGCACTGCCTGCATGCCAAGAACCCTGGCAGCCTCGACATTGTCGGCAAGGTCGTCAAAAAAAACAATTTTTTCGGGACTAATATTTAACGCTTCAACTACATGCAGGTAAGCGTCTACCTCGGGTTTCCGATAGCCGAGATCGGAGGATACAAAGATGTGGTTGAAAGGCTTTAATTCAGCTGCAAAATTCTTTTCCCAGTGTTCCTTGTGCATCGGGTTTGAATTACTGAGCATATAGAGCGGAATCCGATTTGCCAGTTTGTGCAACAACCTGATTGTTTGTGGAAATGGAGCAACCAGGATTTCATTCCAGCCCTCTTTAAACTGCTCGAAGGTCAGTTCCATTTCGATGTGCTCGGAAACATAATGATAAAATTCAATCGATCCGATTTCCCCTCTTTCGTGCTGTTCATAAACCTGATCGTGACTGAAACCAGACCGAATAGTTTCGACCGGAACACCCGAGTGAACACTCCATTTTCGAAAGGATCGTTCAAAGTCGATATCAATAACGACTCCACCGAGGTCGAATAACAAAATTTCAATCAAGTGTAGCTGTCATCATATCAATCAACTAGTTAGCCCAGGCGGTCCCGCAGCTGATAATAGCGAACCGCTGTCGAAAGAAACCAGGGGGTCCCGGAGTAAAACGGCCGGGTCTGGAATTTGACATCATTGAAAGCGATTTTACCTTCGGCCTTGCCAAGGACCTGTAGACCCAGGCGGTTGCCGAAATAACTCGCCAGGCAAATACCCGATCCACAGTAACCCATCGCATAAAAAAGACCATCCTGCTCACCTAAATGCGGAAGGTAGTCAAATGTGTAACCAACAAAACCCATCCAGGCATGGCTGAGTTTGACGTCTTCAAGCTGTGGAAAGATACGCAACACTTCATGGCGTAATGCAGGCGCACTTTTCACCGGGTCGGATTCAAAAACCGACACACGCCCACCAAACAACAAGCGCCTGGCGTCCGGAGAACGGCGAAAATAAACCACCAGTTTCCTCGAATCGCTAAACACTCGATCTCTCGGTATCAACTGACTCATGCGTTCGATTTCAATTTGTTCGGTCGCTAACATGTAACTCCCGATCGGAATAATACGTCTGCGCTGCCATGGTGTAACCGTGCCGGTATAGCCACTGGTTGCGACCACAACCCTCTTAGCCCTGACCACACCCTTACTCGTAGTCACACTAAACCCACCGGCGCCGCGTTCGATATCCAGGGCCTCGCAATCGGAGACCAGCCGACAGCCCCTGTCAATCGCCAATCGCAACAAACCCTGGTGATACTTCGCCGGATCGAGCGAGCAATGCGCCGGAATAACCAGGCCGCCATGATAAAACTCGGAATCGATTTCGCTCGCCTGATCCTTGTGCTCGACGATGACGAGCGGTTGTTCGAGTCCTTTGGGTTGATTGTTGGCATAATGCGCCAGCTTTCTAAACTGCGCGGGATTGTGGGCCGCCTGGAACCTGCCGCAATGTCTGAAGTCACAATCAATCGCTTGCGCGTGAATGAACTCGCCTATCCACTCGAGTGCGCTACGCGCGCCTTTTAGCAAATCGAAGGCCAGTTTTTCGCCAAACTTACTCTTCAGCTCTGCATAATCGGGTTTTATTTCACCACTGATCTGGCCGCCATTGCGCGAACTACAACCCCAGCCCGCAGACTCGGCATCGATCACCAGCGTATCCATACCACCCGCAGAAGTTTCCAGTGCGCAGTTTAGACCTGTATATCCCGAACCGATAATTAACACGTCAACCTGGCGGGGTAGCGTTTGTTCGTCAATTGCCGGACGAGGCGTGGCATCCCACCAAAAGGGTTGCGCCTTAAAATCTTTGGTAAAGATTGACTGTTTCATCGGCCCTGATTTCCAGATGGAAGTTTACTCGAACTACATCAAATCCAGGATAGACTGGTGCAGACTCTGCGGGATATCAATGCCGGTTGCAGCAGTCTTTTGTCGGTTTTCGAATCGCCGCGCACCTGGCAGGCGCGTACCTTCCTGCGCCAGTATGGCTTCGAATAATTTCTCGCCGTGGGCCAGGAAACCATCGGGGTCGCCGAATTTGGCTGGATCGAGTGCCATGATCAGTTCGCCGCCTTTGGGTGGGCCTCCCCTGCCCGCATCATCCTGTGCCGATTCGGTGCTCAAAAACTCGCCGATCATCGCACCCGCCAGCAGTTCGACCATCATCGCCAGGGACGCACCCTTATAGCCACCGAAACCCAGTTGTGCGCCTTCCAGTACCACTTTTGGGTCGGTTGTCGCCTGACCATCGGGCCCTATACCCGCGGTCTCCGGTAGACTATGCCCGTCTCGCGCAGCTATCATAATTTCGCCGCGAGCCATCGACGCTGAAGCCTGGTCGAACACCAGCGGTGGCGCGTCTTTTCGCGGCCAGGCAAATCCCATCGGATTCGTGCCAAATATCGGTTTTGTACCGCCGGCAGGAGCAACATAGGGGTAAGAAGGCGTGAATGCAAAAGCACAAAGGCCTTCCATCGCCAGTTTTTCCACTTCCGGCCACAACGCGGCCAAATGAAACATATTCACAAATGCTAAAGCCGCTATTCCATTTTCACGGGCACAGTCAACCAGTGGTTGGTGGGCCATGGCCTGCCCGAGTGGCGCAAATCCGCCGTCTCCATCGACGCGAATTACCGCGGGCGCCAGTTGCTCAACCCGGGGTTTAGCTTTGCCATTGGCACGTCCCGACTTCACCCCCGAGGCATACCAGGGCAAACGGAATAATCCATGCGAATGACAGAGATCGCCCTCTGCCTGGATCATTCGATCTGCCGCCGCGCGGGCATTGGCTTTATCACAACCATTGGCCAGCAGGCAGCTCATCGCCAATGCGTGCGCCTCTTCAAGACTCATGTGAACCTTAGTCATTTATCCCCCTGTAATTATCAGTGTTAAGAAGCCTCTAACTCAGTGCCGAGTGACGGGTAACAGGACCGTCGGAACTTAGAAATATTTCAGTCAACCTTCTATCAGTGTGATTCATACGCAAGGACAGCATTTTTTGCGCATACTCCAGCACCAGGGACTGGTATTCAGGGTTGTTTGCCTGGTTAACAAATTCTCCGGGGTCCTCTTGCAAATCAAAAAATAGTGGCGGTAACGCGGTGAAATGCACGTATTTATAGCGATGGTCGCGGATCACACTCAAATTGCATTGGTGTGCGGTAATACCAAAATGTTTCTCGACAGTATCATCCAGAAGTTTACGAAAATCGTATTCCCAATGAACTTGCTTACGCCAGGATGTTGGAATTTTGCCTGATTGTAAAAGCGGTACCAGGGAACGACCGTCGCATTGTGCCGGAATTTCGAGCCCCAGCCAATCAAGCATGGTTGGCATCAGGTCTACATTTTCACTGAACGCGTCGAGTTGCTTGCCGCGACAAGCATCCGCCGATGATCTGGGATCACTGATTATTAATGGTACGAAGTACGACTGGTCGAAATAACCCTGTTTTTTGATTAGCCAGTGATCACCCAATTGTTCGCCATGATCGGAAGTAAAAATGATTAAGGTCGAATCCCATGACCCGCATGATTTTAGCGCGGCAAATAAGCGACCGAGGTTATCGTCAACCTCGGTCATCAAACCATAGTAACTGGCTTTGGCTCGAAGTATTGCGAGTTCGGACTCGGGGGCTGCATGAACTGTATGCTTAAGGAAGTAATCCAGAAACGGGTGCTGTCGAGCTTCCTGGTCAGGATTTTCACAGCGCACCGGCGGCTCCATGGCGGTCGGGTCATAAAGTTTATTATAGGGCTCTGGCGCCACGAACGGCGGATGCGGTCGTAACAGGGACAAATGTGCAATCCAGGCCCCGGGTTGCCGCTTAATCCAGCCGATACATTTCTCCACCATGAAATGCGTTTCATGATCTTCGGTCTTGATTGCGAGCGGTAACGGAACCTCGCCGCCGTCTTCCCATTCGATGCCATCGGCCTTTACACCATAGAGATCTTTATGGGATTCAGGCAGGGTATATCCCTTTTCTGTCAGAGACTGTACCCAGTCTAAAGGTACGTCTGCCTTATAAGCCGTATAGCTGCCGATGCCGGGCAGGGGCTCACTATAATGTCTCAAGCGCGAATCATTTTCGCTCAGACCACGAGGATCCATTGCGCTATCGGTGTAACCAAACAACGCCGGGTCATATCCCGCTTTGCGCGCTTCCAGTGCCCAATTAGTCAGCTCCCTGTCGATCGGTGTGCCATTGGTTACACAGCGATGATTCTGCATATACATACCGGTATGGATCGAGGTGCGACTCGGGGCACAGGGGCTGGCCTGCGCGTAATGCTGCCTGAACAGACAGGCATCTTTTGCCAGCGCATCGAGATTGGGGGTTTTGACGACTGGATGTCCCAGTGCGGACAAACATTCACCGCGCCATTGGTCGGCAGTTATAAAGAGTATATTCATACCTGGGGGTCTTTTCGTTTAGACGGAAACCTTAGCACTAATCAGAGTGCAAATAGTATGCAGGAAATACTATTCATCAAGTATAAATTTTGACTAGCCTGAAACCCGGGATTAACCCATCAGTAATGGATCGAAGGGACAGGAGACCATATTCTCCACCCCATCTTCAGTCACCAACAGCTGGTCTTCGAGTTTTATGCCGTCGGGACCGCCAACTTCGCCGATATAGACTTCGACACAAAGCATCATGCCGACTTCTAGCACCCCATCATAGCCGCGCTCTTCCCAGTCATTTCTGTACTTGATCGCGGGCCACTCGTCGCATAAGCCGACACCGTGGAAGCGCGAGCCATACTGTTGAGTCACGTAAATTTCGGGCATGTGGTGTCCACGCTCACTCAGCTCTCGAAAGCTGACACCGGGAGCAACGATCGATGCATTGATTTGAATATGTTCAAGCGCCAGCTTGTGCATGTCTTTCTGGCGCTGCGTGGGTTGGCCATCACCGATAAACCAGGTACGCGATATATCGGTGCACATGCCGTAGCAACCGATCAGATCAGTGTCGAATGCAAGCAGTTCATTATTTTTTATGATACGCGGGCCACATTCCAGGAACCAGGGATTGGTTCTTGGTCCGGACGAGAGGATACGCGTCTCTATCCATTCGCCGCCACGGCGTATATTGGATTTGTGCAACTCCGCCCAGACGTCATTCTCGGTCACACCGGGACGCGCAAATTCACGCATCTCGGCGATCGAGCTCTCGCAGGCGTGTATCGCACAACGCATGGCGAGAATTTCATCCGCGCCCTTGATCGCACGCGTGCGCTCCATCAACTCTTCACCATCCATGACCTCGATGCCCAGTGCCTCGAGCGCCCGTAGTCCGGCGATCTGGATCTTGTCGACTGCCAGGCGCCGCCCCGAGCCAGCGCGTTGTTTGAGCATATCGAGCACTTTCTGTGCGAATAGCTCGGCCTTTTCCTCGGTGCGTTGACCCGTGGCAAAATAGAAAAAGGATGCACCCGCGTGTACTTCTTTTACGAGTGGATTGTATTCGGACATATACGCATAACCGCCATATTCCCACAGCACCATGTAACCATCGGCCGTCACCATGCAGGCGCGAAACGGATTATGTGCGTTCCAGAGCTGCATATGCGTGGTATCGGTGGCGTATCGAATCGACAGTGGATCGAACAGGAGTACAGCATCAAGATTGCGTGACTTCAGGTTCTCGACGATACGATCGAGCCGAAACTGACGCATCGCCGGCAAGTCCGGGCACTGCAACCCGGCCTTTTCCCATTCGGCATAGGCCAGCGGTGTCGGCCCAATTTCGATACGGTCGTCATCATCCGGGGTATTATCCGGGCGCATACGCGGTGCCCTGGCGGGGTTAACCTTGGGGTTTGGAATGGAATATGGATTGCTTGACATGGTTAGCTCCGCAGGCGTTCGCCCTTCGGATCGAAGGGCGGGTGTTCGAGAATTTTTGCACGATGGGGTAATCCGAGGATCGCGACATCGAGTTCGGTACCGGCATTGGCATGGTCGGTTTTAATAAAACAGAGCGCGAGCGAAGCGCCAACGCTGTGTCCGTATGCACCGGAACTAACACGTCCGACCGGGGTACCGTCGGTCAGGAATACCGGTTCTCCGCCATTTGCATCCGCATTCGTGGTTTCGACTTCGACCAGCACCAACTTTTCCCTCGGCGTTTTATCCTTGATCGCGAGATAGGCCTCGCGTCCCAAGAATTCCGGCTTGTCGAGCTTGATCAGGCGATCGAGACCAACTTCCTGCGGCCAGTATTCGGGTGAGTACTCCCGGCTCCAGCTGCCATAACCCTTCTCCACGCGTAACGATAACAGCGCACGCCCCCCTACCGGTCGAACCCCCAGATCGGCGCCCGCTTCGAGCAATGCATCGTATAACGCCAGTTGATGTTCTATCGGTACATAGATCTCCCAGCCGAGGTCACCGCTAAAGGACACGCGTATGGCGCGGGCATCGATACCGGCAATGGTAATTGCCCGATTGCGCATGAATTTGAATGCATCGTCGGACAGGTCGGCGTCAGTTAGGCGCGACAACAGCTCTCGCGAGTTCGGCCCCGCGACATTGAATCCGCCCCAGGCCTCGGTGAGGCTTTCGAAGCTCACAGTTTCGGGTCGTGAAACGGCGTTAAAATAACGTTGGTGATAGCGCTCGGCAATACCCGAGCCAATCATCAGGTAGTGCTCATGTTCAAGTTTGGTAATCGTAAAATCACCAGCTATACCACCGCGTCGACCAAGCATCGGCGTCAAGCAGGATCGTCCAATTTCGGTGGGCACGTAATTTGCAACTAGCCTGTTGAGGTAGTCTTCGCTGCCATCACCGCGAATTTCGTACTTGGCAAAGTTGGACACATCGATGATGCCGACCGCCGAGCGCAAGGCTTTACATTCGGCTGCAACCGGTTCGAAACAGTTTTGCCGTTCAAAACCAAAGCTTTCGACTGCCTCGACACCTTCACCGGCATACCATAAAGGATGCTCATAGCCATAACTCAATCCGAATACCGCGCCCAGCGCTTTTTGCCGCTCGTATACAGGTCGTGTTTTCATTGGCCGACCGGCAGTGCGCTCCTCGTAGGGAAAGTGAATCTTGAATCGGTGTGAATACTGGTCGAAGGCGCGGGCCTTTGTAAACGGCTTACTGGCCCAGTGACCAAAACGTGCAAGATCCCAGGGGAATAAATCCATTTCGGGCTCGCCCTGTGTAATCCATTGCCCCATCACCAGGCCGAGGCCACCCGACTGCGAAAAGCCTGGAATGATGCCGGTACAACAATAGTAGTTTTTAAGTTCGGGTACCGGGCCAATCAGGGCCGAGCTATCCGGAGACCAGATCATCGGGCCATTAATGACACGCTTGACACCCGCTTCGGTTAGTACCGGCACGCGTTCGAAGGCGCGCAACAGGTTTTCCTCGATACGCTCGAGATCATCATCCAGCAACTCATGGCCGAAATCCATCGGCGTGCCTTCCTCGGCCCAGAATTTACCATTTTTCTCGTATGCGCCGACCAGCAGGCCCTGCCCTTCCTGGCGCATGTAATACTCGCCGTCACGGTCGGCAATCAATGGCAGGCGTTTCTCCAGCGCCGCTATTTCCGGAATCGTCTCGGTGACGAAGTACTGGTGCTCCATCGGTATCAGGGGTAATTCGAATCCTGCCATCGCCGCCACTTCCCTGGCCCACAGGCCAGCCGCATTGACGACAACATCCGCATGAATAGTGCCCTTGTCAGTTTCAACGTCCCAGCTACCATCGGTTCGTTGAGTCGTCGCAATCACGGGTGTAAATCGCTCTATCTCGGCACCCAGATTACGTGCGCCCTTGGCGTAGGCATAGGTAACCCCGGATGGATCGACATTACCGCCATCGGGTTCATACATAATTGTTCGGATACCATCGAAATTAGCCAACGGATGCATTCGTTCAGCCTCATCACGACTTAGTTCTTCGAACTCAACCTGGAAATACCGGGCCTTCGCCGCCTGCATGCGAAGCTGGTGTTCGCGATCCCGGGTCTGTGCCAGATAGAGTGAACCGGGTTGGAAAATGCCGCAACCCTGACCGGTAATCTCCTCGAGCTCTTCGTAAAGCTGCATCGTGTAATATTGAAGCTTGGAGATATTATTGTGGTCGTGTAAACCATGGATGCCGGCCGCGGCATGCCAGGTCGATCCCGAGGTCAATTCATCGCGTTCGAGCAATACAGAATCGGTCCAGCCCATCTTTGCCAGGTGGTAAAGAATCGAGCAACCTACCAGTCCACCACCGATGACCACGGCCTGTGCATGAGTTTTCATTTTGTTTCCAGGGATCGCTTAGTTTTAATGGATTGCTGCTATCGCTCAGGCAGATAGCAATTGGGGTTTACTGGCAATAATTGTCTCTATCGCCTGCAAAAACTGTAAAACCTCGTGCCTGGTATTGTAGTGGCACATAGACACGCGTACACAGGTGGGTCTATTCAACGGCTCGAGGATGTTACCGGAGAAATAGTCATTTTTACGCACATGTGTACGCACACCGGCGGCATTGAGCTGGCTAACGACATCGGCACATGGAATGTCCTCGAGGTAAAGCGACACAAGTCCTTCGCGATGAGGATTGTCATGCCCCCCTATGACGACGACTTCAGACATCTCTCTCAATCCTTTCTGCCCGTCGTTACCATTGATCATCACATTAACCAGGTGGCTTTCCTGGTCTTTGATGGCCTTGCCGGCGGCCAGTACGCGCTCGCGGCGCTGCTCGCTCGAAGTAAAATTCGATCCCAGCCAATCGAGGTAATTGACGACCTCTGAAAAGCACGCAAACGCAGATGTATCACGCGTGCCCAGTTCCCAGAAATCATCCGGGGTACCGTCCAGATGGTCGTGTGGCAGCTGACTTAAACGCGGTGACAACCAGGCGAACCCGTAGTTATGTCGGGAAAAAACCTTGTAGGCCGAGACCGTATAGGCATCGATGTCGTAGCTGTCAATATCGAGATCACCATGGGGTGCATGCTGGATACCATCGACCACGATGATGCAATCGGGGGACGCGGCGCGAATGACAGCCGCCACTGCCTTGATATCGACCGACATGCCGGTCACCGGGCTGGTGTGAATGATTGTTGCGACACGGGTATCGGCATCGACAAGCGGGCGGTATTCGTTGGCAGTCACCGTGGCTGTGGCGTTATCGTGAAGCACTGCCCGATACTGCTTGCCTGCAACCTCAGACCAGCGCTTGCAGGCGCTAACCGTGGCGGGATGTTCGAGCGTACTGCCGACCACGTTGCCGCCTTTTGCAGAACCAAGAATAGCGGCGCGTACCAGGCGGAACAACAATTCAGTTCCGCTTTCACCGATAAAAACCGGCCCGCTTTCCGCTCCCAGGAAGGTACGCATGTCTTCGCGGGACTGGTTGATAATTCGCACCAGTTCATGCGAGGCAGGATTGTCACGGCCCTGGTTATCCGGGATAGAAGCCAGTCGAGTATTCGCTTCGACTACCGATTTCAGCGTCAGCGAACCACCGGCATTTTCAAAAAAAACGCGTGGTCCCTGGTAGGGGCAGGTATCGACATGGTGAAATCGATCGCGAATTTCACTCAATAGGGATTCGTTGAACATTTTTTCTCCGTTTAAGTTGTGACGGGCGCTAACTGCCTATTGTCAGCGATTCAGAACCGGCCTACGCGCGTCCGGCAATATCTCGATGCAGTCGCTCAAATTCATCTCGTTTCTGCATCGCGACTGGCTCCAGATCCGAAGTCGCTGCCAGATCGTTTTCATAATGTCGATAGCGATCAACACCGCGAGCCAGTAAGGCCGTGTAACCAGGTATCTTTGTTTGCCGCACATGGGGTGCTATGTATTGAATATTGAGCCCAATGCGCCGGTCGGTACTCGTATTGGGCGATGACGCATGTAATAGCCAGCCATGATGGAACGAGGCCTGGCCGGACTTTAAAGGAGCGGCGACAGCCTTCGACTCGTCGATATCGGCGACCCGCTGGCTTTGAAACAAAACGTTATTTTCATCTTGCTCACCGAGTATATGATGCTGTTGCCCAAGCTGGTGGCTTCCAGGAATCATGCGCATGCAACCGCTGTTTTCACTGGCATCGGACAGGGCCAGCCAGACCGAGACCTGGTCATCGCTGTCCAGTCCCCAGTAGGTCAAATCCTGGTGCCAGCTCACATGCGATTTGGCGTTTGCTTCCTTGATGATGTAGGTCGCGTTATAGATCAGCAGGTCCGGACCAATCAACTGTTCGACGACATCGAGAATACGTGGATGGCTCACGAGTTTTGCCGCCGACGACAATATCGTATGTACTTTCGCGAGGTAGTGCATGGAGCCAATTTGCTGTTCCGCACGCTCGAGTTGTCGGCGGTGATCGGCAACTTCAGCACGGTTAAGAATATCGATGCCCGAGAGGTACCCTTCGGAATTATAAAGCTCTTTTTGGCTCATCATCAGCGCCCCAGACCCAAGTTTTCAAGCGCAATGCTAGCATCGACATAAATAAATAGATAACAGTTAATTCTTTAATTGTTATAAAATATTTCTTTAGAACATTTGTCGTCTATATAAATGTAATCAACTGCTGGAACTGGTCACCTACTATGGATATTCGTTATCTCGACAGTCTCATTGCGGTCGTTGAGTTTGGTTCGATCGCACAGGCCGCACGCTCTCAAAACCTGACAGCCGCCGCCGTCGGTCAGCGCATCCTCGCTCTTGAAAAACACTTTAATGCCGACCTGTTAAACCGCAGTACGCACAAGGCTACCCCAACTGAAGCCTGTCTCAACCTGTTACCGCGTGCACGGCATATCGTTAACGAATTCTATGCGATGAACGCTGATATAGATCATTCCGGACTTACCGGAAAGTTTTATCTTGGCGCCATTTCGACCGCTCTCACCGGTATTCTGCCTGCCGCTATTAAACAACTCTCTTTGACGGCGCCCGGACTGGTGCTACAGATTAAGCCAGGCACCTCGAATTCGCTATTTGCTGATCTTACCGATCGCCGCATCGATGCTGCGATTATCGTCTTGCCGCCTTACGCTCTGCCCAGCGCTTATCAATTTCTGGCACTTCGCGATGAACCGCTGGTTTTGATATCAAACCAGTCAAAAGGTAAAACAGTTCGCCAAAAACTGGAGCAAAACCCCTACATTTGCTATGACTCGCAATCCTGGGGCGGACTCAAGGCACGCCAATTTCTAAAGGACAAGGGTATCGAAATCGAACCTTATTATGAGCTCGATGCAGTCGAAACAATCGAAAAGCTGGTGCAGCAGGGAATGGGGGTTTCACTCGTGCCGCAATGGGCCGGACTCGACATATCTTCACCAAACCTGGAAACCGAGATCGTCAGACCAAAACGCTACGGCCGTCGGCTTGTGCTGGTAAGCCAGGCCAATAGCCCAAGGAAAAAAATTACCGCCGCACTCGGCCAGGCCTTGCTAACTCCAATTGTTTAATCTCTGCCCTGCATATTGCATAAAAGCCGCGAAAACAGGCGTTTCCGCGATATTCGCAATCCATGCTAAACTTTAATACTGAGGCAGATTGTTATGAAGGAATCCGATTCCGATGTATCGCAGGCGCGATTTTCGGTTGGTGAACTAGTCACCCACAGACTATTTCACTACCGGGGCGTAATCATTGATGTCGATGCCAATTTTCAAATGACCGATGAGTGGTATGAAATAGTGGCACAGTCACAACCACCCAGGGACATCCCCTGGTACCATGTACTGGTGCACGAGGCCAAACATACGACCTATGTGGCAGAGCGCAACCTGGAATCAGACCCCAGTAATGAGGCGATCGCTCATCCGTTGATATCGAGCTACTTTACCCGGCTCGAAGCGGGTCGCTACATCATCGACGCAAAAATCAATTAATCAACCTTTGATTAATTCTGAGTCGTTGCGATTAGAAATCAAATCATCCGGCTACCAATAACTGATCGCGGCGGTATAGATATTCTCGATATCGACCAGGTTGGTTTCCCGCGGCGCATTAGCAATTGGGCGCAGTTGCCGTACCGAGGATGCCGCCAGGTCCTTGACATCAGCCGAACCAAAACCCAGCTCTCCAATGCCATTGGGCATACCGGTTTTTTTCATTAACTCGATAAGACGTCCGGCCACCACTTCACCCGCGTCGTCGAGTCCAGCATCCAGCACATCGGCCCCGAGGCTATTCGCCGCCTGCATGTGTCTTTCCGGCGCCCCCGCTGCGGTGTAGCGAAAAATCGCCGGCGCCGAGGCGATCACGCTAATGCCATGGGGTATGAATGGTGACGCAATCGAGTAGCCATCGGTAGTAATATCCCGCATCAGGTGGGTGACACCGTAAGACATTGCATGGGGTAAATGGGTACCGGTATTGCCAAACGCCATACCCGCCAGAGTCGCACCCCACATGAGCTGATCGCGTGCCTCGTTATCGCTGGCGTCATTGATGCCTCGCTCGATGAATTCACCGACCAGTTCAAGTGCCCGTATCGCGGCCAGGTCACTCCAGGGATTAGCGCCCTGAGCATAGGGTCGTTTCAATGGGTCCTCTACTTTAGCCCAACGCGTGTAGGCCTTCGAGGTATAGCATTCGATCGCATGGCTGAGCAGGTCAAAACCGGTCGAGGCCACGACATTGCCAGGTAAACTATCACAGCAGGCCGGGTCTACCAGGGCCTCGTCGGGTAACAGATAGGGATTACCGAGTACAAATTTAGTATTCAATTCGTTGATCCGGATCACCGACACGGAAGTACATTCGGACCCGGTGCCCGACGTGGTTGGGCAGGCCAGATGCGGCAACAAGGCGCCTGGTATCGGCAGACCCGGCCCTATCGGTGGTGGGAAGTAATTGAGGAAATCGGCCGG
>Ga0164315_10002595_pt1 | contig 13854 bp, 15 predicted proteins | sample GuaBasSedimGuay6_FD_113737 | JGI IMG/M metagenome (GOLD analysis project Ga0164315, IMG submission 113737) | Subseafloor sediment microbial communities from Guaymas Basin, Gulf of California, Mexico - Guay6, Core 4569-2, 0-3 cm | ecosystem: Environmental > Aquatic > Marine > Hydrothermal vents... | reverse complement strand
ATAAAAGTTTTTCGCCTTTCCCCATCCAAGCTAACCAGCAATCCTTTCCGAAAACCGGTATTTACACCAACTCCAAAAGGAATACACAAAGCTGCTGTAGAATAGTTTCTTTCGTCTGAATTATCAGGATCAAGCTTATCAGCTGATTCCTGCCCTTCAGTATATTTTTCACGTAATTTCACATCTCCAACTTTTGGATTGTGGAAAACAACACCAACTCCAGCAAATATATAAGGTGTTACAAAATTCTTTTTGCTACCTGTGAAATAGGGCAAAAAATTAAATTCTGCAACGCCAGCCAATTCAGTAATCTCCGACTTAAATTCCAAAGACCTGGTTTCATTATACTTTACAACATTATCATCTCCTGTCAAAGTACCTTCGTAAGCATTTAACCTGACAGCCCACCTGGCATTAAGAGCATACCTGAATAAAATACCATAACCCAGTTTTGTTTGACGAAAAGGTATTTTTGGATTAATATCACCAACATAATATGATCCACCCACAAAGCCACCTATCTCTAACTGGGCTTTACCCGAGAGCACAATGATAAAAAAAATGAATAGAATTCCTAATTTTCTCATAAACCGCCGCAAAAATATAACTTTTATTTAACATCAAGTACTATTGTTTATACCTGACTAACTGAATATCCTTAAGTTGATCAATTCCTTAGATCAATTCCCCAAAGTAATTTTTCCCTAATAGTTTTAAAGTAACTTTCACTTTCCAGCTGTACCAAATTTACTTTAAATTCTTCTTTTACTAAATTCAATTCCATTGACGCATCTATAGCTTCTGAACGGGAATCAAGACTCACAAAAAACTCCTTTATTCTTCCTGTTACTTTTATCCTTATTTCACTGCTGTCAGGGATAACGATAGGTCGCACTGTTAAATTGTGTGTGGCTATGGGGGTAATTACAAAGTTCTGCGAATGAGGAAGAATAATCGGGCCACCATTGCTCAACGAATAGGCTGTTGAACCCGTAGGAGTAGCAATAATTAATCCATCAGCCCAGTATGAATTCAGCAATTCCCCGTTTACAAATGCCTGAATTTTAAGCATTGAGAAAGGATCCTTTTTATCCACCGTAAATTCATTCAGGGCATAATTGAGCTTCCCAAATATATTGGCTTGTGTTTCAAGTCGGATCAATGTACGATGATCTAATTTATATTTCTTTTGAATAAATTGATCCAGTGCTACCTCAATTTGATCTTTGGAAACTGATGATAAAAACCCCATTCTTCCCAGGTTAATACCCAAAATGGGGATTCCTGAATCCTGTACAAATGTTATCGTATCCAGCAAGGTTCCATCCCCGCCAATGGAGAAAAGAAAATCAACCTTATTTTTTAAGCCATCGTTGCCATTGAAAAAAGAAATCTCAGATTTAATGGTGATATCATTTCTGATCTTTTGATAAAAGGGTTCGTAAAACTTAAGAGAGATATGATGCCTTTCCAGTATATCAACCAATTGCTGAATATATTCCCTGTTTTCAGGTGCACAAACTTTTCCAAAAATTGCAACCTTCATTGAATGCCTGCTTAATAAATTGAAATCAAAATCTATTATTTGCAAGATTACAAAATAAAAAAGAAACCTTTACCAATTTAACATTTATTATGATCAGATTTTTTCATGATCAGAAGAAGTAATTTTAGCAGAAATAGCTGTCTAAATAGAAGGCATAAAATGAATGAAAAAACCAGACTCACCCATTTTGTTAAATGAATATTCGAGTCGTATTACAAAATCATAATAAGTTACCAGATCTAATCCAATTCCGTATCCAAGGATAACATCATTGGCAAGCGGATTGTAAACATTTTGCCGGGTATCTGAAACATAAGCAACATCTGCAAAAATATTCAGGTATAACGCCCAGTATAATTTACTGAATTTTTCAGATGGAATAAAATTAAAATTCTGAACCCTGGTTGGGACCAGAACAAACTTAAGATTGTTTTTTAACAGGGCATAATGCATCCCGTCAACTACATAATATTCATATCCTCGGGCAAAATCCCTTGCATATCCTAATCCACGTATGTAATAATAAGGCTGATGCCAGAAAGGGGAAACTTTTCCAGTGAATCCAGAAGCATAAAAAAACCGTTCTTTTAGTTTGAAGTATTTTCTAAAATTGGTTTTAATGTAAAGTGTATTTACAGATGAGTTGGATATCAACCCCAATCCTGATTTTTTCATTTCCGCGTCAAAATAGTATCCCGTCATTGGGTATTGTTTATAATCGCGGTGATCCAACCGGTATTGATAGAAAAAACTCAAATATTGATTTCGATTTGCTGTATCAAATGAATAATCAGGATTTTTAATAAGAACAGAATCAGTTACCCTTAAGTCCTTATATTCAAGTTTAAACCAGCTGGTAGAAAAAATACCTTTCCTATAAAAGGCTTCCATAAATGTAAAAATTTCCCTTTTGGGATATCCTTCTTCGCTTTTGTAGTAGAACTCCTTGTTTCCTACCGGGACCCTTTCTCCGTTAGAAGAAACAATGGTATCAAATGAATTATAGGTCATTTCATGATTCTGGGTCCATCCTCCGGAGAAACCAATTCCCCAGGTTTGTTTTTTATTAATATAAGGAATCCTGTATGAAAGTTCATATCGTTGATCATAACCAAAACGAGCATATAGCATAAGTTTTTCACGTCTGCCCCTGAAGTTGTTCCAGGTAAGAAACATACCATAATTCAATCGGCTCCAATCCCATTTTTTAAGCCATTCATTAAAATTTCGATCAGCAAGCTCCAAAATAGGAACTGGCCATATATACCATCTCTCAATAAACTCAAAGCTTATGTCAACCTCATTGGTTCTAAACTCAACAGGGATAGAATCGTAAGTAACAAAATTAAATAAGGATGTATTGACTAGATTTTTCCGGCTTTGTTGTAAAATATTGCTTAGCTCCTTCGTGGGGATGGTATCATTTTCGCTGAATAACAATTCGCGTCTGATGATCCGTTCTTTGGTGATTTTATTTCCTGTAAATGAAATGCTCCTGATAATTACATTTTCTGGTAAATTTAACGAATCAGGATTAGCTGATTCAGCCCCATATCCTACCACTATTGTAAATACACCCAGGTATAGATATAGTCCAAAAATTGTAAAAGTCCATCTCATTTAAATAATTAGATATTAAGGTAATTCATTAAAGAATCATATCGATCACGTAAATCATTGTACATTTCCTCATCCTCGGTATAAGTGGATTTAACAATGTAATTGTACCTATTAAAAGCCTGTAGTATCGCCTGAATTTCCATTGCACTAATCTTAATCGTCACTTCCATCTTTGTTGAGTTTACGTCAGATGTAACGTACAAACTTAAAATCTTCGCATCATTTGATTCAACAATTTGCGCAATTTGAGATAATACGTAATCATTCTGATTAAGTTCCAACAATATAATAGCCCCAGGGTTGTCAACAGCGGTAAAATTCCCAAAATGTTTTATCAGGGCCTGAAAAGTGATACAGCCTTTATATCGTCCTTTTTCATCAAGTACTGGTAAGATGGCAATATTTTCAGCAGACATGTTTTTTATCACATCATAAATATGCTGGTTTTCTTTTACATATACTTTCTTATATGGAATGTTCTGCTCTAAAAGTGGTTTATCAGGATCCTTCATATTAAAAACCTGGACTTCACTTATCAAGCCCAAATAATTTCCTTTATTTACTACAGGCAGGACCGAAAGTTTGTCTTCATCCATAAAATATAAAACATCCGAACCGGTATTGTTTGTATCAACAACAGAAGCTAAACCTGACATTAGTTGTTTTGCAATCATATTGACTATAATTATTGATTAGTATTATTTAACACCAATGCGAAAATAATGTTATAATTATTAAGTGGCTGTTTGAAATTCATCTTTAATTTTTATTATACATCTTTTCCGCCATATTGCCATTACGTTGATCTATAATCGTTTTCTGTTTTTTCCCAATAATCATCTGAAAGGATACTCAGGTAGTTTTTATATCTCGAAAGACTAATCTCTCCTTTTTCAAGAGCCCTTAGTACTGCACATTCAGGTTCATGGGTATGTGTACAATTGTTAAACTTACAATCGTGCATATATTTTCGCATTTCAGGAAAACGTTCTGCAATTTCTTTCCGATTGAATTCAGTAAGCCCGAACTCCTTTATGCCAGGCGTATCAATGATAAATCCCCCAAACGAAAGTTTATGCATTTCAGCAAATGTAGTGGTATGCACTCCCACTTTATGGTAGCCCGAAAGTTCTTTTGTTTTTATATCCAATCCTGGTTGGACTGCATTGATCAGTGCAGATTTTCCAACTCCCGAATGACCAGATAATAAAGTGCGTTTTCCTTTTAAGCTACTTTCCACTTTATCCAAATTCGTCCCCTCTAGTGCCGAAACCGACAGACACATATATCCCGCATTTTGATAAATTGCAGTTAATTCTTGCTGAAGCTGTATTATTTTTTCATCATACAGGTCAATTTTATTAAAAATAATCCCGGCTGGCAAATGATAAGCTTCGGAGGTTACAAGGAACCGATCGATAAAACCTGTTGAAGTCCTTGGAAGTGCCAATGTGACAATAAGAAAAGCCTGGTCGATATTTGCTGCTATGATATGAGATACTTTTGAAAGCTTGGTAGCCCTGCGAATAATGTAATTCTGACGAGGAAGGATTTGTCTGATGGTTCCTGTTTTACTTTCCTTTTCAAGGTCAAACACAACATTATCACCCACTGCTACCGGATTGGTTGTTTTGATACCCTTGATGCGAAACTTTCCTTAAGCTTGCAATTGTAGATATCATCATTCCCATCCAGAACAGTCAACCAGCTGCCGGTCGATTTAATTACAGTTCCTTCCATCTAATGGTTAATCGTTTTTTAGTTTGCAGTTATTTAACAATGATCTTAACCTAAAATGATATCAATATAGCTAATAATTTATGTGATTAGCAAATTCAGAATGGTACGGATACTATGGAAAATTACAATATTTTCTAATTGGTTTTTTAATATCCCAAACACACTTTAAGCCATTCTTAAAAGTAACAAAATCACCTTTCTTTATTGAAAAAAAGCCCTGTTCAGTTTCAACTATTACTTCCCCTTCAATAATCAAGCATTCTTCGTCACTACCGTATAACCAGTCAAAACGGGAGATATCTTTTTCCCAAATGAGCCAGCTTTGAATCCCCCTTTTGTTAATCTCAGCTTGTTCAAGATGCTCGATAATTACTTTGGCCATCATCGATTATTTTATCATTTTTGTAAAATTACATTATTTCCAACAAACTTGACAACTGAACATATGTTCACTACATTTGTTACCTCATTATATGCCAAGAAAACAAAAACAACGAAAGGTATTTTTACCACCCAGGTTTGATGGTTACAAAGCCATTGGGAATACCAATCCGCTATCCACAGAATTAAATCTGGATGAACTGGAAGCTATTAAATTACTGGACTATGAAAATTTGAACCAGCAGGATGTTGCACTTTTAATGAATGTTTCACGACCCACACTAACACGTATCTACCACAGGGCAAGAAAAAAAATAGCGACAGCAATTGCCGAAGGCAGGGACATCAATTTTAAAGGTGGAAATGTTTATTATGATCACAATTGGCACTTTTGTAACCACTGTGATATTTCTTTTAATTCAATTGACGGTAACTATTCCTGCCCATTTTGCAAACAGGATTTGTTTACCAATACTTTAAATGAACATTTTTCTAATCCTCTTGATACTAAATGAAAATAGCGATTGCATTAAAAGGGGATCATTTGACAGAACAGCTTGACGACCGTTTCGGCAGAAGCAAATATTATTGTATTTACGATATAGAAACCAAAAGGGCTGATTTTATTAAGAACAATTTTGCCACAGAAACAGATGGCGTCGGAAAACAAGTTGTAGATTTACTGATGGGCCAGAACGTTAAAATGATTATTGCCTGTGAATTTGGTCGAAAAGTTAGAACAATACTCGAAAAAAATAAAATACAGATGGTCATTATGCAAGATGCTTTATTAACTGGTGAAGATGTTCTCAAAAAAATACGTACTGATAGAGCATAAATCAAAATACACAAAAACGATAAAACAGAAATTTGCAATACCATTTACAAATAAACAATTAAGCAATCATTTTGGTAAGGCAGAATATTTTGAAATTATTGAGACCGAAAATCGATCAATCATCTCAACGACTCGGCTTAAGACTCCTGTTCATGAACATGGTAAATTACCAACATGGATTGCAGATAAAGGGGTAACACATATCATATCAGGAGGGATAGGGCAAAAATAGCCAGGCTTCAGGAAGTTAATATTGAGTTTATTTATGGAGTGGAGCCAGAAGATCCTGAAATACTGGTTCATAAATTCCTGGAAAACAAATTACAATCAGGGATAAATTTATGCAATCAAGAATGAATTGATTCAAGAGTTTCGGAGATATAAGATAAGACTTCTTCTTTCCCTGTTCCTGTTTTAGCAGAGGAAAGTATCGACAGGGGTAGTTCCTCCCATTGTTCACTTAATTTCTTTTGATAATCTTCAACATTTAAGGCTAATTGCCTTTTGGAAAGTTTATCGATTTTGGTAAATACAATAACAAATGGCAAACTCTCTTCCCCAAAAACATTGATCAGTTCAAGATCTGCTTTTTGTGGCTCTAACCTTGCATCTACCAAAATAAAAGTGGTTGCCAAACTTGTCCGGTTTATTAAATAATTCCAGATCATGTTTTCCCAGGTTTGCCTGATTGACTTGGATATTTTCGCAAAACCATATCCAGGAAGGTCGACCAAATACCATTTTTCATTGATTATAAAATGATTGATCAATTGTGTTTTCCCAGGTGTCCCTGAAATTTTGGCCAGGTTTTTACGACCGGTTAACATATTGATCAGGGAAGATTTCCCCACATTTGATCGTCCGATAAAAGCATATTCAGGCATATTGGCCGGAGGGCATTTTAAATAGTCTGTATTGCTGATAACAAATCGGGCCTGGTTGATTTTCATGGTGTTTATTTAATTCGGGTTGTTTTTTAAGGGTTAAGTATTATTCAAAACTTTTTGGAACTTTTCAAACTATATGAATGTGAGAATGCTTAAATGATTGAATATTACGTTTTGCAAAACTTAAAATAAACATTTCGACATTTAATCATTCGATTTGTAGGTCGACATATGCCGGTCTTTTTTATAGTCATATATATCAGCTATAGTAATTATTATAGCCGTTTCTTCTACATTTCCAAAAGCCTCATTTACTGCAGTACCAAAAGTCCTCATCGATCCTGAAAGATTCATATATGCATTAACAAGTGGTGGAATTTGCTCGCCCAGGCTCCTCACTTTCTGTACCAGAATTTTATAATCTTCATCATAATTGGCACCAAAAAAAATGCTTTTTAATACTTTTTCCCGGGTTTGAATTACGAGAGGATTCCGGGCTACAACAAGCTTATCGTTATCCGGAAAATATTTATTCAGAAAATATAGGATCATACCCCTTGCAAAGTTGTCATAACTGGGATACATGGTAATCTTTCCAAAAAAATATTCAATTCCGGGATTTTGAATAGTGATTGCTCCCAGTCCATCCCATAGGTTATCCAAAGAATACATCCCTTTTCTAAGGTTTACCGTAGGCTGATAGGTTGGCTGTACAAACGATCTTCCCAGTTCAAAAGTAAGGGGCCAGAATTCTTTAACAAATTTATCAGAAAACTTGAACAACTTCGAAGTTGGACTTATTGGATGACCATCTTTATCGTTAACCACATCTTTACCCAGGTTAAACCTGTAACCTCCAACTATTTCTTTATCCTCCGGGTTCCAGACAATTAATTGTTTGAATGGTGATTTCCCTGTATCATAATCATCAATATCGCAACATTTTCCTGTACCTCCTCTGGCTTCACGAAACGTAATTTCGCGTAGCCGGCCCAACTCTCTCATCAGGTTTGGAGCCTGGTCGTGCGTAAATATGTAAATATGATTATGCCCATTATTGGTATCGCGGACAAACAATTCATCCGTAAGTTCCTTTTCAATAAGTGTTCTATCTACTGGTGGAATTACCGTTTCCATATATGTACTTAATTAATTTTAATTTAAAATTTATTAGGATCAAAAGGCTCTGTATAGCCATTGCCCATTGCATAAACATAATTCTTTACTTTTTGTGCCCATTGATTGTAATTATACCTCTTATCAAATGTCTCAAATGGGATTGCCTTTCCAACGACAATTTCAATGGTTTTATTTCGCTGCTTATGCATTTCGTCAGGCAGGTAGAGCATTTCGATATTGGCACCAATTTTAAAGGTCTTCCTCAAATTGGCAATCCGATAAAATCGTTTGGAATTATTGCCTCGTATAAAAACCGGAATAACATCACGTTTATATTGTTTGGCTTTGGCAATAAAAGTCTTTTTCCACTCCAGATCTTCAATCTTTCCTTTTTGTTTTCGGGAAACCAAACCTGCCGGAAAATACAACATCAACTTTTCCGATTCAAAAGTATTCTGTATGATCTTGATATTTTCGGTATTGCTGCCGTGTTTATTGATAGGGATAAACAGCTCCTGTAAATTGGGCAGGTACATTAATAAATCGTTCACAGGGAAAATAATATCTTTCCTAACTCTTCCCACAACCTGCATCAACGCAACACCATCTAACCCACCCAGCGGATGATTGGCAGCCATAATTACACGACCATGTTTTGGAATATTTTCTTCACTATGAACTTTTACAATGGCTCCGAAGCCTTCAATAATCGCATCCACAAAATCCAATCCCATTAACGCTCTGTTCTGATACAAAAAGTCATTGATAAAATCTTCATGTATCAAACGCTTAACATAATTTAATACAAAGCGGGGAATGGCTTTAGCCGCTCCGGGGTTTTTAGATTTGATGACCCCTTCAATATCTATGGTTTGTTCCGTGATTTTAAATTCTTCCATTCCTAAATTTCTGTAAGGAAAAACAAAATTACATAATAATCCCGTATTAATCTTACAATGGATTAAGGCCAGATAATGAATGCTAAATGAGGCAACCTTTTATTTAAGAGGATAATCCTATTTCCTGATATATTTAGCAATGAGATTAGACCATTATTAAGTTTTTAAGCAAACATTACAGATACAGATTCTGAAATTTTATACAAAAAAATCTAAACAGTTAATAAAAGCCACACTTAACAACAATCTTGTTAATAAAATCAATCTCCTCAATCGTTTAACAATTCTGATAAAACAGAGCTATTCTAATCTAAAGTGGGAAAATATGGGAAAAGTTGTTAACAAATGGTAAAAAGTGGGAAAATTATTTTATTTTTACTCCTTGAAATTTTAAGCACATGACTCATCTGACATATACGTACGAATGCAAGGTAGACTCAAAGGGACGGGTGTTATTGCCTTCTGGTTTAAAGAAGGAGTTACTGCCGGTTTTGAATAATGGGTTTGTGATTAAAAAAAGTGTGTTTTACAATTGTCTGGAGTTGTATCCAAAAGCTGAATGGGATGAAGAGATGAAAGGAATTGACAAACTGAACAGGTTCGTCAAGAAAAATGTAGATTTCATCCGTCGGTTTATGGCAGGCGTAAAACCTGTGATCCTTGATACCAATGCACGATTACTCATACCCAAAGATTTAATGGCATTTGCCGGCATCGATAAAAATATTGTAATGACCTCCCAAATCAACAAAATTGAGATTTGGGATAAGGATAATTACGAAAAAGTAGTTAGGGATGACTCAATTGACTTTGGCGAGTTGGCTGAAGATGTGATGGGTGAAACGGATAAAACCGACGAATAATGTATCACGATCCGGTTTTATTAAAAGAGAGCATAGCTGGATTAAATATTAAAGGAGAAGGTATCTACATCGATGCAACTTATGGCGGTGGCGGACATTCCCGGGAAATATTAAAAAACATTGATAAGGGTTCTTTGATAGCTTTTGATCAGGATCAGGATGCTTTGGTAAATGAAGCTGATGACGAAAGGTTGATATTGATCAACCAAAATTTCAGGTATATGAAAAACTTCCTGAAGTTGTATAAGGCAGTCCCTGTTGATGGCATCTTAGCAGATCTTGGAATCTCATCATACCAGATTGATAAACCTGAAAGAGGTTTTTCATTGCGTTTCGAAGGAGCGCTGGATTTAAGGATGAATCAAAATAAAGGTTTGTCGGCAAAACAGGTAGTGAATGAATATCCGGTGGGCAAGCTGAAGGAAATATTCTGGAACTACGGTGATCTGAAAAATGGATCAAAAGTAGCCCATGAAATAGAAAAAGCACGAAGCGAAACAGAAATATCAACAACAAAACAATTGCAGGAAGCTACAAGTAAATGTGCTCCGAGAGGCTTGGAAAATAAATTTTATGCAAAATTATTCCAGGCCTTACGCATTGAAGTAAACGATGAATTGGGTTCTTTAAAAGATTTATTAAGCCAATCGGTTGAATTGCTGGACAAAGGAGGAAGATTGGTGGTTATTTCATACCATTCATTGGAAGACAGGTTGGTTAAAAATTTCCTGAAGTCGGGAAACTTTGAAGGTGAAATTGAAAAGGACTTTTATGGTAATCCATTGGTTCAGTTTAAGCTGATTACAAAAAAACCAATTGTACCAACTGAAGAAGAAATAAAGAGAAACAGCAGGGCCAGAAGCGCTAAACTTAGAATAGCGGAAAAAATATAATGACGAAAGAGAAGAAGAAGAAAAAAGGAAATAACCAGGCTGCCCGATCAGCTCAAAATATTCTGGGCGGAACTTTCCTTACGCGGGAAAGTACTGCAAAGCATCTCCCCTTCCTGCTTTTTTTAGCTTTTATAGCAATAATATACATCGGCAATTCTTATTACGCAGAAAAGAATATCCGCAAGATTGAAAAGCTTCAAAAACAGCTGAAAGAAATGCGCTATGAGTACATCTCTCATAAATCAGATGTAAATTATAGAAGCAGACAATCAGAAGTGGCCAATAGCTTAAAAAATAAAGGCATAAAGGAATCAACAGTTCCGCCGACCAAAATTTTTGTTGAAAAAGATTAACATGAAAAACAAAAACATCAAAAAAGATATTTTGTGGAGGGTATTCCTTGTATACCTGTTCATGTTGCTATTTGGCCTGGCGATCCTTGTAAAAGTGATTTACATTCAGTTTTATGAAGGCACTGAGTTAATGGCAAAAGCTGATAAACAAACCCTGAAATATTTCAATGTTGAATCGGTACGTGGTAACATTTATGCTGCTGACGGAAGTTTGCTGGCAACATCGGTCCCCATCTTCGATATTCGAATGGATGTCGCATCACCCCTTATTTCGGATGCCTATTTTCTAAATCACATTGATGAGCTGTCAAGAGAACTGGCAAACTTATTTGGTGATAAATCCAAATCAGAATACAAAAAACAGTTGCTCAGGGAACGGAAGAAGAAAAACCGCTATTACCTTGTTAAAAGGAACATTACATACAATCAGCTTAAAATGGTAAAAACCTTTTCCATATTTGAAAGGGGGAAATACAAAGGAGGCCTAATCATTATCCCGAAAACAAAACGACAAAAACCATTCGGATTATTGGCTGAAAGAACAATTGGCTATGAAAATCCAAATGAAAAATTATTTGTAGGAATTGAAGGTTCTTACAGTGAATATTTAAGTGGGAAAAATGGCCAACAACTTCGTCGCAGGATAAACAATGGTGACTGGATTCCTGTATTTGATGAAAATGAAGTTGAACCCAAGGATGGCAAAGATATCATTACAACCATCGATCTGAATGTGCAGGATGTTGCCGAAACAGCACTGTACAATCATCTCATTGAACACCAGGCCCAGTGGGGATGTGCTGTTTTGATGGAAGTAAAAACAGGTGAAATCATAGCCATTGCCAACCTCACCAAAAATAAGAAGAGTGGAAAATACTATGAGACTTACAATTATGCAGTAGGTACCAGCATTGAACCGGGGTCAACATTTAAACTCCCATCAATGATTGCCTTATTTGAAGATGGACTTGAGGACTTGCAGGATACAATTGATATCGGGAAGGGCTTTGCTGTTTATTCCGGATTAACGATTCAGGACGTGCATGGAATCCGTGATGGCAGGGTTTCCATTCAGGAAGTGTTTGAAAAATCATCAAACGCCGGGGTCTCAAAACTGGTTTACGATAAATATGTAACACAGCCACAGCACTATATCGACCGACTTTATGATATGTCGTTGAATGAAAAATTAGGTCTGGAAATTCCGGGAGAAGGAAATCCTTATATCAAAGACACGAAAAATAAAAGCTGGTCAAAAGTATCACTGCCTTTTATGTCGATTGGCTATGAAATTCAGCTGACACCACTTCAAATATTGACTTTTTACAATGCTGTTGCCAACAATGGTAAAATGGTGAAACCCATGTTTGTTAAAGAAATTCAATCGGCTGGCAAAACCATCAAGGAATTTGAAACAGAAGTACTCAACAGTTCCATTTGTTCTCAAAGTTCATTGGAAAAAGCGCATCTGATTCTGGAGGGTGTAATTGAAAATGGAACTGCTACCAGCTTGAACAAATCACCATATAAAATAGCTGGAAAAACGGGGACTGCTCAGATAGCCAATAAAACCACCGGTTATGATAAAACAAATTACAATGCTTCGTTTGTGGGTTACTTCCCGGCCAACGATCCAAAATATTCCTGCATTGTGGTAGTAAGTCGTCCATCTACAGGCCGATATTATGCAAGTTCAGTGGCCGTTCCAGTGTTTAAAGAAATAGCTGATAAAGTGTATGCAACCAATCTTGATATCCATCAGGAAAAAGAAATTGAAGAAGCAAATACAAATTATCCCATTTACGCCACTGGCTATCAAAAAGAGCTGGAGGAGATTTATCAAATTTTGGAAATCCCACTCGATACTTTAAGCACAAATGCCGAGTGGGCCATTGCGATGAAATCTGATAGTTCTGTAAGGCTTGATACCCGGATAATTAAAGAAGGACTGGTACCCAATGTTAAAGGAATGGGCGCAAAGGATGCCGTGTATGTACTTGAAAACCTTGGGTTGATCGTCAGACTTCGCGGAAGAGGATTTGTGCGGGAACAATCACTTTCGCCTGGTGCCAGGATTAAAAAAGGGAACATGATTTATTTAAGATTAGAAGTTTAATAATTGAGAAAACTAGATGACATATTAAAAGGAATCGAAATTATTGAGACTATTGGGTCTTCAGATATTGAAATAAATACAATTCAATTCGATTCCCGGAAAGTTAATACAGGAGATGTTTTTGTTGCCATTAAAGGAACTCAGGTTGATGGTCACAGCTATATTGAACAAGTTTTACAATCAGGAGCAAAAGCAATCGTCTGTGAAATACTTCCTGAACACCTGAAAGATGTTGTTTACATATTGGTTAAAAACAGTTCAAGGGCACTGGGTATAATGGCCTCCAATTTTTATGACAATCCTTCATCCAAACTTAAACTGGTTGGCATTACAGGAACAAATGGTAAAACTACCATTGCCAGTTTGTTGTACAAGTTATTCCAAAACCTTGGCTATCCAACCGGATTGTTATCTACCATTCAAAACAAGATAGAAAACAAGATAGTTGCAGCAACGCATACAACTCCCGATCCGGTTCAGACTAATAAATTGATAAATCAAATGGTCAGTGATGGTTGTGAGTATTGTTTTATGGAAGTTAGTTCACATGCTATCGACCAGGATAGAATTGCCGGATTGGAATTTGCTGGAGGAATATT
>Ga0164315_10002594_pt1 | contig 13863 bp, 9 predicted proteins | sample GuaBasSedimGuay6_FD_113737 | JGI IMG/M metagenome (GOLD analysis project Ga0164315, IMG submission 113737) | Subseafloor sediment microbial communities from Guaymas Basin, Gulf of California, Mexico - Guay6, Core 4569-2, 0-3 cm | ecosystem: Environmental > Aquatic > Marine > Hydrothermal vents >... | reverse complement strand
TTAAATTGTCCTGAATCATGCAATTCACCAACTCTATAAAAATAATCTAAATTTTTAGCATAAATATTGGGGTCTAAATCATTAACATTTGTAGTTCTATTGAATGCGAAACCGACTTTATTAGAATTATTTAATTTATATTCATAATCTGAATGAGAATTAGAAGACATAAAGCCCCACTTACAAGAAACCGGATTTTTTCTCCAAATAGAAGTTAACTCATTGTTTTTAGTAATTTGAAATAACTCATCTGTTGCAATATATTCAGATGAAACATTTATTATTTTATTTTGATTTATATCACCATACGGATAAACTTTAAATTGTTTATTAGGAAAAGAAGAATCTCTGTGTTCAGTAGCATATAACTTTTGCTCTGGTGTTACATTATAATCAACTGTTTCATAATCAAAATCCGAAAATCTTGTATCTAATATATCATAATCAAAATCTTTTACATCACAAAATTTAAATCTATAAATCGGGTACAATAAAGGTGTGTTTCCGTTTTGTTTAACAGATAATTTATTGTATGTTTTTTGATTATTAATCCAATATTCTAAATTATCATCATCTGATTGAATAGCATAATCGCTCTGGATATAATAATCACAGACATACGAATTATCTACCAAATTTTCATTACCTTTTAAAACATGATATTTATCGTTAATTTTTATTAAATATAAATCACCATATAAACATTTAAAATTACCATCAACATCAATAAATGAGTCAATCGTAAAATCTGAATCAGCACTTATAATAGAATTCTTATATGTATTTCCTGTATATGAAAAATTAATATCTACAACACCATGATTATCAATATCATCTATTGTTATTTCATATTTACTCATTATTTTATATTTACTATCTTGATACTTTTGAACTTTATTTAAAGTATTTTTAGCATAAACAAAAATATTATTTATATCGACATCTCCCATAAATGGACTTGTTGTTGCGCTTGATGTACCTGACCACACAAAAATATTATTTAAAATATCAACACCATCAGCTATTACAGGTGGCTTATAAGTTGTTAGATTTGTAATTAATTCTAAATCTTCTGCATAAAAACCATAATATCTATTCGAAGACCATTTTCGATTTGTAAATGGTGTCGCAGGTGAATCGTCATACAAAAATTTCAAATTCAATATATTTGGAAAAACCACACCGTTATCTTTATAACCATCAGTTATACTTTTTTCTAAATTAAAATGTAGATTTTCTACCCATAACTTATCTTTTAAATAAGTACTCTTTTGCGTATAAACTCCTGTCTTGTAATCGATACCATTCCATCTCGAAAAATTATATTCTTTCGAATCAAATTCAAATGGAACTTCAGGAAATCTATTATTATCTTCGATATTTCTATATAACCAATATCCAAAATCACTTTCATATGATAGATCATGTAAAGATACTAATTTCCATTTCTCAATTATTTCATCTTTAAAATTATCTTTTGTTAATTCTGAAATTGAATCTAAAATATCTTTACCTTTTTGTTTCTTTTCATAAACACCCGAATCATCAACTCTCAATACTATAAAACTTTTTGGTATACTATTTTTCTTAACATATAAAGGAGCAAAATATTCAAACTCTTCTGAATGCCATTGATCACTTACATTTCTTGCCCCAGCATAATATTCAGTATCAAATTGCTTATAATAATCATCATACATTACAGAGACATCAACATCATACTTAACTTCAAATGCTGAAGTTATGGGAAGTTTACCATAAAATTTAGGTAATTTATCTTCATAATATGTTTCTTTATTTAATTTATAATGTTTATATCTATTGCTACTTAAATCTTTATTACCATTAAACGATTCTAAAAATAATTTATAATCTGTATTAACGACTATTTGTACATTAGTCGTTAATACTGGATTTGTTCTTATTATTTGAAAACTCTTTTCTATCATTAATTTGTTATAATTTTAATTTGTGCTATATGCATCAGGGATATATCCACTATGACCATAGGTTGCTGTTTTATTTCTTTTCAATCTAAATTTTAATTTAAATTCTAACGCTCTTGATTCATTTTCAGGTTCTATAAATATTTTTAATCTTTTAACTAACTCTGGTGTTGATACTGTATTAAATGGAATTTCAAAAGATGATGCATCATCCATTGAAAATTTAAAATAAATATTTATTGGAAGAGTAAAATAATTTTGTGCTGTAAGAATTTTTAATTTAGCTTGACCTTCTTCAACAATATTATCTCTATTAGAGATAACTGGATGAAGAGTTGATGCAAAGGTTTCTCCTGTTGCTCCACTCCATTGTATATCTGTTAATACATTGAGGGTTGGTTGTTGATAATCATTAGAAATAAAATCACCAGTACCATAATTATAATTACTTGTTAAAATTTCATATTGTTCAGTACCCGTCTCTCCAGATAAATAAATATTATCTGATGCAGAATTGTAATTATCAGAAAACCATATATATTGATAATTTGATTGTCTTAATAAATAATCATTATCGTCAACAAATAAACTCATTGCTTCTGGATTATTAAAAAAAGTATTTGAACTTTCTGTTGAAGTTGGAGTGTATGTCCTGTTTGAAAACAAACCTAAATCATTTTCAGCAGCTACGTTAGTAAATTTTAAATAATAATCCTTGATAACATAAATAACATTATGATAATTCCTTGTAGTGCCTGAACCTTGTCCATATTCTTCACATTCAACAAGAACAGTTGTTTCTGTGTTAGGTGAAAGTATTGTTTCACTCGTATTTTTAAAGAACGAAACAGATAACCTTCCTTTTGCTCTGTTGACTCTTTCTTCTAAAATATCTATTCTCACTGTTAAAGATTTTATGTAATCTCGTAAATTAATAAAATCTCCGAAATTATCTTTAAAATTAGTTGCAATCGAATCATCTGAATGTCCATAATAATTTTCATTATCATAAAATTGTTGTTGTATATGCTTCACAATACCTTTCGAAGCTAATTCGTTTTCAAATTGAACTCGTATTTCTTCTTGACCTGCTTCTTTTAATATAAAATCACTTTCATCAATAACATCATCTAAATCATCAGGAAAATGAATTGTAATAATATCTGACCATAATGAATATATCATTGAATCAGGATACCCAACTTCACTTATTGACCTAATTCTAATATCTACTTTTTCATTTATATTAATGGGAATATCTACTTGGTTTATATTAGGTGTATCAGCATCTGATATGTCTTCATTATTCCAATACCATTCTTCTGTCGCTGCATTAAATGTTCTTTTTCTAATATCAGTTTTAACCGACACCCAGTTGGAAAAATAACCTGTTGATTTTTTAATACTGCTTGATGTTTGTAAACCACCAATTCCTACACTATCATAAGCATATGTTGTTTCTTGTGCTGATATATTTTCTGCTGATAAAGCAGTTGTTGTCACCTGTGAAGTGTCTTCTGATGTTTCTTGTAATGTCATTTTAATCGCTTCTATTGGTGTTTCTTTACCTGCTTTATTTGAATATCTATATTGGTATTCAAATCCTATAACTTGTTGAGGTCTATATCCTTCTACAATAATAGGCTCAGGAAAATCCCAAAAACCTCTAATTCTATATTTTCTTGTAACGTTTTTGGTATTAGATTTGCTATTAGTAATTTGAGCAACAACAGAACCAAATAACTTAGTATTAGATTCTTGTTCTAAAACTAATTTATTATATTCATTTTTAGCTTTTGTCTTATCTGCAACATTTCTATAATTTCTTGTATTTAATTCTTTAGATTTATCAAGTAAAGCAGTGTTTACTTCATCTAATTTTGAACGTACACCAGTCTTCTGTGAATGTAAATCTCTTAATTCATCAGCATCTTTCGTATCAGTTAAATGTTTATTTATCTGAACAACTTTAAAATTGTCTGGTAATGTAACTGGTTGATTTGGTTCAGTGCCAATATCAACTGGTATTATTTTTTTTACTAAATCTTTTAACAATCTACCATAATCATAAACCGTTCTATAATAATATGTTAATAGGTTTTTACTATTGTCTGTATCTAAGACTAAATCATTTGAATAAAAACCAGAACCTTTACTCCAAGTACTACCAAGCACTCCCGTATCAGTATTTATAGGTTTTACAAATATAACAATATGTTCATTAAATCCTATTGTGATTTTAACGTTTTTATCATTTACCAAATCACTATAATATTCTAATACATTCGCACCAATTGGTATCGCATCATAACCTTCTATTCTTTCTACTGAAATTCGATTTAACGAATTTGCCGTACTTATTTCCACTATTTTATATCTTGTTGTTGAATTTTTACTGTTTATAACTAATTGATCATCAATAGCTAAAAATTTAGACCTTCCATCATTGGTAAAAAATCTTAATGTATCTAAATGATACCATAGTTTATTATTTAATGTGTCACTTTCGCTTTTAAGAACTGAAAATGTTCCCTTATAACGCAAAGTTCTTAATGATAAATTAAATTGTTGTTCATCGACATTATCTTGTAAAAGATTACTTGTAACACCCACATTAGTAGGATTAGTTAACCATGATTCAAAATTTTCAATAGATATGTCTGTCTTATTTAAAAACTTATCATTAAAATCTTCTAAAGAATTTAAACCTTCTGTTGTATAACCATCATCATTTACTTTAAATTTAACTATATATCTTCTTGATAATATAGAATCAACACTATCATTCACCTTTTGAGACAAATCAATTTTAACTGACAAATTAGGATTCATAAGTTCTTCGAAAAACCAATTATTATTTTGACCGAATTGTGTTACACTATCTACCTCATGAATGGGTGTAGGTTCTCTATTAATATCAGCCGCAAACACTTTCTTACTTGATTTACCATCAAAAATATACGTAGAACCTTCCAGTCCTGCTAATCTTTTTATGTTTGTATTTGCTACATCTATTTGAGATTTAAATTCACCAATTGTTGGCATTTCATAGTTAGTATATGTTCCATCTTGATTATATAATTTAACAGTAACAGAAGATTGATCACTGCTTAATGCATCATTGAATTTAGAAATTATTTCAGTAGAATTTTTATTTAATAAAGATACTTGTTCCATCAAAGTAATAAATGAATTCTTTTGATTTCCTTTTTGAGTGAATAAGTTATTTTGATTTGCCATTAGTCGATTTTAATTTTTAATTATATATTAAATTAGGACTATTAAAAACAAAATAGTTTGAATAAAGGAAAAAAATTGTATTAAATTTAATAATTGTTCAGAAAATATAATATATGTATGTATAATATATCATGATTTTGCACCTTTTAACTTAACTTCTTCTTTTTCAAGATATTGTAAAACCTCTGACATAACCCCGTTTTTATTAATCATAATAAATTCACCATCTATCCAAAATTCTGACCTAGTGTGATTTAGATAATCTAATTTTGTAGATTCGGTATATGATAATACTTGAAATTTATTTGAATATGGTTCAAGTAAAAAATCTATAAAATCATAATAATTATTATAGTTTTTATTAAGACCTTTAATATAATCATCTTTAATATTTTTTACTTTTTTAATAAAATCAGGATAGAGAGTTTTTATTAGATAATTTTCGGATATTTCTTGTTTTTGTAATTCTTTAAATTCTTGATAATCTAATTCGTTATTAATAATTTTTTTATCTACTAAATCGCAATGTTGTTTTATATTATTTTCCCATTTGAAATTAAAATCTTCGTAGAATAATAATGATCTGATAAGTTCAGATGGTGAATATCCATCACCATATTTATAATTTAAACCAACATCATATAAATTCTCAAATATATCTTCAATGTGTTCATTTATAAAAGAAAAATTAAAATCTCCATTTTCAGAATAAGCTATTTTAGTTCCCTTAAATGGAATTACTTGATACATATGGGAACCAAAATAGGGTGTTGATTGTAAGAATGTTAATGAATTGCTTCGTTTAGGAAAATTTTTCCACTTTGCTGAATTATCAATCCAATCCATACTTATATTATCGTTGAGTTTCTTTTTCTTGGAAAACCTGTTATATAATTTACTTTTCTATTATCACCTCTTAAAAATGCTATATCACCAATTTTAAAATTAGTTTTAGTCATTATTATTTCAGCTATCTTAGCTATCTCAGACTTATTATTTTCATTTAAAAAACCATTATAATTATACATTCTATTTATTTAGTTTAGTAACATTATCGTATGTTAATGCTAAAATTTTTATTTGTTCTGGTTTTAATACTAAGTAACCATCAAAATAATATGATATTGTTTGGTCTGATTCTTTATATATTGCACCATCATATCCGTTTTCATTTAAATAATCAATAATCAAATCCCATCTATAATTTCCAAAATTTTCACTATATAATAATTTGAAAAATCCATAAGCATCTCCATATTCTTTTGCAAATTTAATTCTTTCTTCCAATTTATCATCATTTTTGAAAATATCAGAAATTAAATCTATAAATTTTTTATCACCTAATTTACTGTGCCGCAATTCTAAAGGATTTTCAATATTTAAAATACATGAATATTTATAATTACCGTCATAAGCAGCGTCAGCACTACCAAAAAATGCAGGTGTGTTAAATTTATCAAATTTAGTATTTGTGAGGTGATAAACTAACTCATTAGAACCTTTCGGGTATTTTATATAGTAACTACCTGGACTAATAACCTTTGTATTTGGAAATTGAATTATATTTTTTGTAAATTCTAAAATTTCTTTTTTAATATTCTTATCTTCAGTCTCATAATAATCAAATACTGAAAGTAAACTTGCTGTCAATTGATCATAATCTGATTCTGTTTTATTTTCTTTTAAAAACTCATTATAAGTAATCACAGTAAACGTTTGCTTTTTTATTGTTATATTCTTCTCCAACAATTTCCACTATACAATCTGATTTTCCTTTTATACCTTCTTTTGTCTTAAATTTGGTTACAGGTTTTCCATAATCGTCTAATATTGTTACAATATATCCTTTCATCTCACCATCCCACAAGTTGTGTTCTCCGAAATATGGTAAATTTCTAATTTTACCAACAGAATTTGTTTGAGGAGTTTGTTTGGTACATTTTAATTTATCTAAATACCACAACTTCATAATATTGCGTAAGGTGTTATCAGGATGCTTTACATCATCAAGAGATAAGTCACCACTAAAATACTGTGATAGTTGTTTTAAAGCCACTATATAGGTATCTACACCATCAATTACTCTTAAATTGATAGGTAAATTGTATATTTTTATATCTCGACCAAATTGCATTATCTTTTTATGGTAATAATCTACACTTTCATATAAAAAATCATTATATTTTTTCATAATTAAATTATTTTTATATAAAATGAAACATTATCGTCATCTATTTCTATGTACGTATGTACTTTTTTATACCAATCAAATCCTTCTGCGAATTTATCCAAAGTTACTGACATTCTATTATAATCTTGATCGGTTTCATTAAAATTACTCATTTCAACTACTTTTCTAACTACTGTGCTACTTGTAATTTCAATTTTAGAGTCTGTTCTTGGAAATAATTTTGTTAAATCTTCCTTAATATCATTTATAAATCTTCTTTTCTTTATATCAACATCTTTAATTAAGACATCATTAACTTTTTTAAGACAGTCAAGGTCAGGTAAATTTCTTAAATCACTATCATGTACGTTATATCTACCAACTTTATATATAAGATGTGTTATATCATCGTAAAAACCGTAGAATAATTTAAATTCATCGATAGCGAAGAAGAATGATAATCTTTTATCTTTAAGCTTATATATTGTCTTATAAGCTGTTTCCAATGAACTTCTAACTTCTAATTCATTAATAATATCTTCATTATTTTGGATTCTATCTGTGTAGAAGAAATAAAGATATTTACCTTTATTAAGATATTTTTTAGTTGAAAATAAGTTATCTGAATTAATTATTTTCAAAAATATTTTAAATGCAGCCTTACCAGAGGCTAATTCTGGCGTTTGTAAACTTTCTTTTATCATTATATTATCTTTATTTTCTAACATCTTTGGATTTGTTAAATCGTAAGTTCCTATATTTGCTACCGATTTTATTTGCGTAGGTGAAAAAACAATATATGACTTAGCAAATTTACTAATCGTATTGAAACCTTGTATTTGGTATGGTTGATAAATAATACCATCAAAATTATCACTTACTAATTTATAGACCTTGGAAAGTATTATTTTGTCTAACATATTTTGAACAATTGATACACTACCAATTCCATCAATGATTTTACCATTTTTATCATATTTACTAAATACATGATTTCTTTTTATTAATCTTGATACCTTTAGTAATTTTTCAGCAAAGATTACCATTTTATCAAAATCTGGATCATCATTCCACCAAGTACCTTTAGTTAAATCGAGTGGATTTTCTACTCTTAAATATACTGGATATATTGTCCCTTTCTTTTTGGTGTATATTTCTGAATCTTTTGGATTTTCAGAAAAATGTATTCCAAAATCCATCTGTTGTTTTGATTTTGATTTTTTTCCTGCCTTTTCTTTAAATTTTTCAAAATCCTTGTCAGTACCATGATATACAATTAATGGTTTACCTTCCTTAACAACTTTAGAATCTCCGAACCATTCTTCAAAATTTGTTGCACTTTCTAACATTTCAGGATAAGTTCCAGGATATAATTCCTGTATTTCTTTTTTACTCTGCTTATATAAATCAATATCAGCATCCGTTTTAACTTTATATCCTATTTTTTGTTCTTTAATTTTAACACCATATTTCTTTGCGAATTTTCTAAAATTTAATCTAAGCGACTTCCAACCCTCAATAGTGTATTCAGACATACCTAATGTTTTATCTTTGTTGTGTTCTGAAAAATATCTGAGCATTTCATCTAATAAGTTTATAGAAATACCTCTTCTTTGAAAACTGTTATTTGTTGAAATAAATGATATTCCATGTCGTTTTTGTATTGAATAATAAGCATATTTTGCCATGCCAAGTATGTCTTTATCATTATAAGCAACTATAAATCTTATACTTTTACCATAATCATCATAAGATTGGTGGCTTAAATCACTGTATGAAAAATATTCAATTCGTTCTTTTAACTTGTAATCGTTACCATAGTTATCTATATAAAACTTAGTAAATTCACTTTGAGTAAATGTTTTTATATTATAATTAAAAGATTCAAATAATTTTAAATGTTTCATAGTTCGTCCAATTTATTTATTAATTCTTCTGTGTATGATTCTGGTGTTATAACGCCTGACCAATCATAATTCGGATAATCACAATCAATTAAAAGGTCACTTTCATCATCGCCATATCCTTCTGAATCATATCCGAGTGTGTTTATAATATCTATAACTCGTTTGTTTTGTTCATTCGAGGAATTTTCAACTTCGCTTATATATTCTAAATCTATTATAAAATGTAGACCATCATCAAAAACGTTTTTTGATAATGGTCCGAGTTTTTTAATTATTGCATTTGTTACTGTTTCAAATGCATCATCTTCATCTACTAACATTTTTGCAGAAGATTTAGCATTATTGAATTTATTTTTAATATCAACTAAATTATCAAAATTAACAGTGTTTATTAACTTTTTAAAAGATAATACCTTTTTTTTAGTAGTTATTATAATATCATTTTTCTTTTTATTAAATTTCATATTTTCTTTACTCAATATCATTTCGTTTGAAATACCTTTATAGTTATAAAAAATTTTATATTTCTTTTTATCACACACTTCAATGATTGTTTCAAATCCTATATCTTCTACTAAACCCCAATCACTATCATAGTTGAATTTTTCATCATAATCATGTAAAACAATTAAGGAATATTCTAAAACCTCTGCTTGCCACCCAGCACCAAAGTATGAACGATCTTTAAATATAGCTTTATCAAAGTCACTCCAACCACTCAATATAAAATGTATTTCATCATTTATAATTTTCAAATCACTATATCCATCAACAAATTCTTCTTTAGTTAACTCACCTTCTTTCATTAATTTATTTTTAAGTGCAATATTATTCTGCTTATCCATTAATACCTTATTTTTATCAAATAGATATTTTATTCTTTTAGCACTTAAATCAGAAATATGAAAATCCTTTTCAGGTTTATATTCATTTGAAATTAAATCAATTATCTGATACATGTTAGTTGTTTTATTAATCTTAACATCTTCACTAACATTTGGATATGCTAATAATTCAACTATGTATGGATGATATTTTTCAACTGGTTTTTCATTTCCACGACCTTTCATCTGATAAATTATCGCACTATTATCTGATTCATGTTCAATAGCAACTGTAACATGTGGAGATTGTTTTTTCCTTAATGAATAAAGTGTGTCGTGATTTGTTGTTGCACAATGACCCATAGCGTTACCTTCATCTTCACATTCCTTTTTTCCTAAATCTATCCAATAATAACCATCTGGAAATGACATAATTATATTCCCCTTTTCATTAATAATTACACCACTTGCTTTAAGATTTTTGTGCCAATCCCTTGCTTTTCTGAGCGCATCAAAATATCTATCATATTGTGATAAATCAACAATTTCTTCATCTCTTAGAGGGGATTTTAACCAGTCTACAATTTCTGTTATGCTACGAATATAAAAAATATTTTTATAATAATCATCTATTCTACTTTTCATTTTTTCTTCGTGTTGTTGGGTTTCTTCTTCATTAAAATCAAGTTTGCCATCAACATTTAAAATTTGCTTACTAAATTTAAATTCGCCGGTTGTTAAATAATTAGTGATTGTTTTAAGTTTTTCTTCGTTATCTAATTGTTGAAAATAAATATCCCTGCCATTAGAATATTGTACCATATTATTTGCAAGATATTTTTTCAATTTATCAGCAAACCAAATAACATATTTTAGTCCTTTAGTATCATTATTACCAACAACTTTATCAAAAATAGAATTGATAAGAGGTTCGTATCTTAAAAATTTACGAATTTTATCTTTTTGTTTTTTAATCTTATTGTCTCGATTACTTTCGAGAATCAGATATGTTTTATAATTATACATTTTTTTCTTTTATTTTAGGTAAAATTTTATCAAAATATAAATCCCGTTTTACATATAAACAGGGGGAATCTGTCCAAATTTCATATTTATCACGTCTATGTTTAGTGGTGTTATAATTAAAAGTTATAAGTTTATTTAAATCTTCATATTTTGATACTTCAAATCCTAAAGAACGAGGTTCAAAAATATCTTCTAAAGCTTTCATTAAATCTTCATCATATTTATTTACCATATCTTCATCTTTAATTCCAAATTTTCTTGAAAAAATGCGACTTTTAGTATTCGGGATGTTGTTATGTGATAGTTTTTCTATGTCTCTCTTAAATGTTTCCCAATTTTTATCACTAATTTTAAAAAAATAATTATCATACTGGTATTGAAATAGCATATACATATATTGTAATTTTGTATCATTTAACCCATCAACCCACCAGATATCAGAATTTGGAGCAACACCCCACTTAGAATTATTGTAAGGTATAACGATAAAATTTTTCTTAATATCATTTGTTGACCAGTAGCCGTTTAATTCACATATTTGTTCTCTTTTCGGATAATCTATCCAAGGTTTTGAATGATTGATTAATAATGTGTAATAATTACCATGCGTTACACTGCGTCTTTCTTGTATTTCATCAATTAAAAAAAAATCATTTTTATAAAAATTCCTCATGAATTTTGTTATTAAAATGTCTGAATTAAAATTACTACAATTTTGTTCAAATAATTTCCAAAATCCTTTTTCATCAAGAATTGTTGTACCTTCCCAAACATTTTCAAATAAAAAGTCATTATAATCAAGCATCTTATTCCCCCATTAATTTGTTTGGTATTTCTTCATCAGTATATTTACTATCAAAATCTTTATTTATTTCGGTTTTTTCAAGATATTTGTCTATTAAATTTTGAGCAATTGCTTGTGAACCATTACCTTCTCCTGATTGAGTTGCTACCATTTGTTTTATGTCTGTTTGTCTTTGCTTTGTATCAACAATTAAATCTTTAGCCCAATCATTAGCTTCTTCGCTACTCATATTATAGTCACTTTGTAATAGTTGTTTCATTGTATCCTGAACATCATCGAAGACGACTTCCATTTCTGCGGCTTGTGGGCTATAATCTTTGTCGAATGTACTTTTAACCGTTTGTATAGGTGTTGTGCCTTGTGATACAGTATTATGATTTTCAACCCCTGTTACACCACCTTCTTTAATAAATTGTAAATATTTTTTCATGTTTGTATAATTTTTTTCTTGTAATTCTAATTCATATTGTTCTTCTCGTTTAGCTTCTTCTTCTAAATATTCTTTATCTTCTTCATAATTCATGTAATTAGCATAATATTCGTCACCAAACATTTCTTCAACCCAACCAAAAAATTCCAACATATCAGAAGTATTAACCAATGGTTCATCAAAATATTCTTCGAATGTTTCGTTGTTCCAAACCTTACTATACCAAATTTTGATAATTTCTTTTGGAAATATATTTCCTACGTATGCAAATTTCCTATATGTCGCTCCTATATATTTGTTTTTTATCTTTTTTAAATTTTCTACAGGTGTATCATTTAATTTGTTAACTGAATGGTGTCTCGAAGCGTGTCTCGAAGCGTGATAAACATCATCATATTCTTCGTGTCCTTGTTTAACGTAATCAACATAAAAATCATAATCTATATCAATTTTAGATGTATCCATATTTTTAGTTGAAACTTCCAATATAATAGGAATGCCGCCAATATTATTTGTTGCCTGGCTTGTATAATATTGAGCCTCCGCTTTTGATGATGTATAAAATGTCCTATCAGTATGATAAATATTTTTAAAGTTTGTAGGTGTTTTATCGGGTCTTAATCCGATTTTTAGAATGTTTTTTAAATGATTTGTTGATGTACCATGAAAAACTGTCTTTGGCATCTTTCTAACTTTAATATCTTTATTAAAATTGTTGATTAAATCATCAATGTAAAAATTATTTTCGTGAGGTATTTCTTCATTATCTGGACCAAAACTATATTCTGTTATTTCTAACCATTCAACGTTTATCTTTTTCGCTAATACTTTTAATGTGTCTATAAAATGTTTTGAAATTGCAGGGTCTTGATTGAAACTTTGAGTCACATAAAGACCAACATCTTTATTTCCAGTTTCCCACGAAAGCATAATTATATCTGGTCTTTCTTGAATATATTCATCTAATGTAGAATTAAAACCTTCTTCAATATCTAACAGTTCCCTAAGTTTATTAAATTCTTTTGCAAATTCTTCTGATGAAAAATCTTCATCAGAAATTTTTTCCGGTATGAAAAGTATATATTTCTTATATGATAATATCATATAACTTTCTGATTTACCAACTTCGAAATCAGGATGAACTACCTTCTCATTTAAAAAATTGTTATATTTTAATATCGTTTAACATTTCTAATTACTTTTTTAATTCATCAATATCATTTTGAATTTTTTCTCTTTGTTTTTTACCACCAGAATTTAATGCTGATAAAGCTATTGTTGATTGCCTTCCATAATTACCAACCCAATATTTTTCTTCTATCGCTCTTTCAAATTTTGGTAAGTTTACATAGAACTTATTCTTAGCATCATTCTTAATTGATTTATAATTACTCTCACCAAGTTTATTTATGTTATCTACTATGGTTTTTACAATTTCTTTTCTACCTCTTAAATTAAATTCTTTCTTGTAAAAATTTATCTCAGGATCTAAATGAAATTCTGGTGACCAATTAT
>Ga0164315_10002593_pt1 | contig 13864 bp, 9 predicted proteins | sample GuaBasSedimGuay6_FD_113737 | JGI IMG/M metagenome (GOLD analysis project Ga0164315, IMG submission 113737) | Subseafloor sediment microbial communities from Guaymas Basin, Gulf of California, Mexico - Guay6, Core 4569-2, 0-3 cm | ecosystem: Environmental > Aquatic > Marine > Hydrothermal vents >... | reverse complement strand
TGTCCTCAGGTACAAACCCCTTGTTCCGGAAAAATTCCACTGTATCATGCTGTTTTTCCCAGACGTAGAGGTAAAGATGTGACTTGTCAGGTATATGTTCGGCCAGGTATTCGATAAAGGCGGTCCCTATCCCCCGGCCCCGGCCGTAGGGGCTGGTTACCAGTTTGTAAATAAGGAACTCCGATCCATCGGTAGAAACATAGGTAAGGATATAACCCAGGATTTCCCCTTCTTCAGTCCAGACATAGCTGTGCTCGGCATCTTTCTGAGCGGTGGGATCGCTGATGTATGGAGAAGGAATAATAAATGTATCGATATTCAAAAGGGGGTTGATTCGAATCCGTTCTTCAATTGTTGGGGTGAGGAGCTGTATCGCATCATCTTGCTGCATAATCTATGAGTATAACTGAAAAAATCGGGAGTTTTTTCAGTTATACGGATATTTTCAGTCCTATACCTTACTGGGTTACCTCAAAACGCCGGAAAACAGCATCATTGGCACGAACCCGTCTGGAAACAGGTACGGCAATGCGGTCGCCCTTTTCAGCGGATAAAACCGCTTTATGATCAATCTGAATCGATTCAACATCCACAGAGAGATTTCCGGTGGTAGGCCCTTGAATCAGCAGCTCATCCCCGATTATGAAAGAGGCACCCTGTACTTTGATTTCGGCCACACCGATTTTTCGGAAATAATTAACAACAATACCCACAGTTTCCTTGCGCTTGAGAGCCTGGCTGTTGGGGGTTTTCGCCCAATCCCCCACCGGCCGTCCCATGTAGTAACCATCCGAAAAATCCCGGTTGAACACGGTCCGCAGTTCATCGGTGAGGCTGGATTTAAGCCCACTGAACTCCATCTGATCGGTTTTACCGTTCCTCTCAAAGTAGAAATCGATGGCTTTTCGGTAAGCACCGACGACTGTAGAAACGTACTCCGGGCTCCTCATCCGCCCCTCTATCTTCAAAGAGGCCACCGGCGACTCCAGTATCTTCTCAAAAAAGGGCATTGTGCACATATCTTTGGGGCTCATCACATAATCCTGGCCTATTTCATACTCATAGTCACCCTCAACATCGATAATCCGGTACTTTCGCCGGCAAGGCTGCAGGCAGGCCCCGCGGTTCCCCGACTCTCCACTGACAAGTTCAGACATGAAACACCGTCCGCTGACAGACACACACATGGCACCGTGAATGAAAACTTCAAGCTCTAACCGGGAGGCTTCTTCTCCCAGTTCTTCTTCAAGATTCAGATGAATTTTCTGCAGATGGTCCAGAGAGCATTCTCTGGCCAGCACAAAACGGCGGATACCGCTCTTTCGGTAGTACTGAAGAATGGCCCTTGAATTACTCACCGAAGCCTGGGTGGAAAGGTGTACCTCAAGGTTCCGCTGCAAAGCTGCATCAATAACCGCAAAATCCCAGCAGATTACCGCATCGACCCCGGCTTCTGAGGCCTTATCAAGAGTTGACTCCAACAGGCCAAACTCCGTTTCATACACAATGATGTTAATAGCCAGATAGGCCCGGGCACCGTATTCATGACAGAGAGAAACCACACCGGCAATATCATCCGGACTGAAATTACGGGCACGTTTTCGCATATTAAAGGCTCCGGCACCGAAATAAACAGCATCGGCTCCGGCGTCCAATGCCGCTCTCAAGGATACATCATCCCCGGCAGGGGCCAGTAATTCCGGTTTCTTCATCGGGGACTCTCAAGGGCATCTATCAGGGAAGAGATCCATAGGGATAGATTTACAGACGAAAGTCTGGCAATCTCCAAGACTCTCTGATGAGAATGCTTCATCTTCTGAATCCCGGTGGCCATGTTGGTGATGCAGGCAATGGCAAAGCATTCAATCCCCACATAATTCGCCGCAATGGTTTCCGGAACTGTAGACATACCCACGGCATCTGCACCCATGCGTCTGATACTCCTGATTTCTGCAGCAGTTTCATAATACGGTCCCTGAAATCCGGCATATACACCCCGGAAATTCTCTATTCCCAGATTATCAGCAACTTTTTCAGCAAGTGATATCATCTTCAGGCTGTATGGTTCACTCATATCCGGGAAACGAGGTCCGATTCTCTCATCATTAATACCTATCAGAGGATTATCCGATACCAGATTGATAAAATCATCAATAATCATCAGAGTTCCAGGAGAAAAATCATCATTGATTCCTCCGCAGGCGTTTGTAATTACCAGTTTTTTTACACCAAGAAATTTCATTAGAAAAACAGGGAAGGCAATCTGCCTCATAGAATAACCTTCATAATAATGAGGCCGCCCTTCCATCATCATCACCGACTTTCCGTGAAGACTACCGAATAAAAGCCGACCTGCATGACCTGCTACCGTTGAGAGAGGGAAATGAGGAATATCCCCGTAAGGTATAACAACGGGGTTTTCCAGTTGATCGCTTAGAGCCCCCAGACCTGATCCGAGAATTACGGCTATTTCAGGTTTCCCGGTTATCACAGATTTAATAGATTCAGAAGCTTCTATCAATTTTTCGTACAGCATTTTCATGTTCTTTTAAGATGGCTTAACGCCTGGACCAGAATGACGGTGTCAGCAGTATAAGTACCGTATAAATTTCCAATCTCCCGGCAAGCATGGCTCCGCTAAGCACCCATTTTACAAATGGATTATAAAAAGCATAATTCATTGTCGGACCGATTTTACCGAATCCCGGACCGATGTTACCGACAGTTACCAAAGCGGTGGTAAATCCGGTGGTAATATCAGCTCCAAAAATACTGACAACAATAGTAACAACCATCAGGCAGAGCAGATACAGCAGAATGAAACCGCTGACAGCGTAGAGAAAATCCTTCTTTACCGGTTCACCATTAATCCGAACACGGAAAATACTCAGAGGCCGGGCCATGTACCGCATTTCGTTCAACGCCAACTTGAACAAAGCGACAATCCGAATCACCTTGGGACCGCCGCCGGTTGACCCGGAACAGCCTCCGACAAACATCAGAAAAAACAATACGCCCTTGGCCGCCATGGGCCAGAGATCGAAATCAGCCGTGGCATATCCGGTAGTTGTTATAATCGAAGCGGCCTGGAAACCGGCAAATCTCAAGGCCTTTCCAAAACCACCGTACATATTCAGCAATGAAATCGTAATAATCAGCACTGAGAAACCATAAATACCCAGATAAACTTTAAACTCTGTATTCCTGAAAATATCTCTGATATCTCCATTGAGAAGTTTGTAATAAAGACCAAAGTTCATTCCGGCCATAATCATGAAAATCGTAATAACCCAATCGATATATCCGGAATTATAGGCCCCGACGCTGGCATTTCGTGGAGAAAATCCGCCTGTAGCCAGAGTACCGAAAGTGTGGGTGAGAGCATCAAAAAGGTCCATTCCCCCCAGCATGAGTAAAACGGTTTCAAGTACCGTCAGCCCCAGGTACAGAAACCAGAGAATCTTTGCCGTCTGAGTTATTTTGGGAGCAATTTTATCCAGAGTCGGCCCCGGGGACTCCGCCCGGACCAGCTGTACTCCACCAGCCCCTAAAAAAGGCAGTATGGCAACGGCGAGAACCACTATCCCCATTCCCCCGAGCCAGTGAGTAAGAGAGCGCCAGAACAGTATTGAACGCGGAACGGATTCAATTACGGTAAGAATCGATGCCCCAGTGGTTGTAAAACCACTCATGGTTTCAAAAAAAGCATCTGTATATGAGGGAATGGCACCGGACAGGACAAATGGCAATGCTCCGACTGCAGAGGCGGCAATCCAGCTTGCCGTAACCATCATAAAACCTTCCCGGGTTCTCAAGTGATGCTTTGTACCGTTTTTCGGTCTGGAGAGCCACCAGAGAACAGTACAGAGAATAAGGGTAAAGATAATCGTAAACCCAAAGGCCTCTGCAGAAACAATATCGCGGTTATATATGGCAATCCCCGCAGGAAGAAGCATGAACAGTGAAATAAGTATCAGCAGCAGGCTGACTATGTGCAGTACCGGTGAGAAACGGATCATGAGCCGGCAACCGCTTCCTCAAGTTTCTTAACCGCCTCCTGGGGAGTAATCACCATCAGACGGTCCTGTTCACTCAGAACAAGGTTGCCATCGGGAAGCAGGTACTCACTACCTCTGTTCACCATGAGGATTAAACTGTTTTTCGGTAATTTCAGATCTCTGATAAGCTTGCCCACCAATGAAGATTCATTATCCAGCAGAAAATCAATAATTTCAAAATCACTTCCGGCAATTGTATGAACACTGCGGACATTACCTTTTCTTAATATACGGAGAATACTGTCCACCATCGTATCGGTAACACTGACAGTGACATCGACTCCCATCTCTCTGGCCATACTGACATATGCAGCTTTTCGAACCAGGGCGATTGTTCGGCTTACTCCATGATTTCTGGCATGCATGGCACTGACAAGATTCAGTTCCTGATTGCCAGTAGCGCTGATAAGCAGATCGTATCCCTCAAGGATTCCTGAGTCAGAAACCTCCTCATCAGATATATCGGCGTTGGTTATCAGTGCAGTGGGATAACTCTCGGCAAGCTCACGTCCAACCGCATAATCCCGCTCAATAAAATGAACACTGCGATTAGTCGGTTTTTTTTTCAGACGTCCGATGAGCTTGGACAGTGCACCCGGGGATGTATCAGCATCATGATTCTCACCGTGTCCCAACAGATAGTCAGCAACATATCGGCCAATCCTGCCTCCCCCGGCAATTGCAATCCTCTTCAGTTCACGCCGGCGCAGACCGGCAGCAGTAATTACGGCATCAGTGCCCTCGGCGGCGGCTATGATATAAATCATATCCTGGGCAAGAACCATGGTATCGCCCCCGGGTATCATTGATTCACCGTGTCTTATTATCAGAGGAAGCAAAAAATCCCCGGTAAGAGATTTTCGTATATCCATCACCAGGCGGCCGACAAGAGAACAGCCGGGGTCTATCGTTATGGAGGTCATGGTAAGGCCCGAATCGGCGAAGAGGTTAACAGTACCCACCGCACCTCTTTCCAGAGATCGGATAACAGCCCGGGCCGCTTCTATTTCAGGATTTATCACATGATCGATACCGTAAAGACGCTGCCTGACCATCCGACTGGTGGAATAGGCCACATTCCGAACCCGAGCCACAGTAACCGGCTCAGAATACTCGGCTGCTACAAGAGAGCATGCGATCATGTTGATTTCATCGGACTCGGTAACACTGACAAAAAAGTCAGCCTGCTCTATTCCCGCTTTTTTGAGAACAGGAACGCTGTTACCCTCACCGGTGACTACCCGGCAGTCCAGACGGTCTGCAGCACGCCGTGCTTCTTCCGGGTTCTGTTCAATAATAGTGACTTCTTTACCTTCACTGATCAGCTGACGGGCCAGCCGCCAACCGACAAGTCCGGCACCGAGAATGACTACATTCATCGCTGGAAAGCCTAACCCGTCTGACACCTGATTGTCGAGGTACTTTTTCTACAGAAAAAAAATGACAAAAAAAAGCCGCCCCGATTTCCCGAAACGGCTCTGATTCAGACGGCCAGCCGGCTGAAATTAAAATTACTTCGCAGCAATAACAGCCTGGGCTGCGGCAAGTCTGGCAATAGGTACACGGTAAGGTGAACAGGAAACATAATTCAACCCGGCCTTGTAACAGAAAGCAATGGAATCGGGATCGCCGCCATGTTCACCGCAGATACCGGTTTTCAGCATGGGCTTGACACTTCTACCCTTGTCAACACCCATTTCCACGAGCTGTCCGACACCGACGGTGTCCAGAGTCTGGAATGGATCGTCTTTAAGGATTTTCTTTTCAATGTACTCAGGAACGAAGCTTCCCACATCATCCCGGCTGTAGCCGAAGGTCATCTGAGTTAAATCGTTAGTACCGAAAGAATAAAAATCAGCATGAGGTGCAATGAGGTTGGACGTCAACGCGGCTCTGGGAATCTCAATCATGGTTCCGATCAGGTATTCAACCTTCACATCAGTTTCTGAAAGAACCTTGTCAATAACCTTCTGAGCATTAGCTCTGAGGGATTCAAGCTCAGCGGTTGTTCCCACCAGAGGAATCATAATTTCAGGATGTACCGAGACTCCGTTCTTCGCTACGGCTACAGCGGCCTTCATGATGGCCTCAACCTGCATGTCGTATACTTCCGGATAGGTAATACCCAGGCGGCAGCCCCGATGACCGAGCATGGGATTGAGTTCCTGCAAACCTTCAACTCTTTTAATCAGTTTATCAGCATCTTTACCCAGCTCTGCAGCCAGTGCCCGCACTTCAGCTTCACTGTGAGGAACAAACTCATGAAGAGGAGGATCCAGAAGTCGCACAGTAACCGGTTTACCGTCCATTGCTTCAAAGATACCCTTGAAGTCAATAATTTGAAGTTCCAGGATGGGTTTAAGGGCTTCCAGACGCTCATCCAGGCTGTCGGCCACAATCATGCGGCGGAAGGGAATGAGTTTACTCTCTTCAAAGAACATATGCTCTGTCCGGGTAAGCCCTATACCTTCGGCGCCGAATTCCACAGCTTTTCGGGCATCTTCCGGAAGATCGGCATTGGTGCGGACCATAAAACCGTCAGCAATACCTTCCCGTTTGGCGGCATGGCGAATCTCATCAGCCCAGGAGAGAAGAACATTCAGCTCGCCGCTGATTCCAGCCTGTTCCAGCTCCACAGCACCGGCATAAACCTCGCCGTCAGAACCATCCAGAGATACAAAATCACCTTCTTTGTAGACGGTCCCACCTACATTGAAGTTTTTAGCTTTCTCATCAATCACGACAGCCTTACAGCCGGCAACACAGGGAGTTCCCATGCCCCGGGCAACAACAGCCGCATGGCTGGTCATTCCGCCGGTCGCCGTAAGAATACCTTCAGCGACATGCATACCCCCGATATCCTCAGGGCTGGTTTCCCGACGGACAAGAATCACCTTCTCACCCCGGGCCACCCAGGCTTCGGCATCTTCGGCTGTAAAAACAGCCTTTCCCACAGCTGCACCTGGAGAAGCTTCCAGGCCTTTGGCAATTACTGTAAGATTTTTTTTCACTTCAGGGGAAATCATGGGATGAAGAAGCTGGTCAAGCTGATCTGCTGTTACCCGGGTAATGGCGGTTTCTTTATCGATCATCCCTTCATTCACCAGATCCACCGCCACTTTTACAGCGGCCTTTCCGGTACGTTTACCGTTACGGGTCTGAAGGAGAAAAAGAACACCGTCCTGAATGGTGAACTCCATGTCCTGCATATCCGTATAATGATTTTCCAGACGCTCTTTCACATCAACGAGCTGCTTGTATATCTCGGCATTGGCATCTTCAAGAGAGGTTAAGGGTTTGGGAGTCCGGATACCGGCAACAACATCTTCACCCTGGGCGTTCATCAGATACTCACCGTAGAAGTAATTCTCCCCGGTTGAAGGATCCCGGCTGAAACACACGCCTGTTCCTGAAGTTTCAGACCAGTTTCCGAAAACCATGGACTGAACGGTAACAGCAGTACCCAGAAGGTCGCCGATTTTATTGATATTCCGGTATTTAATGGCTCTATCATTGTTCCACGAGCCGAAAACTGCATCAATGGCACCCCAGAGCTGTTCTTTTGGATCCTGGGGAAAGCTTTTACCGACGCTTTTCTCGTAAACGGCCATATATCCTTTTACAACTTTTTCAAGATCTCCGGCATCCAGATCAACGTCATTTTCAACACCTTTAGACTTTTTGACAGCATTCAAAGCTTCCTCAAAGTCATGGTGAGCAACACCCATAACAACATCACCGTACATCTGAATAAAACGGCGGTAGGCATCCCAGGCAAATCGGTGGTTACCGGTATTTTTTGCAATCCCGGCAACAGCTGCAGCATTCATTCCCAGGTTGAGAACGGTATCCATCATTCCCGGCATGGAAACAGCGGCACCGGATCTTACGGAGACAAGAAGAGGGTCGTTGGGATTACCCAGTGTTTTTCCCATTTCCTTCTCAAGTAGAACCAGATTCTTCATAACCTGTGTCTTAACGTCCTCGGAATGGGACCGGTTGTTCTTGTAATACATATCACAGGCTTCTGTGGAAATGGTGAAACCCGGAGGCACCGGGATACCCAGATTGGTCATTTCCGCCAGATTGGCACCCTTTCCTCCCAGAATTTCTTTCATCCGGGCTTTTCCTTCAGCTTTTTCGCCGCCGAAATAGTAGACGTACTGTTTACTCATTGGTTTTCTCGCTTTCTTTTCGATTTAACTATATAAAAATTAATATATGCACATAGCTATGTCAATGTGACACGCTTTATTCACGATATCATCCATCTATAAAAAAACCCGGTAGATCCTGTTGGATTTACCGGGTTTGATTTTTTAATTTAAGCAGCCATGTAGTCCTTGAGCAACTGACTCCTGGAAGGATGCCGCAGCCGGTCCAGGGCTTTCTTCTCAATCTGACGGATTCTCTCTTTGGTAAGGTTGTAACGATCACCGATTTCTTTAAGTGAAAGAGGTTTTCTGTCCCCAAGGCCGAAGCGGTGCCGGAGAATATCCGACTCTTTATCGGTAAGAGTTCCCAGGATCGATTCTATGTCCTCTGAAAGGGATAGCATCAGAGCCTGTTCATCGGGGCCTACATTGGCACTGTCTTCAATAAAATCACCCAGATTGTAAGAATCTCTCTCGTTATACACCGGGGATTCGAGGGATACCAGATCTCTGCTGATGGCCTGAAGATCGGTTACATCAATCTCTTTAATTCCGGTAAGCCTGGCAATCTCAGCATCACTGGGATCTTCGCCCATTTCGGTAAGCATTGCTTTTCTGGTTTTCTCAATTTGAACCAGCTCATTGGCTCGGTTCAGCGGAAGGCGGATCATCCTGGATTTCTCGTATATAGCCTTGAGAATTGCCTGACGAATCCACCAGACGGCATAAGAAATAAAATGGTAGCCCTTATCCGGATCGAATCGCTCAATAGCATTCATCAGACCGATATTTCCTTCACTGATGATATCGTCCAGGGGTAAACCCTGATTCTGGTATTTTTTGGCGACATTAACCACAAAGCGAAGGTTCGCTTCGATGAGTTTTGCCTGAGCTGCCTTATCACCTGTAATAGCTTTTCTGGATATCTCATCTTCCTGATCCCGGGTAAGCAGGGGAATTTTGTTAATCTCTTTAAGGTAGAGGGACAGTGTTGAATCATCGTCGTACTTCATAAAAGCCTCCTGACCAGTCATGTGCAAATTACATGCCAAGAGATGCGATATAGGCTTTATTTTATTTTCTGATAATGATTTAAAAATATTATTTGATCAAATTGTAACAAGTAGTGTGATGAAAAATAAAAGATTCAGCGTATAAGAGTTACGATTGAGTCGAGAATGCGTCACGATGACCCATTACGGAAGAAAACTGGATAAACCGTGTCGAAATGCCCCAGTCAATCTATTTACATATCCAAAGTGGGACGTGAAGCTACGGCAATAATCTGTTCGCCCAGCCTCTGCCCCCTGATAAAATCCACCGGGATGCATCGTAAACCCGCATCTGCAACAAATGTGGGAAAACAGATTATCGTCGTTACATAAATCGCTTCCCGACCGGCACTGCTCAGGTTTTCCAGCTGGCCTGAGGAACGTAGTTCCACCCAGGCATCCTTGATCATTGAAAGAACAGCATCATGTTCCGGTAATCCGGAAAAACGCTGAGATGGGCGATTCCCAAGATACCGTGCAACCTGTATTGAGAAAAACAGCCGTGTTTCTTCGGCAGAATCAGTATTTGTTTTCCCGGATTCTTCCATAGTTGACAAGATACACATTGATTTTCAGTAAGGCAAATAGATATCTAATGAATGTTTTTACTTGACCCCACCTCCCCCCTTTCCGTATATTCATTTCGGGCGATATCAGTTACCGATTCAAACCGGGAACTGTTCGCTACTATACATTGATTTCGAGAGGATTCAAGATGACTATCAAACCTCTGCAGGACCGAGTCCTGATCAAGGTTGAGGAAGCAGAAACAAAGACTGCATCCGGCCTTTACATTCCAGACACTGCCCAGGAAAAAACCCAGACAGGCAATGTTGTTGCCATCGGTGATGACAAAGAGATGATTTCCGTTAAAGTCGGTGACAAAGTGATGTACGACAAGTATGCCGGCACCACTGTCAGTATCGACGATAAGGATCATCTTATTGTCAAAAGCTCGGATATACTTGCTATCGTCGACTGAGTAAGTCCCCGGCAGTATTAATCCGTTAAAAGGACCCTCCCCCAAAAGGGGACAGGGTCTTTTTTTTATTTATCTCTCAGAGCCTTTACATATTGGAGGCGCTGGTAGAAGGCATTGTTTTTGTCGTCTTCATGGCTTAAAAGACTTTGAAATTCTGAAAGGTTTGAATAATTGTGTTTCTCCATCCAGGCTGTAAGGTCTATAAGAACCTTGCCGATTACTTCCAGACCTTCACGGTAGAGAACGCTGCAGAACTGAGCGGCATTTCCTCCGGCTAAGAGAACCTTGATAAGGTCTGAAGCATCGTATACGCCTGTGGAGGCAGAAATATCAAGTTCTGTAATATCAGAGAGTATACCGATCCAGCGGAGCACCGGTCCGAACTCTTCTTTGGCGGATAGAGAATTTCCGGATTTAAAACTCAGCTCCTCAATATCAATATCAAACTTATAGTAGCGGTTGAAGAGTGTCAGACTGTTGGCTCCTGCCTGACGGATACGGTTTGCCAGGTGCGGCAGGGCCGAATAATTCTGACCTATTTTTACAGCCAGTGGCAGTTTAACTGTTTTACGGGCCAGCTTAACCATGTTCACCAGCATATTTTCAATATCTTTCGCACTGGTCTTCTGATCCAGTGCTATAGGGGATAGATTTAATTCAATGGCATCGGCACCGACATTTTCAATACGTTCAGCATAATCAGTCCACCACTTGTCCGAATAACAGTTCAGGCTGGCAATCACAGGAACATCTACAGCCTGAACACTCTCTTCCACCAGGGTAAGATAGGCATCCGGCTCAAGCAGCATTCCCAGCTGCTCCATATAGGCCTCTGCTTCAGAATGAGAAATTGCGGCGTCCTTTCTGGACCGTTCAACCCCGGCGGCGATATCCTCTTCAAACAAAGATTTCAATACAACTGCTCCAGCCCCTGCATTTACAGCGTTCTTCACCCCATCAATAGTTGCTGTAAGACTGGAAGAGGACACGATTACGGGATTAGGCAGAGACAGATTCATAAAAGATGTTGAAAGGTCCATTATTTTCTCCAATTGTAAATTATAATTCCTGTTTTTTTAATAATAATCTCAAGGGTGCATTAAGGGCTACAGTTTTTCAGGTAAAAAGAAAGCTTTCCAGATCTCTGAATACACCATCCGTACTTTTAATACTCCGGAGAGTTTCCGGCAGGGCTTTCAGGAACAGAGGACCGTATTGTTTAAAACAAATCCGGGAGTCAAACACCAGTACAGCACCACTGTCATCCCGGCGGCGCATCAATCGCCCGAAACCCTGACGGAAACGGGTTACCGCCTCAGGAAGAGAAAGCTGCATAAAGGGATTTCCCCCCGAGGCCGCCAGGGCTTCCCTCCGAGCCTGAGAAATCGGATTTGTCGGTGGGCGGAAAGGAAGACGGGTAATAATAACCAGACTCAAAGATTCTCCTGGAATATCCACACCCTCCCAGAATGAATCGGTTGCGAACAGGACACTGGATGGATTATCACGGAATCTCCTTAAAAGCCGCCCCCGATCGTCATCCCCCTGGGCCAGGAGCAGCGGACCTTCATCTCCGAGAGTTTCCCTGACACCTTTAAGGGTCTGCCTGAGTGTTTCATAAGAGGTAAAAAGGACCAGGGCATGCCCCCCTGTAAGATCAAGAGCCCTTGAGATACCGGAAACAAGAAATAAAGCCCAAGCCCCGGAATCCTCAGGGGACGGGGCATCTGATGGGATTCCCAAGAACACCCGGGAAGCGTAATCAAAAGGAGATAGGAAGATTCCCTCATAGGGATTCCGGGAAATTCGATCAGCCCCTATCCGAGATTTCCAGTGTTGAAATCCCCCTCCTACAGCCAGGGTGGCGGACATACCGATAACCGTTTCGTAAGGTTCCCAAACCGCTTCTCTTACCAGATCCGCTACTGAGAGAGGGGTTTTATGACAGGCCAGCCACTCACTGCCGTCAGACCTTCGTGAAGATTCCAGCCAGAATATCTGATCCGTATGCTCATCCCGGTGGATAAAGGCATCGCTGACTCCCAGGGCGTCCTGAAGTCCCGCACAGGTTTGACGGGCTTCAACAAGCAGGCCTTCCAGCTCGGTATCCGATGATTCATCATCAAATTCACTGATGGTATCGGCGAATCTCCCCACCAGCTTCGCTAAAGCTGTGCGAAGCTCCTCCATGGGGTTTGTTAATCGGCTCTGTTCCAGTTCATCGCAGGGCCCGGAGAGCCATTTCTGCCTCTCCCCGGCCAGAAGATCCCTTCCCAGAGCATCCAGGGTTTCACCCCGGGCCCTGGCTGCATCAATCAGCGACGGAATCTCCCCGATAAACTTCTCGGAGAATAACGGTTTTTTCACGGCAAGACGGGTAAGCAGCCCCCCGCCCCGGTCCCCTTTTTTCAGAAAGAGACGAAAGAAAAACCGGTTAAGCACCGGGAGGGAAATTGTGGATGTAAAAAGATCGGAGGCACTTTTTTCGGCATGATGGGCTTCGTCGAGAATAATCCTCCGGTAGGGCGGCAGTACGATGGTTTCATCAGGTCCTGCATCCCGGCGGGCAGCCAGATCGGCAAAGAGCAGATGATGGTTTGATACCAACAGGGAAGATTCTGCAGCTTTACGCCTGGCCTTCATCAGGAAACACTTATCGAAAAAAGTGCAGAAGGAGCCGGGGCAGTTGTCGGCTTCACATCGGACTTTGGCCCAGGAGGTTTCGACGGGTTTGAAGGGGAGATCGGATTTTGACCCTGTGGAAGTTTCCTCCGACCAGCTTCTGATACTTTCCATCCCGTCGCCGGCGCGAAAGAGGTCATCTTCATGCCCCACCTCCTCCAGACGCTTGAGGCAAAGATAATTACCCCGGCCCTTCACCAGAGCTACCTTCACATCAACGCCCAGAACTTCAAGAGCCAGAGGAATGTCCTTGTCCATAAGCTGCTGCTGCAGGGCGATGGTGGCCGTGGAAACAACAATACGCTCGTCGTTCTCCGAAGCCCATTTGAGGGCGGGAATCAGGTAGGCAAAGGACTTCCCCACACCGGTACCCGCTTCGGCAATCAGGGGCAGTGAACCGTTAAACGCCGCGGCCACCATTTTCAACAGATCAATCTGCTCCCAGCGGGGCTCATAAGTATCCAGATGTTCTGAAAGCACTCCACCGGGCTCCAGCAGCCCAGATAGGGCCTCGATATCAAGAGTTGTAATCACCTGCCGGGGAATGGGAGCGGCAACCACGTTCACATGTGTGATTTCATCATCAACAATCAGAAAACCGATACCCTGATTACCCAGCCTGGAAGCTACATTCAAATCGGCTCCGCTGGGGCGCAAATTCCCCCCGGGGTGGTTGTGAATAACAACATCGCTTCGGCTCATGTGGGGAAAAAGGGCGGGGACCATATCGGCACTGCCCCGGGCAGCAGCGGAAACATCCACAACCCGGGCATCTTCATCCACCCGGCCCACCCAGAGGATTTCGATGCTGCCGGAAGGAATTACCCCGGCTGCATCCACTTCAGAATCTGCACCGATCCTGAGCATTTGAAGAGCATCGGTCATGTCTTCTCTCATTTTCAGAAGGACATCCTGATGAAAGATTTTCCCGGTTCT
>Ga0164315_10002591_pt1 | contig 13868 bp, 13 predicted proteins | sample GuaBasSedimGuay6_FD_113737 | JGI IMG/M metagenome (GOLD analysis project Ga0164315, IMG submission 113737) | Subseafloor sediment microbial communities from Guaymas Basin, Gulf of California, Mexico - Guay6, Core 4569-2, 0-3 cm | ecosystem: Environmental > Aquatic > Marine > Hydrothermal vents... | reverse complement strand
GGAGGAACTGGGGCTTCACGGTACTAAAAACGGCTGCGGTATCGGTGTTTGCGGTGCCTGTTCGGTACTGATTGATGGAAAGGTAAAGAAATCCTGTGTTACGAAGCTGAAACAGGCCGATGGAAAAAGTGTTCTCACAGTCGAAGGGCTTGAAAGCATTGATGGAACTCTTCATCCGATTCAGCAGGCTTTTATCGATGCCGGGGCTGTTCAGTGCGGCTTTTGTACTCCGGGTATGATGTTAAGTACACTGGCTTTGCTGGAAGCGAATCCCGATCCATCTGATGATGAAATAGCCAAAGCATTCCGGGGAAACCTCTGCCGCTGCACCGGGTATACCCAGATATTTCAGGCTGTTAAAGATGCGGCTGTAAAGATGAAACCCGAATAAAAAGCTATCGATTAATTATTGCATTATAAAGCTTTATCGAATTGTATGTAGTGCAGAATCATCTACAGCCGTTGAGCAGATGGTATTTCCTCTCAAATCAATCTTCCGGCCATGAATGATATCGGTACTACTCTCCGGGATATCATAACTCCGGGTGCCCTGGATGGAGAGGTTCGGCGGTTTAGAGTCTGATAAACTACTGGTTTGAAAACTCAATCATCGATCTGTGATGGTAGGTTTTCCCGGGTTGAAGTACCACCGGGGGGAATCCCGGACGGTTGGGTGCATCGGGAAAATCCTGAGGTTCCAGGCAGAAACCGCCGTTCTTCTGGAAAGGAGTGCCTTGAAGAAAATTCCCGGTGTAAAGTTGTACCCCCGGCCGGTCGGTATAAAGGGTAAGTTTTCTTCCGCTTACCGGATCCCGAACTTCTACGGCAACTCTCAACTCTCCATTCTCCCCGTCAATAACCATACAATGATCGAACTCTCTGGATATGGGTTTCACGTCCCTGAAGTCGAATGCTGTTCCCTCAACACTGAGTATTTCTCCTGTCGGGATAGCTGTTTCATCAACCGGCAGGTATCCTGAAGCGTGAACTTTCAGCAGATGATTCAGAATAGATCCAGATCCTGCACCGGCAAGGTTCCAGTAGGCGTGGTTGGTGATGTTGATAATGGTGGGTTTATTAGAAACTCCTTTAAAATCCATAAATAGTCGTCCCTGTTCATCCAGGGCATAATCTGCACTAATCCTCAACTCCCCTGGATAATTCTCTTCCCCATCGGGGCTGATAAGGGTGAAAACAACACCGCTTCTATTCCCTTCACTGTAGGGTGCCGCCTCCCATGTTCTGGCGTTGTAGCCCTTCTCACCGCCATGCAGATGATTTGGTCCATCATTACAGTTCAATTGATACTCTTTTCCCCCGAGGGAGAACTTCCCGGATGCAATTCTGTTGGCGAATCTGCCACAGGTGGCTCCGAGATAGCCCTCAGTGCTTAAATACCGGGATGCATCATCAAATCCCAGGATTATTTCATCAAGCCGGCCTGCTTTATCCGGTTGTTTTACCGATACGATTGTCGCTCCCCAATCACAGATACCCAGGCTGAGTCCTGAGGTATTTTCAATGGTCCATAGAGTCGCGGTATCTCCATCAGGAGTTGTTCCGAAGGGCTGTTTTTTAATGGTCATAAAACAATTATAGCAAACCTGGCGGATTAATTACGAGAAATGCCGATAATTTATTTGATGGTTTTTAGAATCTACCTGCTGTTAACAGCAATGCTTCTCATAAATTCTCCGGTTTTCTCTCAGAAAGCACCGGCTCCCGGGGAATTGGCTGCTGCGGTATCAATAGAGGATATGAGTTTGATTGATTCTCTGTTACTCCGGGGTGCGGATCCTGATCAGCCTGATTCAAGAGCCGAGACAGCACTTTTATATGCCGTAAAATCCGGAAGGAATGAATTAATCACAAAAATCCTGGAAGCCGGAGCAGATCCGGATAAACCAGGCTCGGATAATCTTACCTCATTGATGGTATCTGTAAAGATGTCCCGGCAAGACCTGGTTGTTCTTCTTCTTTCCCGGGATGCCGATCCGAATCTGATTGTGGACTTTACTGAATCAGCTGCAGTCTCTGCCCTTTCTCTCGCACTTGATAGAGGAGAGTACGATATTGCCCGAATTCTGGTTGATGGCGGCGCATCTCCATTTCTGATTAGAGATTCAACAGAAAACTCACCCGATCCTCTCAGGCTTCCGGAACTGAAGGTTCCTCTTGATGCCAGAATCTGGCGGGATACGGCTCTTCTAAAGGATTCTGCCACTGAAACAGGGGCAGTTGACTGGAGAAAACTTCGGGAAGAACTTGATGATGGGCAACCGGTGGACAGCCGGAATGTCCGGAATGTAACAGCTCTGATGTCTGCCGCCTGGTATGGGAATATTCCGGCGGCCACTCTGCTGCTTCAACGTGGTGCCGATCCTCTTATAAAAGATAGATACGGCCATGATGCCCTGTGTTATGCGGCGGCGGCCGGGAAAACCGGAATCCTGAAATTATTGCTGGAAAGAATTGAGAATAGGGAAGAGCAAAGCAGAGAAGATCTCTCACGGACTGCGCTGTATTTTGCCGTGGGAAATCGGCAGCACCTGGTTCTTGATATACTGCTACAGGCTGGATTCTCCCCTGGAAGTGATGAGGAGGGAATAACTCTCTTGATGATGGCCTCCTGGCTGGGAGACCTTTATGCGGTGGAAAAACTTCTACCCCTCAGCAACGGGGGTGCAATGGATAAGGCCGGGCGAACCGCTCTCGAGTGGAGTGCCGCCGCTTTTCTCAGAGACCGGAGAACCGGGCGTGAAGTCGGCAATCCCTCTCGTGGAAGTAAAAATTATCCGGTAGCCCGCCTGCTGGCCGGCCGGCTGAGGAAACACTGGATTTACAGTACCCAGCCCACAGCAGATATGGCTCCGGAGCTTATCAATGCGTGGTCTCCTGTCCTGAACAGCGGCGGCAGTGACAGTGGAGATGACTGGCGGGATAAACGCCCGTCTCCTGTTCCCCTGGTGCCGGGGGATGGTGATTTAACCTTCTACCGAATTCTCCGGGATGAAGAGCCGGGAATACCGTCTTACTGAATCCCATGTATAATCACGTTCATGAATGCATTTGAACGTTTTGCTGAACTTATTAAATTACAGACAGTTTCTTCTCACAGTCCCGAAGATGAGGATTCTTCATTATTCGAAAAATTTCCTCAGCGGCTTGCAGAGCTGTACCCTTCAGCGCATAAAGCCATGAAACGGGAATTTATCGGAAACCGCTCTATTGTCTATCGTTGGACAGGGACAAATACTTCGCTGAAACCTGTTCTGGGAATGGCTCATTACGATGTGGTTCCAACAGGAAATCCGGAGAGTTGGAATCGGCCGCCGTTTTCCGGAGAAATCTCCAACGGGCGTATTTATGGCCGGGGAACCCTGGATGACAAGGGGATGCTGGCGGCCTGGATGGAAGCGGCTGATCGACTGGCGGCTTCCGGTTTTCAGCCTGTAAGAACTCTTTACATGGCCTTCGGCGGTGATGAGGAAACCACCGGTAGACGGGGAGCCGGCAAAATAGCGGCGGTTTTTGCAGAACGGGGGCTGCACTTTGGTTTTATTCTTGACGAGGGGGGTGCTGTTGCAACAGATCAGCTGGAGGCTTTCACCCGCAGACCGATTGCCCTGATAGGGGCGGCGGAGAAGGGTTATATCACTCTTAAACTCACATCCGAAGGTATGCCCGGCCATTCTTCGACCCCTCCGAAGCACAGTGCTATCGGACTGCTCAGTGATGCGGTCAGTGCTCTGGAGGCCCATCCTTTCCCCTTACGGCTCACCGATATACCCTCGGAAATGCTGAAAACCCTGGGGATTTCTATTGGAGGAATCAAGGGTTTTGTATTGAGGCACAACAGACTCTTCCGCCGGGTGATTCTTCAGCTGCTGGCCGAAAATCCCGGCATGGCCGGTATGGTGAGAACCACACTGGCACCGACCGTAATCCGCGGGGGTGAGAGAGATAATGTATTGCCGGAAACCGCCGAAGCCTTCGTGAATATAAGGATACTTCAAGGTGATTCTTCGGCGTCAATTATTGCCCGTGTAGAAAAAATCATATCAAAATCAGTACACGGTAAAGTTGCTGTTGAAACGGTTGAAGGTTCGGCTTTTGAACCTGTTCCTATCAGCCCCATATCCGGAGTGTTCTGGAACCTTCTGAAGGAACAGGCTGAAGAAACCTGGGATGAAGTTATTGTTGCACCCTATCTGATGACTGCCCTTACCGATTCAAGATGGTATGCGCCTTTATCCCGTCACATTTACCGGTTCATACCCATGGAAGTTAGCCGGAGTGAAATGGAATGCGTGCATGCACCGAATGAATCAGTTTCTCTTGCTGCCTGGGGTAAAGCGGTAGAATACCTTGAGGGTATTATCAAAAATCTTCCCGGTGGTGATTCTGAGTGAGTACTGACGCAGTGAAAAATAACAGGAAATCCAGTATTAAAATCGGAGCCCGGGCATTTGTCCTGGCCGGTATGATTCTACTGCTGCTTATAATTGTATCGGGGATACTCACCAGAACCCTGCCTGCAGGGGAATATCAGCGTATCAGTGTTGATGGGAGAACTTCGGTTGTTAAGGATTCTTTTTCCTACCTGGATACGGCTGAAGCGGCGTGGGTTCGAGAAACTCTGCCAATCTGGCGGTGGTTTACCGCACCGATTGAAGTTTTCTGGGGGGAAAACGGTCTGACCGTAGCTGTAATCGCCGCATTTTTGTTTTTTGTCGGGGGTTCTTTCACAATTATTGAAAATGTCGGTGTGATGGAATCCATTCTGGTAAGGGCCGTTGATAAATTTTCTGAACGAAAGTACCTGCTGATGGCCATGGTAATCGCCGTTATCATGCTTCTTTCGTCTTTTGTCGGTCTTTATGAGGGACTGCTGCCCATTGTTATATTTATCGTGCCCCTGGCTATTACCCTGGGATGGGATTCTCTAACCGGTCTGGGAATGAGCCTGCTGGCCATGGGATTCGGTTTTGCTGCAGCAGTAACAAATCCTTTTACCGTTCAGGTTCCTCAGAAGATTGCAGAACTACCGGTAAACTCGGGAGCCTGGCTCCGTATACCTTTTCTGCTGATTGCCTACGTTGTTGCCTTCGGATTAACGGCGCTCTATGCGAAAAGGATTGAAAAGAACCCTGAGAAATCTCTTTCTTTTAAAGCCGATGCCGGTTTAAAAGAACAGTTTGACAGGGAGCAGGTTCTTTCGGGTAGAGAAGAGGCGATGAAGCCTGAAATGACCCGGGCCATACTCTGGTTCGGCTATTCCATGGGGTTCGGTATTCTGCTCATGCTCGGGGCCTCTACACTGACAGCCACAGGTATCTGGCCCGGGGCTTCGGATTTATCTTTCCCTCTGCTGGCCCTGGTTTTTCTGGCTGCCGGTCTGGGGGCCGGGCATTTTGCCGGTCTTCGAGGGGTGCCTCTGGCGAAGGTTTTCTTTGGGGGAATGCTGAACATCCTCCCGGGTTTGCTGCTCATCGTTATGGCCATGGCGGTGCCTCATATCATGACCCGGGGGAAGGTGATGGATACCATTCTCTATCGAGCCGGTGAATTAATCCGGGATTCGGGACCATATTCGGCGGTTTATCTGATATTTTCAGTTACCCTTCTGATGAATTTCTTTGTATCCAGTGCCTCGGCAAAGGCCTTTCTGATGATGCCTATACTTATTCCCCTGGCGGAAATGAGCGGTATAACCCGGCAGACCACCGTGTTCGCCTTCAGTCTGGGGGATGGTTTCAGTAATATTCTCTATCCCACCAATGCTCTTTTGCTGATCGGACTGAGTTTTACAAAGGTTGGCTGGGGTACCTGGGTGAGATGGAGTATCAAAGCCCAGGCCATTATGGCTGGTTTTGCGGTTTTATTTCTGGCGATAGCGGTAAAAGTGGGTTTTGGACCCTTTTAACCGTTGGATTAACCGGCTTCTTTGATGGAGAGTCCCAGACGTCCCCGTTTACGGTCTATCTCCATCACCTTCACAGTTACCTGCTGGTTTACCGAGAGCAGCTCCGAGGGATCGGAAACGTAGCGGTTGGCAATCTGGCTGATATGTACCAGTCCGTCCCGGTGGGCTCCCACATCCACAAAGGCGCCGAAGGCGGTAACGTTGGTAACAATACCCGGGAGAACCATCCCTTTCTCAACATCATCCAGGGAGCGGATGCGTTCATCAAAGCTGAATAGCTCAAAAGTGCCCCGGGGGTCTCTCCCCGGCCTGGCCAGTTCGGCCATGATGTCCTTCAAGGTGGGGAGGCCCGCTCCTTCGGATTCTGAACTGTACTCTTCCAGGCGGATTTGTTTTCTCAAGGCCTCAGGCTTCGGGCCGGAACCGATGAGTTCGGCAACACTCACATCCAGATCTGCCGCCATTTTCTTTACCAGGGGGTAGCGTTCCGGATGAACGGCACTGGAATCCAGGGGGTTGGAAGATTCTCTGATGCGGAGAAAACCGGCAGCCTGCTCAAAAGCTTTAGCACCCAGCCGGGGTACTTTGAGCAGTTGGGAACGTTTTGAATACGGACCGTTGTCTTCCCGGTACTTCACGATACTCTGAGCAAGCCCCGCCCCCAGTCCTGAAACCCGGGAGAGTAGAGCGGCACTGGCGGAGTTCAGTTCAACCCCTACGGCATTGACCGCCGATTTTACCGTATCATCCAGAGACAGGGAGAGAGCTTTGGCGTCCACATCGTGTTGGTACTGCCCCACACCGATGGCCTCAGGTTCAATTTTCACCAGCTCCGCCAGAGGATCCTGAAGCCGCCGTCCGATGGAAACCGCACCCCGGATGGTAATATCCAGATCTCCGAACTCTCTTCGGGCCTCCTTTGAAGCCGAGTACACCGAAGCACCACGTTCATCCACCGATATCACAGTTTTTCCGGGACAGCTTTTCTGAATAAACTCCTGGGTTTCCCGGCCGGCCGTTCCGTTTCCTACGGCAAAAACTTCCGCCCGATATTTTTCAGAAAGGTTTTGAAGCATTTCTGAGGCAGCCTGCCTGGCGTTTTCAGAACCTTCGGGGTGAATAACCCCGTGGTCCAGAAGTTTCCCGAGGGAATCAAGTGCGGCAACTTTTCCTCCGGTCCGGTATCCCGGGTCTACAGCGATAAGAGCTCTGGTTCCAAGAGGTGGGGAGAGGAGCATATTTTCAAGATTCCTGGTAAATACCTTGATGGCCGCAGCATCGGCTCTTTCTTTGAGTTCTTTTAAAAGGTCAGTTTCCAGGCCGGGGGCCATCAGACGGTTCCATCCGTCTTTAATGGCCAGTTTTACCTGTTCTGCACAGGCTCCCCGGCCTTTGACAATTCTACGTTCCAACCATTCAACGGCCTGTTCTTCCTCCAGCCGGGCCTTCACTCTCAGGTAGCCTTCTTTGCCTCCTCTGAGTACGGCGAGAATACGGTGAGAGGGTACCCGGGATATTTTTTCAGAGTAGTCGAAGTAATCCCTGTAAACGGAAGCTTCTTCATCCTCTACTCTTTTGGCAATTACCTTTGCCGTGAGAAATCCCCGCTCTCGGCTCATTTTTCTCAGAGCTGAGCGGTACCCGGCATCTTCACTGAAGCCTTCGGCAAGTATGTCCCTGGCACCGGAGAGGGCTTCTTCAGGATTCCCGTATTTTGCTGTGTCTGGTTCAGCGTTCTGTTTGTTGAGCAGGAACTCAGCAAGAGGTTCAAATCCAGCCTCTTTCGCCGCCATGGCCCGGGTTCGCCTTTTGGGGCGGTGGGGGAGATAAATATCTTCCAGAGCGGTTTTCGTAACGGCACTTTGAACGGCCTTTTCAAGATCCGCCGAGAGGAGGTCACGTTCAGTAAGAGATTTAAGAATGACATTCCGCCGGGCATCCAGTTCCCTTTGAGCATGAACTTTATCCCGCAGGGCAATGAGCTGAACTTCATCCATATTTCCGGTTATCTCTTTACGGTAACGGGCGATAAATGGAATTGTCGCACCTTCATCAAGAAGTTTGACGGCTTCCAGGGTATTATGAGCGGGATTTTTATTCATAGTAGCATCATAAACGAGAGTTATGCCGGCGAAAATCCCGAAAGGACTTAAAATACTCTCTTTGAGTTCTCGGTCTTTTGGGTTAAACTGCCGGTGTGAAGATTGATAAAACAACCTACAGCCGCAATGTCCAGTCCCTGGGGAATCACGAGATTATCTTTCGTGAAGGTGATATGGGAAAACACATGTACGTTATCCTGGACGGCAATGTGGAAATCCGCAAGCGCACCGGTGAGAAAACCACCCGGACCATGATTACCCTGAAGAAAGGGGACATTTTCGGAGAAATGGCCGTTGTGGAAGGCAAGGGACGCTCTGCTACAGCCATTGCCTGTTCAGACTGTCGTCTTCTCCGTCTTGATGAAGCTGCTTTTTACGACCTGGTGAAGCAAAACTCCGACTTTGCAGTGAAGATGATAAAGACCCTTTCCTCCCGGTTGCGCAGTGCCGACAACCTCATCGAAGAGGTGATGGGATCGGATGTGGATAAACAGGTATTTTTGGGAATTGGAGAGTTTTTAAAAAGTCAGGGTGAACTATCCCAGGGTGAATCAGTGGCTTTCAGCGGCCCGGAACTCTGCAGCTGGGCATCCCGGCATCTGGGTGTCCCTGAACAGCAGGCTGAAGAAGCACTGACACGTCTACTGGAGAAACGTTTTCTCCAGAAGAAATCCGATGCCTCATCCGGAGACCTGATTACCATCAGCAAACGGGTACTGCTCAGGATCATTTAGTCGGGATATTCAGTAGGTGATTCACATGAAATCTGATACAGAGGCAATCGTATCCCGGCTCAGTGAGGCCAGGGAAGCCTACTACAATACGGATAAACCGATAATCGGTGATGTGGAGTTTGATGCTCTGGAGGAAGAGCTTCGAGTTCTGGATCCGAACCACCCGTATTTCTCTTCGGTGGGAATCTTCAGCGGGGCCGAAATCGGTAATACCGGGAAAATCCGGCATAAGGTTCCCATGCTCTCCATGGGCAAGGCGAAAAAACTGGAAGAAGTGGATAAATGGCTGCTCAGGCTGAACCTTGCCCCGGGAGCTGCTTTGACGGTTCAGCCTAAGATTGATGGTCTATCAGCCAGTCTCTACTACAAAGAGGGACGGTTAGTTTACGTTGCCACCAGGGGAGACGGTGTGGTTGGCGGGGATATCAGTCATATTGCACCTTATGTTGAAGATATCCCTTCCTCTATTTCATTCACCCGCCGTCCGGTGGAAATCCGGGGAGAACTTCACCTTCCCAAAGATACGAAATACGATACGGGCGGAAAGCCTCTACGGAATAACTGTGTGGGCCTGATTAACCGTAAGGACGACCGGGACGATCTGCACTATGTGCGCTTTCTGGCCTATCAGATTGTCTGGCCCGGGGAAGATTCCGGGGGGAATCCCATGGGCATTGGCGACAAACGGCATCCGGATGAGCGGTTGTTTTCCGAATCAGGAAAGATAGATCTTCTCAAAGACAACGGTTTTTATACCTTTGAAAAGTGGCTGCTGACTGCCGAAGATACCCCGGAGCTGAGTGCCTCGGCTGCTGCAGAAGATCTGATGCGGCAGATCGGAGAAGTGTACGATGAGTATATCAGCCGCCTTCGGGATGAATGGAACTACGAAACCGACGGCCTGATTATCGTAGTTGATGATAACCACCTTCACGATGAAATCGATGAAAGATGGGTGGTAGACCATCATCATCATTATGCCCTGGCCTTCAAGCCGCCATCCCGGGGGGCGTTAACCGCACTTAAAGACATCATCTGGCAGCTCAGCCGCCAGGGAAATCTCACTCCGGTAGCCGTTTTTGAACCGGTTCATCTGGGCGGGGCCACATTGGAACGGGCCAGTCTGCACAACGCCGATAATGTTCGGCGCCTTAAACTCTCCACCGGGGATAAAATTCGGGTGGAACGGGCCAACGATGTAATTCCCTATGTGCGTTCCAATACCTCAGCCGATGGCCGGGCTGATGATTTTCAGGATGAGAGTCTCTGGCCGGAGGTTTGTCCCTCCTGCGCTTCTGTTCCTGTGGAACGGGGGGTACACATCGCCTGCCCGAATCCCGAATGCCGGGACAGGGTGCTGCAGTCCATACTCTTCTGGGTGCGGCAGGCGGAAATGGATCAGGTGGCTCTTAAATCCCTGGAAGCCCTCTACGATGCCGGAAAGCTGCGAACCATCCATAATCTTTATACCCTTGAAGCCGCTGATTTTGACGGCATGGAGGGTTTCGGCGAAAAGAAAATCGGGAACTTTCTGGAACAGGTAGCTTCGGCAAAGGATCTTACGGCTCCTGAACTTATCTCCAGACTGGGTATCCCCATGGTACAGAAAAAGGCCCTTTCCCGGCTGGGAATCAGCACCTTGGAGGATTTTCTCTCTTTTGATGATGAATCCTACGTTATCGGAAAGAGAATTGTCGATTGGAAGGCAGAGCCTGGAAATATTGAGTTTTTGAATCAGCTTCTCACCGTTGTAGCGATTCGGGAAACCGTCGCTGTCGGAAAGCGCCGGGGTGTTCTCTGCCTTACAGGAAAGGCGCCTGTTTCCCGTAAGGCCCTGGTTTCCGCCCTGGAAGAAAAAGGCTGGACGGTGGCTGGGGCGGTAACGAAGGACACGGTGAAAGTGGTGTGCGATAATCCTTCAGGAACTTCCACGAAGCTTAAAAAGGCCCGGGATGCCGGGATTGAGATTGTAACATACGAGGATTTTTTAATCGAAGAAGGGCTGGGCAGCCTTTAACTCTCCATCTTGCTCCCCGAATCCGAAAACAGCCAGTTTAAAAACTTCCAACCTGAAAACGCTCACCCCTCTCACCGTTGCCCGGGCCCTGGGGGCAGCTCAGTTCCTCCCGGGATTTTGCCAATGATAATGAGAAGTGAATCGTTACCGAACTATTAATGACTGCCGTCTTCGGGGTGTTGCCGAGACGGCTCAGGCCGAAAGGCTCACCGGCCTGACTCACGGAATGGACTGGTCGGTTTTCACTAAAAACGGCACTGACGCCACCACCCTTGCAGTGCCTCTTGCACGTGTAAAAACCGGAAAAACTTACGTGCTTATGGCCAAAGGAGCTTATCACGGACCGGCCAACTGGAGGCTCTTTTCACCGAGTTGAAAGGGCAGATTGCCGGTGTAATCTTTACGCCATACCACCATGTCACATGGGGGGATCAGATTATGCCCCCTGCTGGCTGGCACGAAGAGGTGAGGCGCCTCTGCGACTCTGAGGGCGCCCTCTTCATTATGGACGACATCCGGGCCAATTTCTGTCTCAGCATCAACGGCTCACATACTGTGACGGGAGTCCGCCAGGACATGGTTACCATGGATAAATCCCTGGCCAGCGGTTACCCCATCGGGGTACTGAGGGAAGTGAAGGATTGAAGAAAACCGCATCGGGATTCTTTATCACCGGTACCTTCTGGACCTCCACCGTTCCCTATATTGCCGCCCTGGCTTCTCTGAATGAAATGGAGAAACCGGATGTTGTTTCCCACATCAATGCCATGGGCCTGCGGCTTGAAGTCGGGCTGAAATCCGCTGCCGCTGATGCAGGATACAACGTCAGTTTAACCGGTCCGGATGCCATCCCCTTTATGATGTTCTCAGACGATCCGGACCTCTGGCAAAACCAGGAGTTCAGCGCCCGGATGGCGGCAAAAGGGGTGTACATGCATCCCCATCATAACTGGTTTTTATCATTGGCTCATAAAGAGGCGGATATTGATGAGACTGTGGAAAAAGTTCGTGATGCCTTCGGGGAAGTCCGGGAGACTCTGGATAAATAACACCGGGATTCTGGACTTTTTATGTAGAATCCCTTACTCTTGAAGTAAGAAAAATTCATCCTTACATATTTTCGCCTGGAGGTTTGGATGTTGACGGCAAAAGTAACAACAAAGGGACAGATTACAATCCCGAAAGCGGTAAGGGATAAACTCGGGCTCTCTCCAGGAGAAAGACTACTTTTTAAAGAAGAAAATGATGAGTTTGTTATAAAAAAAATTGTCCTGAAATCTTCCCTTGATAAATGGGTTGGTTATTTGAATAAGAGCGAGACAACAAGCTCTGATGAGATTGTGGATGAGCTCAGAGGGTAATGATAACAGCTATTGATACAAACATCATACTGGATATTCTCATACCGGATAAACTTTACGCAGAGGGCTCGAAGTATCTGATAGAAAAATACAGAGAGAAGGGTAAACTGCAGATTTGTGAAATTGTTTTCTCAGAGCTGGTATCCCAATTTTCTTCTGCAGATGAGTTGGAGCTTTTCCTGGAGGATGCAGGTATAGCTCTTCAGACATCGGGTAGAGAATCCCTTTCAATGGCCGGTGAACGCTGGAAAGAGTATGCAGCATTGAGATCGAAATCTCTGCAATGTAATGAATGCGGTAGAATATTAAGAATTGAATGCCCGGATTGTGGTGCTGCAATTTCATGCCGGCAGCATATCCTCAGTGACTTTTTGATCGGAGCTAATGCCCTTACACATGCGGACTTAATCCTGTCCCGGGATAGAGGCTATTACAAAACCTATTTCAGCGATTTACAGGTTGTAGACCGATAAGTCTTGCTTTCTATTAAGCTTTCAGAACATAAATCCTGGATGCGAAATCTCCTGTGATGGTAACCGTTTCGTCAAATCCACCACCATGAAAGCGCTGGGAAAGGCCCAGTCCGGCCTGCATCAGTTCATCACCTCCGGCACGGGTTCGGAAACTCTCCAGGGGGTAGAGGTAGTGATCGGCCAGGGCCTCTATGTCGTGAATATCCATGAATTCATCCCGGCCTGTTACCTGGTAGGTTAGTTCTGAATTCAGCCCGTCAAGAAGAATCTTCAAGGATGGAGGGTTGGGCCTTGAGAGTTTCTGATAACCCCCCGGAATGGCTTCATTTTTATTCTCAGATACGATAATCCAGGCAGCGCCGTTTGGTGTTTCGGGATTTTCAAGCCGGTAGAATCGGCCGAACTGCAGGAGCAGGCGATGTTCCTTGTAGAAGGCAACCTGTTTCTTTATCACCTTACGGTTGAATGGAGTCAGAGCGCTGAAGTCGAGCATTCCCATGTCAAAGCGGTTCCCCCCGGCGGCGCAGGCCTCAAAAAGGACATCGGGAAAAGCATCTGTGATACGGCGCAAGAGGTCATACAAACCAAGAATATAACGATGGGCAAACTCGCCCTGATGTTCTGCTGAGAGTACGGGGCTGTAAATATCAGAGAAATTCCGGTTCAACCCATATACCGAACTCAAGCCCGTTGGATCGAATCTTATCCGCCAGGCGTCCAAGACCGCCTGGAAGTTTCTTTTTATGGGCAAACCAGTCACCCAGAGAATTATCATCGGTATCCCGTTTCCCGAACCCAACCGTCGTCCAGCACAAAAAGTTCTATTCCAGCGGCGGCTGCATCGGCAGCCAGTGCGTTGAGCTTCTTTTCGGTGAATCCCAGATAGGTGGCTTCCCAGTTGTTCACCAGGACAGGCCGGGGGCTGTTCTGCCATCTGGGATTGATGATGTGACGGTTTATCAGGTTATGGAAGTTCCCGCTCAACCCGTTCAGTCCGTCTTTTGAAAAGCTGAGGAGGCTTCGGGTGTCTGAAAGGATTCCCCGGGATCAAGTATATAACGGAATCCCTCGGGGTTGATTCCCAAGCGAAATGAGCGGAGTGAACAAGTTCATTCAGTCGGGATCGTTCCTCGGCTTACGCCTCCGGTACGACCCTTGATCCGAATGAGTTGTCATGATTACTTACTGAACGCAATAGGGGGTATCCTAGATCTGACGGGATCTGGGAGCCGGTGGCAGTGCGGTCCCTGCGGTG
>Ga0164315_10002589_pt1 | contig 13880 bp, 7 predicted proteins | sample GuaBasSedimGuay6_FD_113737 | JGI IMG/M metagenome (GOLD analysis project Ga0164315, IMG submission 113737) | Subseafloor sediment microbial communities from Guaymas Basin, Gulf of California, Mexico - Guay6, Core 4569-2, 0-3 cm | ecosystem: Environmental > Aquatic > Marine > Hydrothermal vents >... | reverse complement strand
TAATCAAACTGCAAAGAGAAGCCCGTATAATTATCAAAGGTTTTGCGCAAATATATACCGATTTGGAAGGCTCCTGTATAGCGCATATCTTGGGGTAGCTCATTTAGATAAAACGCATCAGCTACATTCAAGTCATCCTTTATTTCATCTACATAGAATTTATTATTGAACACAATATTTATATTATTCACATTATTGGGACTCCCATCATAAAATCCAGCATGGTATTTTGCCGCCCAATGCATTCCAAAGTTTAGACCTAAATCCCATTGACCAAATGCCCGTTTTGGTGGGTCATCATAATCTTCTTCGTAATTGTCTCTTTGGGCTGAGGTAGTTGCCCAAGAAAGGCTTAATAAAACTATAAGAATAGTATGACAAAAGTACTTCATATTTCTGCTGAATTTTGATGGCGAAGATACGAATTATACTTTCGAAATAGGAAAAGATGACAGATGTCAATATGCTTCTTCAAAACATGTTAAAAAAAACATTTTGAATAGTTTTTGTTAAAAAATAGTATTGTATATTTGACTCCTTAAATTGAAGAATAATAAACCTTAAATATAAGATATTATGAGTAAAAGAACAATAGTAGCTATGCCTGGTGATGGAATTGGCAAACCAGTCTTAGATGAGACAATTAGAGTGCTAGAGGCTGCCGGATTTGAAGCAAATTATGTGGAAGGTGACATTGGTTGGGAGTTTTGGAAAACTGAGGGAAATCCTCTTCCACAGAGAACAATTGATTTAATAGCGGAGCATAAAATTGCACTATTTGGAGCAATAACCTCTAAACCAAAGGATGAAGCTTTTGACGAATTAGATGATGAGTTGAAGGACAAAGGATTTGCTTATTCAAGTCCCATTGTAGGTTTACGTCAGCACTTTGGTTTGGATATTTGTGCGCGCCCAACAAAAAGCTATTTGGGAAACCCCTTGAATTTTATTCGTCGTGGTGCAGATGGTGGAGTAGAAGAGCCTGAAGTTGATGCTGTAATCTTTCGACAAAATACGGAAGGTTTGTATGGTGGTGTAGAATGGTCTGACCCAGATGAGCAGGTTTATAATGCCTTTATGACTCATCCTAAGTTTAAGCAGAATTTTGGAACTACACCAAAAGCAGAAGTTTCTATTTCCACACGAATATTTACTAAAAATGCTACTGAGCGTATTCTTCGTGCTGCCTTTAATCATGCAAAAGAATATGGTTATAACTCAGTTACACTTTGTGAAAAGCCAAATGTGATTCGTGAGACTTCAGGAATGATGTACAAAATGGCTCTGAAAATGCAAGCTGAAGATTTTCCAAGTATTGAACTTTGGAATACAAATATTGATGCTCAGATGATGTGGTTAACTAAGAATCCTGAGAATTACGGAGTAATCGTTGCTGGAAATATGTTTGGCGATATTATTTCTGATGGTTTTGCAGGTTTGATTGGTGGATTAGGTTTTGCCTGCTCAGCACAAATGAGCTCTGATGGAATTGCTGTTTTTGAGCCAACACATGGTTCTGCACCAAAATATGCTGATTTTGATGTGTCCATTGTAAATCCAATCGCCATGATTGAGTCTGCTTGTATGATGTTGGATTATATTGATGAGAAAGTGATTTCTACTAAGATTCGCAAAGCTGTTGCGGAAGTAATCAATGAAGGGAAAACACGAACCTACGATATGATGAAGATGAGTGGTCGTCCAGATGTGATCGAAAAAGGTGCCGCCTCAACACAACAAATGGCAGATGCAATTATAGCTAAGTTTTAGTATTCATTTTTTGATGTTCGTTTCTTGTTGTTTATTGCTAACACCAAACAACGAATGCCAAACAAGAAACAAATTATCATGACAGATGAAGTAAAAGCCCTTTGGGGAGAAGAATTATCTTGGATAAATAATGACCAATTGCGAGAGCAAACATGTAAAACCTGGGAGTTGGCTTTAGATCGAAGTGTACTTACAGGTGATGACTTGAATCGCATTCCATTTACCTTATTGGTAGGGCCTGATTTGAAAGTGACATTTATGGATCATAAGCGTTCGGTAGTGCACATCGCCCGTGATGCTGGACAAAAAATAAATGATATGTACCATGGTGAATTGACTTGCGATATGGATGTCCTAATTGCGGGAGCAATATTGGCTGATGTGGGTAAACTATTGGAGTATGAACTAGATGCGAATGGTAAAGCTGTGCAAGGTGATTATGGAAAATATGTTCGCCATCCTTTCAGTGGAGTAAGTATCGCAGAGCAATGTGGTGTGCCTGCAGCAGTTTGTCATATTATTGCTGCCCATGCTGGTGAAGGAAATATGGTTAAGCGTAGTACCGAAGCCTATGTAGTGCATCATGCCGATTTTATGACCTTTTTGCCATTCAAAGAACGATTGAAATTGTAATATTTGGTAATAAATACTAAAGATTGAAATTATGACAATTATAGAAAAAATCTTAGCCAGTCATTCTGGAAAAACAACAGTAAAACCAGGTGAAATATTAGATATTGAAATTGATGCTCGTGTAGCACGAGATTTTGGTGGTGCCAATGTGATAAAAAATCTAATAAACAATGGTTTAGATTTGGAAAATCCATCAAAAACCTATCTTACCTTTGATACAAACCCAGGAGGTTCAGACCAGAAATATGCTGCCAATCAGCAATATTGTAGGATGTTTGCTCGTGAGAATGGAGTTCAAGTATTTGATATTAACACTGGAATTGGAACTCATCAAGCCATCGATAGAGGACTAGTGCTACCTGGTGGAACATTTGTTTCGACCGATTCGCATGCAAATATAATGGGTGCAATTGGTGCCTTTGGACAAGGGATGGGTGATCAGGATATTGCGGCTGTTTGGGCTCGTGGTAAAGCTTGGTTTAAGGCTCCAAAAAGTGTAAAAATTAACCTTAATGGAAAGCGACCTAAAGAAATTTCTGCCAAAGATATTGTACTGAATCTTTTAAATATCTTCGGGGCAAATAAACTCTTGGGTTATGCAGTAGAACTATATGGTGATGAGGTAGAAAAAATGACCTTGGATGAGCGTATTACGATTTCGTCAATGGCAACAGAGATGGGAGCGATTATAGTTTTGTTCACTCCCAATAAAGCAATCTTAGATGAACTACAAAGCCTTTCAGGGATAAAGTCGGAAGCTATTTTTGCGGATGCAGATGCCGAATATGATCAAGTAATTGATATTGATATGGCGACTTTTGTACCGATGGTAGCTCGCCCAGGAAAGCCCCACGATGATACTTCTGTGGAGAGCTTAAATAAAACGCATATTGAATCAGCTTTCATAGGTAGTTGTACCAATGGTAGAATGGAAGATTTGCGTATCACGGCTGAGATTTTGAAAGGGCGAAAAGTAGCACCTGGAATTGTGTTGAAGATTGTTCCTACAACAGATGAGATTTGGCGTGAGGCTTTGGACGAAGGTTTAATTAAAATCTTTAAAGATGCAGGTGCCTTAGTTTCCAATGCCGGTTGTGCCGGTTGTGCCGCTGGTCAGGTTGGACAAAATGGACCAGATGAAACTACCATTAGTACTGGAAATAGAAACTTTGCTGGTAAGCAGGGAAAGGGAGAAGTATTTTTAGCAAGTCCACGAACAGTAGCAATTTCTGCAATTGCAGGTTATATTACGGATGATTTGGAAGACCTTATTCCTGATGTTAATTTCGAGAGTAGAGGTTTGAAGCTGAAAGCGAAATCGAAGAAAGATGATGTAAAAGTGGTGGAAAAGCCAATGATTGTTGAAGGTCGTGTTTGGTTAATTGAGCAGGATGATATCGATACTGATATGATATTTCACAATCGCTACCTAACTATTACTGATATTAATGAGATGGGTCAATACGCTTTTGATAATTTAGAAGGTTATGAGGATTTTTCTGAGAAGTCGAAACCTGGTGATATTATCATTACAGGAAAGAATTTTGGTGCAGGCAGCTCGCGTCAACAAGCAGTTGATTGTTTTAAGGCACTGGGAATACCCTGTATTTTAGCAGAATCGTATGGTGCAATTTATGAGCGAAATGCGATAAATGCTGCTATGCCTATTTTAACTTATGACCCAACTATGATAAGTGCAATCGAACTAAAGAATGGAGATACGCTACGTATTGACTTTATAAAAGGAGAAGTAACTAATATGAAAAATAATAAGTCAACTGCCATTAATCCATTCTATGATGTGCAAAAAGAGATCTATTTAAGAGGCGGATTGTTATAAACTCGAATGTATTGATAATTAAAATCCATTAGCTTGTATTAGTTAATGGATTTTTTTAATTTAGCACGACAAATATATTGCTCAATTTTGATCTTAAAAACACGCTCTTATGGTTGAAAAACTACAAACGAAAATTCAGAATCTGGAACTGTTACTCCACCTAAAAAGTATTATTCTTAAAGCAACAGATATTAACACATTTTTATTAGATGTATGTAATAGTATTACTCAACTGCATGTTTATGATGTATCATGGGTGGTTTTGGTTGATGAAAAACACGCTTCTGTACAGAAGTATTGTTCTTTAGAATCGATAGATCTGGATAACGAATATTTATGTTGGAAAGAAGCAGTTGAGTCCCCAGATGTATATATTCATCAACGAAATTCCAAAAGATGTGTGAATTGTATTCTAAGTGCTAATGATGATGCTTCCTTAATTTCTAAACGCATGGAATATGGAGGCGTAATCTACGGTGTTTTTTCAGTTTCCATTATGAATTGCTTATTAGCAGATGATGTTAAGCAGCAGTTTTCAGACTTAGTTGATGATATTTCTCGAGCAATCTACTCATTAAAACTTAAGAGTGAGAGTGACCAATATCAAATTGAGTTAAGCGAGAGCCGTAATATGTATCGTAAATTATTAGAGACATCCTCTATTCTTGTGGGAACAATGGATCTTGATTTTCGATTGTTATTTATGTCAAATAGCTTAAAAAAACTAATGGGGTATTCTATTGATGAAGAAAGTGCTATTGTGGGTAGAGCAAAGGGTACTGATTTCTTGCCCAAAGATTTTAAGACAGTTGCAGCCCCAATCCTTGCTGAAGTTCTTGAAAAGAATGTTATCAGAGTCGTAGATGTAGTCCTTAATAGTATTGACGGTAAGCAAATGCAAATGCGTTTGAGAATATCTTTGATGCGAAATAATGCTGGAAAACCTAAGGGTTATATGGTGGTATTTCATGATTTGTCAGCTGAGATTAAAACCAAGGAGGATATATTGATGAGTGAGGAAAAATTTCGCTTATTATTTATGAAGGCTCCAAATGGGATTTCGCTTCTTAGCCCATCAGGAGTTATCTTAGATTGTAATGAAAGAGATGCGGAGATGCTTCAATATAGTCGGTCAGAGATGATTGGAAAGCATATTAAAGGGTTTTTAACAGAAGAATATAAATCAAGTTTTATTAAAAATTTTAAGGATTTTAGGTCCGTAGGCTGTAAGAGTTTAACTTTAAAGTTGAAGCGAAAAGACGGAATAGTATTAACAGTTTTAAGAAATGTATCTGCTTTTAATAATTCTGATGGAAGTTTAAGAGGCATTATTGTACACAGCCGTGATGTTTCAGGAGAAATTGAAGCCCAGCAAAAAATAAAGCTTTTATCATCTGCCATCGAGCAAAGTTCTTCCGTGTTTACGATAACAGATTTAGATGGTAAGATTACATATGTGAACAATAAATTTGAGGAGGTTACAGGTTGGTCATTTAATGAGGTAATTGGCCGTAACCCTAATATTCTTAAATCGGGAAACTTGCCCGATACTTTGTACAAAGATATGTGGCAAAAACTGAAAAGTGGCCAGGTCTGGAAAGGAGAATTAAGCAATATAAGAAAAGATGGAACTCAGTATTGGGAATATGCTTCTATGTCGTCTATTCGTGACGATGAGGGGAAGATTACTAATATGTTAAAAGTTGCTGAGGATATTACAATCAGAAGAGAAACGAAGAAAAAGTTAAAAGAAGCTACCATTCGTTATCATAATATTTTTAATACTGCCCCAAATCCTATTGTTATTCATGTAAATGGAGTTATTGTAGATCTTAATCGAGCAGCTCTATTATTCTCGGAAGCAAAAAGCAGGGAGGCTTTAATAGGTCAGAGTATTATGGGCTTTATTCATGAGTCATCCCGCAAGGAAATTATGAATCAAATTAGAGTGTTAAATAGAGGTGCAAAGATTCTTCCATTTGAAGCAACGTTTGTAAATGTACGGGGTGAAAAGCGAAATGTGAGAACTGCGTCTAATATTATTTCTTTTGAAGGTGAACAAGCTTATATGATCTTTTTTGAGGATATTACTGAGCGAAAAAAGGCAGAGAAGAAATTGATTGAAAGTGAAAAGCGTTTCAGAAATTTCTTTAATATAATTCCTGATCCAGTAATTATTACTAATTATGAGAAAGGCTCCTTTGTGGAGGTGAATGATGCCGCCTTGATTATGGGAAACAAATCTCATAATGAGGTTATAGGAAATAAATCATTTACAAAGAGTCTTTATCATAATATCGAAGACCGAGAGACGATGATGAATCAGCTTTTCATGCAAGGGTATATTCTGAATGAGGAATTGGAAATAGTTTTAAATAATAAGAAATTAACCGTTCTTGTGTCGGGTAGAACCATTGAGCCAGTTGAGGAAAAGAATGTTTTATTTGTAGCGCACGATATTACTGAAAGAAAGATGATGGAGCAAGAGTTGGTCGATGCCAAGGAAAAAGCTGAAGCGGGAGAGGTGTTAAAATCATCATTCTTATCCAATATGTCACATGAGGTTCGCACTCCTATGAATGCAATCCTAGGTTTCAGTGATTTATTGCGTGATTCTGAGATGGATGATAATCAACGTAATCAATATGTAGATATTATTCAGCAGCGAGGGAATGACCTTCTTAAGATGATTAGTGATATTATGGATATCTCAAAAATTGAGTCGGGTAGTTTGGAGATTGTACATCATGCTGTGAAGATAAAGAGTCTAATTAGAGAAGCAGTTGAGGCTTCTCAATTGAGAATAGAAAAAGATGTAACTAAGAAAGTTATTCTTACTTCTAATTGCAAGATAAGTGACGATGCATTGGTCGGGGGTGATAAATATAGAATTCGTCAGATTTTGAATAATTTACTAGATAATGCTATTAAATTTACCAAAGAAGGCACCATAGAATTAAGGTGTTGGAAAGAGAATGAAAATATTATGTTTGAGTTGGAGGATACGGGTTGTGGTATTGCTCCTGAGAAACTAGATATTGTTTTTCATCGATTTGTTCAAGTACACGATATCAAAGATGTTAGTATAGGTGGTTCGGGTTTAGGCTTGAGTATCAGTAAAAGCTTAGTAGAATTAATAGGTGGTAAAATAAGTGTTGAATCAAAGTATGGAAAAGGGAGCAAGTTTAGCTTTTCCTTTAAAGTATTTGATGGTATGGGTGTAAGTTCTGAGGAGTTGACACCTTCTGTGGATGCTAAAAGAAACTGGTCTGGAAAAACCATTCTTATTGCTGAGGATGACCCATCAAATCAGTTGTTTATAAATGTAATTTTGACTATAACAAAAGTTAAGATAATTATGGCAAATGATGGTGAAGAAGCAATTCAGCTGTTTAATACCCATCGCGATTCTATAGACTTAGTAATAGTAGATGTAAAAATGCCTAGAATAAATGGGTATCAGTTGACCCAATATATTAAGGAGCATAAACCGGAATTGCCTGTAATAGCCCTTACAGCTAATGCCATGAATAACGATCGCGAAGAGGCTCTAAAAAATGGCTGCGACGATTATTTATCCAAACCAATTGCTAAAGAGTTGCTCTATAATACTATTGAACGGTATTTGTTTTAATGGAATAATTATAGGCATATATGTACATAATAAGACGGGCTTATCTTTTTTTTTGTGATTACCTTGATTGCATTTATAGAAAAAAAGAGGCGATTTCATCGAAATCGCCTCTTTTAGAATATTGTAAATGATTAGCTGTCTTTCAAGCCTGCATTGCGCAATCGTTTTCGATCATGCTCATCCAAAAGTATTTTTCGCAAGCGAAGGTTATTGGGAGTAACTTCTAAATACTCATCTTCACGGATATATTCCATGGCTTCTTCCAGTGAGAATTTTATTGCTGGTACAAGACGAACTTTATCATCAGCACCAGAGGAACGCATATTTGAAAGCTTCTTTGTCTTTACAATATTGATTACCAAATCACCTTGACGAACATGCTCACCAATCACCATTCCAGTATAAATTTCTTCACCTGGATTAACAAAGAATTTGCCACGATCTTGCAGTTTGTCTATAGAGAATGGAATTGCTATACCTGTTTCTAATGCGATTAAAGCACCGTTTCTACGAAGTCCTAAGTCGCCTTTCCAAGGCTCATAACCTTTTAATCGATGCGCCATAATAGCCTCACCTTCAGTTGCAGTTAGGATTTGATTTCGAAGGCCAATTATTCCTCTTGAGGGAATATGGAATGTTAAATGGCTTCGGTCGCCTTTAACCTCTATATTGGCTATATCTCCTTTTCGACTAGTCACAAGTTCAATTGCTTTACCAGCAAACTCCTCTGGAACCTGGATTGTCAACGATTCAATGGGCTCGCATTTAACCCCATCAATGGTTTTGATAATTACCTGCGGTTGTCCAAGCTGCAATTCATAACTTTCTCGTCGCATGGTTTCAACCAAAATTGATAAATGAAGAATCCCTCGACCATAGACCATAAAGGAATCAGCCGCATTAGTTTCTTCAACTTTTAAGGCAAGGTTTTTCTCCGTTTCAGCATATAGGCGCTCCCTAATTTGTCTGGAAGTCACCAGTTTTCCGTCTTTTCCAAAGAAAGGGGAGTTGTTGATTGTAAATAGCATACTCATCGTTGGCTCATCTACTGTAATTGGAGTAAGCCCCTCTGGATTTTCAAAATCTGCTACTGTATCCCCTATGTCAAAACCTTCCAAACCAAAGATTGCACACAGCTCGCCGCATTGAACTGCTTCTTTGGTTTTGCGTTTTCCTAAACCTTCAAAAGTATAAAGTTCTTTAATCACAGATTTTTTAATTGTCCCATCACGTTTTACCAACGAAACCTGATTGCCTGCTTGAATACTTCCTCTAGTAATTCTACCAATGGCGATACGGCCAGTATAGCTTGAAAAATCTAAAGAAGTAATTTGCATTTGCAATGTGCCTTCAATTACTTTGGGAGCAGGGATATGCTCTATAATTTGATCTAAAAGGAATGTAACGTCTTCTGTTTGTTTTTGCCAATCTCCACTCATCCAACCATTTTTAGCTGAACCATAAACAGTAGCAAAATCCAATTGTTCTTCTGTTGCATCAAGGCTAAACATAAGATCAAAGACTGCTTCTTGTGCCTCATCAGGCGTGCAGTTTGGCTTATCCACCTTATTTACAACCACAATAGGTTTCAGGTTGAGATCAATTGCTTTTTGCATCACAAAACGAGTCTGAGGCATAGGACCTTCAAATGCATCCACAATTAGCAATACACCATCGGCCATATTTAATACACGCTCTACCTCACCACCAAAATCGGAGTGACCAGGAGTATCAATAATATTAATTTTTACACCTTTATAATGTACGCTTACATTCTTCGACAAAATTGTAATTCCACGCTCACGTTCCAAATCATTACTGTCAAGAATCAAATCTCCCATTTCCTGATTGTCCCTAAAGAGCTTTACCTGATGTAATAAACGATCAACCAATGTGGTTTTTCCATGATCAACGTGTGCAATAATTGCGATGTTTCTGATTTCTTCCATATCCTAAAATTTGAGGGCGCGAAAATACGGTAAATATTAATGCGATAATGGTTTAATATAGTTTGACTTCGTTGTTTTTCTACATCATATACGATTTACCTTATTAAAAAATGTTAAAGCAATCTGCACGATGCATTTTTTACTAACTTCGCTTAAATTTCAAAACGATAGCTATGCGTAAAAAAATAATAATCTCCCTTGCAGTCATATTACCTCTAGGTTTTATATTGGCCTTTACCATTAATAATAGTAGGGAAGAAGCTCAAAAAGAATTATATCTTACAGACCTGGTTATTAATAGCTTGAAGTATTTGCATTACGAAGAGAAAGCAATTGATGATAAATTCTCAGAGAATACATATGATTTATATCTTAAGCGATTGGATTATACTAAGAAGTTTTTGCTGAAGACAGATATACTGAAACTGGAGGCTTATAAAACAAAGATAGATGATAATATAAAAACACAGAGCCAAGAGTTTTTCAATTTATCCTACGATTTAATTGGAAAACGAACCAAAGATGCAGAAGCTTATTATAAGGAGATATTGGCTTCCCCATTTGATTTTACGATAGATGAGAAAATTCAGCTTGATGATAAGAAGAATGATTGGGCAGCTGACCCCATAGCCTTAAAAGAGGCATGGCGCAAGGCGCTTAAATATCAAGTGATGCTGGATATTTACAATAAGATGGAGGCTCAAGAAAAGGCTAAAGAGAAAAAAGATACTTCAGTAGAACAAAAATCTTTTGAGAAATTGGAAGAGGCTGCTCGTAAGAAAGTGCTTAAGCAGAATGAAAATTATTTTCGCCGGATGGGACAATTGGAACGTAAGGATTACTTCACTCTTTATCTCAACTCAATAAATGGAAGTTACGATCCTCACACTTCTTATTTTCCTCCCAAAGACAAGGACGATTTTGATATTAGAATATCTGGTCAGTTGGAAGGAATTGGTGCTACACTTCAAGAAAAGGATGGTTATATTAAGGTGGTAAATATTGTTCCAGGTAGTCCATCGTGGAAGCAGGGTGATTTGAAAGCTGGTGACTTGATTCTGAAAGTTGCACAGGGTGAAGATGGTGAACCTTTAGATTTAATAGGTATGCGCCTTGATAAAGCAGTAACATTTATTCGTGGAAAAAAAGGTACAACGGTTAAATTAACAGTAAAGAAGGTGGATGGTAGCAATGTGGTAATTTCCATTGTGCGCGATGTTGTGGTTATTGAAGCCACTTATGCCAAATCAGTTATCGTTACTTTAGAAGGTTCTAAAAAGAGAATAGGGTATATTTATTTGCCATCATTTTATGTTAATTTTAATAAAAAAGGAGGAGGGCGTCGAAGTGCTGACGATGTGCTGAAGGAGATTAACAAATTGAAAGCTGAGGGTATTGACGGTATGATTATCGACCTTCGAAATGATGGAGGTGGCTCACTTCAAGATGTGGTTACCATGGGTGGATATTTTATCAAGACTGGACCAATTGTTCAAGTAAAACAAAAAGCCAATCCTGCACAAACCCTTGCTGATCGTGATCCTTTAGTGCAATATGACGGACCTTTAGCTATTATGGTTAATTCTAATTCTGCATCGGCATCCGAAATATTTGCTGCTGCTATGCAAGATTATAATCGTGCAGTGATTATAGGTGGAAAGCAAACCTTTGGTAAAGGTACTGTTCAACGTTTTATTGATTTAGACGAAGTAATTACTTCAAAATTAGCAAGCTTCAAGCCTTTTGGTGCTGAGAAATTGACATTTCAAAAGTTCTATAGGATTAATGGTGGTGCAACTCAGTTAAAAGGTGTAACGCCAGATATTATTCTGCCAGATAATTTCATGTATATCAAATATGGTGAACATGAGTTGGATAATTACCTACCATGGGACGAAATTCAACCAGTTGTTTATCAAACCGTGAGCAATAAGCCTGATATTAAGAAACTGATAAAGACTAGTAAGCAGCGTGTTTCGAAAAGCGAGAATTTCCAATTAGTTAAAGAACAAGCTAAGCGAATTAAGAAATATCGAGACGATAATGTGATGAGTCTAAATTATATTGAGTTTAGTGATAAGCAGAAAAAGTTTAAGTTAGAAGCTAAGAAATTCGATGCAATTAGCAGTGATACAAATGCTGTTATTGTTCAACCTTTGCAGGCCGACTGGCAGTTTATAGAGAAAGATACTGTGAAGCTTGAAATTGCAAAGAAATGGCATAAGGGCTTACGTAGAGATATTTATTTGCAGGAAGCGATTCGGGTGGTTGAGGAAATAGAGAATTAGATTAAAGACATTATTAATGTTGATTGTTTTTATTAAAGAATGCACAGATGATTTATAGGAAAGAAGACATAGCAGAATTAAACCGGGAATTGACAGGTAAATCAGCCCAAGAAATTATTTCGTTTTTTATAGATAAAATGGGGGATAAGATAACTTTTGGGACTAGTCTTGGGGCAGAAGATCAGGTTATTACAAATATGCTCTATACTCATGGAGCTGAATTCAAAATATTTACTTTAGATACTGCGCGCATTTTTCCAGAGGTTTACGAACTAATAGATCGTACAAATAAGGCCTATAAAATTAGTATTGATATTTTCTTCCCCGAATATAGTGAGGTGGAAAATATGGTTGCTGAACACGGAATAAATCTATTTCTTGATTCCGTCGACAATCGTCACCTTTGCTGTCAAATCCGGAAGTTGAATCCATTAAAAAGAGCTCTTGTAGGACGTGAGGCTTGGTTTACTGGTTTACGTCGCTCGCAATCTGTAACACGTGTCGATATGCAGATTGTAGAATGGGATGAAAACTCAGGAATGTTAAAGGTGAATCCTTTGATTGATTGGACAGAAGAAAATGTTTGGAATTATATTGAAGAGAATAAAATCCCGTTTAATCCAATGCACAAAAAAGGATATCCAAGTATTGGCTGTCAGCCTTGTACACGCGCCATAATGGATGGTGAGGATGTACGTGCTGGACGCTGGTGGTGGGAAAATCCCGATAGCCGAGAGTGCGGATTGCATCAGAAATAGGAGGATTTCAGACTTCGATACAATTTTTCAAAAAATTCCGTAAACTACATTTTATTGAAAAATCACCTGCCTATGCCGGCAGGCAGGCTCAGTCTGTCTAAATCTTTGGAAAAGGTTTAAGGTTCAAAGTTCAAAAGTTCAAAGTTGAGTTAGCATTATACCTGAAACCTCCAAACCTCCAAACCTCCAAACCTGAAACTTGAAACCCCCATACTTTTATCCACAAATCACTATAGCATTTGTTTTTATAATAGTTGATAAAAGATATAAACTCAATGCAACCAAACAATTGTTTGTGCTGTCATAAATATATCGTGCGATTATCAAAAAATCGCTTATATTAGCGGCTGTTTAATCAAGGCGTGAGTTTTGCTTATTCAGCGTAATGAAGAGCAGTGACTGACAATTACATTGTGTACAGGAACTAATTGATTTAATTGCAGTTCGTATTATAATTTGTTTAAAAATAATTAAAGTTATGGAGATAAAGTTTTCAAAATTTCTATTCGGATTATTAATTCTGATAATACCAATTACCACTTTCGCGCAGCGAAATTTTACTGAAGAAGCCGATGAAGCGTTTAAGTATAGACGATATTACGGTTCGGTATCACTGTATAAAAAAGCCTATGGTAAAGTAAAGAATAAAGTAGAGAAGAAGCGTATTCTTTTTCAAATTGCAGAATGTTACCGTTTGACTAAAGACCCTAAAAAGGCTGAACAACAGTATAAAAGGGTAATTCGTGCCAAATATTCTGATCCTATAGTTTATCTTTATTATGCAGAATCTATGCGTGATCAAGGAAAATATCAGCTGGCTATTCAGCAATATAAAAAATATGTAAAATTGGTTCCAGGTGATCCGCGGGGAAAGCTGGGATTAGAATCTTGTCAGAATGCTATGGAATGGGGAAAGGAGCCTACACGTTACGGCGTTGAAGCGCGTCGAAGGATGAATTCCCGAGAAGATGATTTCTCTCCAGTATATGCAGATAAAAAGTATAAATC
>Ga0164315_10002588_pt1 | contig 13882 bp, 13 predicted proteins | sample GuaBasSedimGuay6_FD_113737 | JGI IMG/M metagenome (GOLD analysis project Ga0164315, IMG submission 113737) | Subseafloor sediment microbial communities from Guaymas Basin, Gulf of California, Mexico - Guay6, Core 4569-2, 0-3 cm | ecosystem: Environmental > Aquatic > Marine > Hydrothermal vents... | reverse complement strand
CAACTCCTGATAGTCCTGCAGGAAAATGGCTTTCGCCTAAGGTTTCTGGGTGGTGGTTGCGGGGTGGTGCTTACGGGGTGGTTGCGGGTCCCCTCAGATGGTGTTTATGGACACTTTACTGGATAATACCGGGGGATATTGAAAAACGTTAACTAATTGAAAAATATATGGGTTAATTAAGTTTTTCCTTGCTGTTTTCGTGTTTTGTTCTTATCTTGAGCATACCTCCCAAATCACTTCATATTGGAGGAATCCCATGTCTGCCATTGCCTATGTTCCCGACCAACCCGCAGCCCGGGTCCACGCCTCTCTCCAGCGCTCATTGACCGCCATGGACAACGCCCACCAGTGCGCTGTGCTGTGGTTCGGCGAGGTCATGCGCCGCCGTTTGTTTCGTGACCTGGGGTGCTCCTCCATCAATCAGTACGCCATTCAAAAACTGGGTTTTTCCAAGTCCCGGACCGACGACTTCGTCCGTTTGGCGCGGCAGTTGGAGAACCTCCCGGCCGTGCGCGAGGCGGTGGCAAATGGGGAACTTGGGTATACCAAGACCCGGGAAATCGTTTCAGTGGCCACGCCCGAAACCCAGGTACCCTGGCTCGAGGCCGCCAAGGGAACCCGCAAGGAGTTGATCCACGAAGTGAAGAAGGCCAAAGCGGCGGCCAAGGTGGATCCGGGGCAGGGCGAACTGTTGCCGGCCTCCAAGCCCGTGGTGGCGCCGCGAGAACTTCCCGTGCGCTTCCAAGTGGACCTTACTCCTGAACAGGAGGCTCGTCGGGCGGCGCTGGTCGAACGGTTGCACAAGCTGGGTGGCGTGCCGAATGACCGGGCTGAGTTAATGCTGGAAGCGTTGGCCGCTTTGTTGGAAACAAGGGAATTACGAGGGCAAAAGTGCCCCCGGGGGCACCTCGACAGCCGACCCCCGGTGCAGATTCACGTCCATGAAAAGGAAGGTCGGATGACCGTTCAAACCCACGCCGGCGAACGTGAAATGAGCAGGGCCGAGTCGGAACAAATGCGCTGCGACGCCGCGGTCTGTGAACATGGCGGGAGAAACACAACGACAATTCCCCCACGGGTACGCAGGGAGGTGCTCGCCAGGGACAAGCACCACTTGACCGGGTGTCTCCACCGAAACACAATCCAGGAAGCATAGCCTATTTCAAAAGAGTCAGGTTGCGAGCGGCAAAACCCGTGTCGGTTTGGGCGACTATTCGATAGACACCAGCTGCCAGGCTGCGGCCACCATGATCTTTGCCGTCAAAGTGAAAAACCGCGCCGCCACGACCGTCGATGACCAGGGACCTGTCCAACAGGCGCCGTCCCCGCAGGTCGAACACACCCACACGAACCGCCTGCCCGGGTCGACCCTCGATTTGAAGATCCGCGGCGGGATTGCAGGGATTGGGATATGCGTGGGAAAGCTGCAAGCTTTGGACGACCGGGGAATTAACGGGGGATACATCTCCCATTCCCGGCAGGATAAACATGAAAGGCGGAAGTCCCGTCGCCAGGACCCCGGTGGTCAACTCGGCGCCGCTGCCGGTGTCGAAGACCCGGAGACCCGACGCCCCCACGGTCCGGTCGGCGAGATAGAGCTGAAATTTCCCGTCCCACGAAATATCAGCGTATACGTAGCCGTTACCCGTTTTAAGGATGGTCACCGAATTGTCGGACGAATCGAACTTACGCAGACTGGTAATGAACGAGGCATCGCTGACCAGGACATGAATATCGTCACCGGTGCTGGCGAACGCCGCGATGTCGCCCCCCAGGTCCTGTTCGGTAACAACGTAACCCAGGCTGACTCCGGAAACGGGATCCACGTCCTCGATGCCACCGTCGTTGATTCCGTAAAGACCCACACAACCGACACGCAGGTTCCACCCCCCCGACCCGTCGCCCACGACTTCAATTCTGGTGTAGGGGTCGGCGCCGATCAGGACGATGGGTTGGACACCCGGTGAAACACCATCCATATCCACCCAGGTTTTGTTACCCATGTCGAAAACCAGCAGGGTGCCCGGTCCGGCGGGTTCGTACCAGTTGTTGCGGTCAAGTTTCTGGCACGCGATGTACAATAGGCCTTCCCGGGCGATCATCCAGGCGGTTTCGGGCAGACCATCGGCATCGGCGAAGCCCGAGGTGTCATAGGTTTCCAGTACTGTGCCGGTGGTGACATCGACCCGCAGCAGCACGGCCTGGTCATAACAGCTGACGTAGGCCTCCCCGACGGCATCGAAGGCGATATCCTGGGGATTGCGACCAGCCCCGATACTGAATTCGCGGACCAGGGAAAAACCGTTTGCCGGATCGTAGATCTGGATCAGATTCGCGCCACCCCGGCCGACGATATAAACCAACCCGTCATGAAAACGGCCACTGGGGTCCCCGGGAATCGCGGCCAGATCCCCCGACACGGTCCAGGGATCATCCAGGGAGAAACTCCTGGCCCTGCCGAACGTGGAATAATCCGTGGTCAGGAGCCAACCCGGACCTTGGGCATTCGCTGCGGGACACAGAGCAAGAATCGCCAGTAAAAAAATCAGGGTTTTCATTCTATCTCCTCAGTTGTACGGCAAGATGCCAGGACCTGCCCGGCAAAGGAAAGCCTTCCACATCGTAAACGGTGTTGTCGGTCAGGTTCATCACTTCGCCGCTGATAGACAGGACCCCCGCCGGCCCCAGCCAGCGCGGGGACCAGTCCCGGGAAATCCCCAGGGTCAAAAGGGTTCTTGCGGGAGCTTTGTTCAGTTCGGTATTTGACCGGTCCCGGTAGTTGGACCCCAGATGGGCGACCTCCAGCCAGGGCAACCAGCCGGCCAACGGCCGTTTGACCCGGACCAGGGCTTCGGTATCCGGAAGGAAGGGCAGCTTGTTGCCCTCGTAGGTGGTGTCGGTCCCGCCTTTGTCTTCGGCTCGCTGGAGGGTCAGATTCCCGGTCAGGTCGAATTCCCCCGGCAGCAGGGTGGACAATTCAAATTCGACTCCACGAGCCAGGGTTCGGCCCGCATTGATCGCCTTGCTCGTCCGTTGACTGTTCTGGATGAAGACGATCTTGTCGTCGGTCTCGGCGTAAAAGACCGCCAACCGGCCCGAAAACACCCCCTGGGCGGCACGGTAACTGACCGCCGCATCGGCCGAAGCGATGTCCTCGGCCATCAGTTGAAGATTGCCGTCGATTCCTCCCCGGTGACCGAACAGCTCAACCCAGTTGGGTTGGCGCACGGTGCGGGCGGCGTGGGATTCCAGGAACAGACGCTCCGGAACCACGGTCCAGACCACGCCAAGCGAGGGGGATATATCATCCCGTTGATTGACGACGGCCTCCTGGGGCCTGCCGAAGAAATTTTTTATGTGGGGGAAATCATCACGGTTGCGCTGCCAGCGCCAGGCGGGCGCCACCTGTAGGCGGTTCCGTACCAGGTCCGCCGTCAACACGGCAAACGCGTTCAGGGTTTTTCGCTGCCTGCGGGGTTCCGGTCTGCCGACCACCCAGTCGTTCTGCCATTGCCTTCTTCCCTCGACCCCGGTTTGAAAGGAGAGACGGCCCGGAATGAATTCCGGCGCCCAGATCAAACGTCCGGCCACATCGCGGCTCACCGACCGGTTGGTTCCCGGCGGATCGAGACCCACCTCCCCTGCCGGGTCATACAGGAAATCCTCGTTGCGCCCGCCCGCCAGTCCCAACTGCCACAGACCATCGTCCAGATTGAACTGAAGCTGGCCGTCGGTCCGGCCGTAGCGAACCGATGCGTGAGGGCTCAAATACCCCAGTGGGCCGGGACGGCCACCATCGCGCCGATCATGGCCCAGGGAAAACCGGCTCACCAGACGGCCCGTCTCGAGAGCTCCCGTCCCCCAGACTCCCCACTGTTCGATATACGCGTTCACGCGGGTGCGCAGAGTATCATCATCGGTATTGTGGAAGGTCTGATTGTGATCGAGGTAGGTGAAATCGTTGTCCGCCCGCCGACCGTGGACGATGAGGGACCCGGACAGCGTGCCCTCGGCGTTGGCCAGGCCCGCCACAGCTCTCCCCCCCAGTTCGCCGAAAGACCCGGCGCCCACCTGAAAACCCAGTCCCTGATCATTTTGGCGGCTGAGAAAGTTGACCGCGCCCGCGCCGCCTATGCCACCCAGGTTCGTGGGCACGACTCCCCGGTGAATCTCGATGGCCGCGATACGGTCCAACGGAATCCGGGCCAGCCCGGCGGTCCCTGTTTGGGCATCGTTCAAAGGCATACCGTCGAGAAAGAACCGAACCTGGGCGGCGGAGGAGCCACGCAAGGAGGGGACCGCCGAGGCTCCCACGGCCCCGTAACGCCGGACCTGAAAACCGGCGGACGACCCTAAAAGATCAGCCGCATCATGAAAAAGGGGCTCCTCGGCCAGATCGATGCGGGTGACCAGACCCGTAACGGAAGGATTGAGGGGGTCCGGAACAGGGTGGGAATTTACAATCAACGTATCGCTGACAACAACCCCGGCGGCCAGGGAGATCGACCCGGCCTCGGTTCCGGATTCCGTCTCCTTGGCCGGCGCCGCGGATACCAGAAGGCACAACAATCCGCAAACCCAGAGCATCGACCCAGGGGCGGGATATTTTGAACAGGATTTTTCGCGGGAAATGAACGCCAAAGCCAGACCTCGCCCACGAAGGTGGTGGCAGGCCTGGAACCGGTCTCCTGGCTTACGGGTCATCCTACTCCCTGCGCCTTCCCGGACCCCTTTGGGTTCAGTGGCTCAATGCAGGTTTCGTCACCGTTTACAGTGGCGGGGCCGCGCCGGATTTTCACCGGACTTCCGCTGGTTCGTCGGCCAAGGTTATTTGAATTTTACCGGATTTAAATCCGGAACCACCCGGTCAGCAACAGCCGACATTGGGTATGGCTACACTAGACGGCGGGAAAGTCACTGTCAAGTACACGCTGCCAGATGAGCTGGTGATCGGCCTCGTCATTGCTGGCCAGAAGCACGGTATCGGGGTCGCCGGCAACACTTGGGTTACGGGCCTGAATAAGGGAATCGGGCCAATGGTCCGCAAATTCCTCCGCGGTCCAGGGGCGGTAGCGATGCCAGAATTTCCAGTGCCACAAAAAGAACTGCCGGGCCCGGCCGGTTCCTTTTTCATCGTCTCCAAAATGTTCCAGGGCCAGCTCGCAGTAGCGGCGCAGGACCGCCCACCGCTCGGGAACCGTGGGATCCAGGGGACGTCCTTCTTCGAGTTCACGAAAAATCCAGGGTTTGACCAGGGCTCCGCGGGCCACCAGGAAAGACGTCACCGTTGTTTCGGCACGCCGATGCTCAAGGTCCCAGGGAGTCAGTAGATCCCCGTTTCCCAGGACCGGGATATCCACGGCCTTGGCCACATTGTCGATCAGGTCCCAGCGAGCATTCAGGCGGTAGCGCTGATTCCGGGTCCGGCCGTGGACACCGACGGCATCGGCACCGGCATCCTGCGCTCTCTTGGCCAGATCGACGACGTTCATCTTTGATTCGGAATATCCGAGGCGGAGTTTGGCCGACAAGGGGACGTCCACGGCCCGGCGCACGGCGGCCACGACCTCCGCCAGGCGTGAGGGGCGTTTCATGAGTGCCGCGCCCGCGCCGCGCCTGACCACCAGGTCGATGGGACAGCCGAAATTGAGATCGATGAATTTTGCTCCGGCGACCACGGCGATCAGGGCCGCTTCGGCCATCACTCCGGGGCGTTTGCCCGCCAGTTGGACCCCAAAGTCGGTTTCGCTTTCATGGTGCCGGATCAGAGGACGTTCGCCGCCCTTGACGAGCTTGTCGGCGAGGACCATTTCGCTGCAGGTACGCACCGCCCCGTACTCGCGGCACAACCGCCGGTAGGGCAGATTCCCCCCCATGGCCATGGGCGCCATGGCGATGACATCCCTGAAGAATTCCCGGGCCTCGGAACGCTTCACCCGTTATCCGCCGTCGAGCATCGCGTTTCCGTCGAAACCGTCGAAGCCCTCGGGATCGGCCATGAAATCATAGGTGTTCTTGAGCAGCGTGAAGTGGTTCTGCTCCTCGGAAGCCAGAAGGGCGAACACTTCCTTGGCCCGGGGTGAGGTGACCTCGTCCGCGGCCTTGGCGTACATATGGTAGCCGCGGCGCTCCACATCCATGGCGCCCTGAAGAATTTCAAGTTCCTCGACCTGGTAATCGTAGGGGTCGTTGGCCCCCTCCAGCGCATTGTCGAAAATGGCGCGCACGTTCATGACATGGTCTTCATCCACATCGGGCAGCACTTCGAGGGTGTTCTCCCGCAGAATGTCATCCCGCATCTTTACGAGATGAGCCTTGTGCCCTGCCTCATCCTTGGCCAGGGAGTTGAAAAGGTTACGTTCCAGGGTCGACGGAGCATTCTGGGCGCGGTCCTGAAAAAAGGCCATGCCCTCCTCTTCGAAAACGATCGCCTTCTCAAGGATTTCCAGGCAGTATTTCACATCGTTCATTGTGCCCTCCAGGGACTGATCCGGTTTCGCGATTTGCTCCCTCAATGGTAACTCCCCAGCATCGATTTTCCATGAAAAATCACAGAAGGTGTAACGACCGGGTTGATATCGATCAATAACCCTGTTAAGTTTTGCGGGAACCATATTCTCGTTGCTCCAAGTGCAATTCCCTCCTGTTTTTATGGGATTTCACTTCGAGACCGCGGGTGTTTTTGTCAACGCCGATAACCGTTTGGAAACCACATTTTTTTCCGACCGGACCTCGGAATCAAATTTTTAAGGAGGGCGTCATGGCCAAGCTCCAGAATGCACTCGACAAGAAAATCCCCGTCTGGCGGAAAGAAATCACGACCCTGATCAAGAAGCACGGGGCAACGAAGATCAGCGACGTCTCCATTATCCAGGCCTACGGCGGTATGCGCGGGGTCAAGGGAATGGTCTGCGACACCTCCGAAGTTCCGCCAGACAAGGGTCTGATGATTCGCGGCATCCCTGCCGGCAAGCTGACCGACAAGACTCCTGAGGATATCTTCTACCTGCTGTGCACCGGCGACCTGCCCAACGCGCGGGACCGCAGGGCCCTGACCGATGAGTTCAACGCCCGCGCCAAGGTTCCGGCCTACGTGTGGAAGGTTCTCGAGGCCATGCCCAAGGACTCCCACCCCATGTGCATGCTCGACACGGCCATCCTCTGCATGCAGAAGGAAAGCAAGTTCGTCAAAGCGTACAACGACGGCATGAGCAAGATGGACTACTGGAAACCGACCATGGAAGACAGCCTGGACCTGCTGGCCAAATTGCCGGCCATCGCCGCGGGCGTGTACCGGATGCGATTCAAAAAAGGCAAGCGCATCTCCCCCAAGAAGGGCCTGACCTGGGCGGAGAACTACGCCCATATGCTCGGCATCAAGGACAAGTCGGGTCAGTTCGCCGACTGCATGCGCCTGTACCTCGTACTGCACTGTGACCATGAGGGCGGCAACGTGTCGGCCCACGCCTGCCACCTGGTGGGCTCGGCCCTGAGCGATCCCTACTACAGCGTGTCCGCGGGACTGAACGGTCTTGCCGGCCCCCTGCATGGCCTGGCCAACCAGGAATGCCTGAACTGGGTGCTGCAGCTGAAGAAGAAGTTCCGGGGCGTGCCCACCGACGAGCAGCTGACCCAGTACGCCTGGGACACGCTCAACAGCGGCAAGGTGATTCCCGGTTACGGACATGCCGTCCTGCGCGTAACCGACCCCAGGTTCACCGCCTTCCGGGCTTTCGGCATGAAGAACTTCCCCGAGGATCCCGTAATGCAGCTCGTGGACAAGGTTTACACCATCGTGCCCAAGGTGCTGAAGGAACACGGCAAAGCCAAGAACCCGTGGCCCAACGTGGACGCCGGCAGCGGCGCCCTGCTGTACCACTACGGCATGAGTGAGTTCTCCTACTACACCGTGCTGTTCTCGGTTTCCCGCGCCATGGGCATGCTCAGCCAGATGATCATCAACCGGGCCATGGGCTCGCCGATCGAACGGCCGAAGAGCGTGACCACCAAGTGGCTGAAGAAGCAGGTCAGGAAGTAGGGTTCAACAGCCTTACCTGGTTTAAATGAGATCCGGGCAATTCCCGACCATCGGTCGACGAATTGCCCGGATCATTTTTTTAAGGATGTTGTCAGCCCCTCAAACGACCTTCTCCCTCCAGGCCAGGATGATCGCCGGCAGGATGTGGGAAAAGTAGAGAAGCCCCGCGGGCAGCACGGCATCGAAAATGTACCATTCATGATTGCCGGCCACGGCCGCGGCGAACATCAACAAAAGGCTGCAGGGCACGAAAATCACGTAGGAATAACGCAAAGCTTCCCGGGTGACCATGACCTGCCGTTCATCGAGGGTTTCGACCTTGGCATGGGTCAGGCTCCACAGCCCCGTCTTCCAGATGACGGGGCGAAAACTCAGGACAAGACCGATCAGGCAAACTCCGATCAGGCCGACGGCAACGGGATTGTGGACTCCACCCGCAACCCACCCGTAATAAATCAATTCCAGGAAGAACAGGCTGGCCAGATTCAGGACCACCTGTCCACGCCGCCGGGTCAGGGATTCGGCACCGTTCATTTCAATCCCCCTCTTTTTCCAGATGATCCCTGAGAACCTCACTCAAGGGTTTCATCGGCTTGGTTGAAAAAACCATATCCACCGGAAGTCCAAAAGCTTCCGCGATCCGGAAGGCCAGATCCAGGCTCGGGTTGTATTCCTCGCGCTCCAGGTACCCGATGGTCTGGTAATTGACTCCCACCAGATCGGCGAGGTTCTGCCGCGAAAGGTCTCGCTCATTCCTGAAAACAGGGATTCGGTTGTAGATTTTTCTTGGTTTCATACATGAAGGCTACATCAATTCATTATAAGAATCAAGTTTTTTGTTGCAAATACACAACAACCCCACAACCACATCCCACCGGTCCGTGGCCCATATCCGAAAGTAATTTAAGTTGTGCTGGAACCCGTATCGAGGAGGGAAGTCATGCCTACGTACGTGCTGATGACCAAACTCGCCCCCGACTGCATCGGGAATGCCGACGATCGCAAGAGCAAGGGCCAGGACTGGCTGGACCGGGTCAATTTGGCCTGCCCCGAAGTCAAGTGGATCGCTCACTACGCGCTTCTGGGCAGGTACGATTTCATGGACCTCTACGAAGCGCCGGACGACGCAACCGCCCACAAGGTCAGCCTGATTTCACGGGAGCAGGGCGCCATCAGCGCGGAGAGTTGGCCCGCCCTGTCCTACGACAAGCACCTGAAATTGATGGAGGAAGTGACCCGCGGCAAGGCCGTCGGCTCTTCCGCCGGCAAACCGACGACCTGAAACGGCCGAGCCGAATCTCAGGACCGATTACTGTGGTCGATCGCCAGCCTCATTTCCAGATGCGTGACAAACGGGTCACGTCCCTCATCGTTGGGATAACGCCGGTTGTCCGGCACCACCGGATAGACCATGATCATCCGAGAACCGGGTTCATCAATGGATCAGCATGATGCTGGTTCTTTCCTCGTGGCCGGCAGCCTCGAGGACCAGGACATAGGAACCCGAAGCCATGCGGCTTCCACCTTGCCCCGTGCCGTCCCAGATGAACCGATTCTCCCCGGCGACTCCCGCCATGCTGCCCAGATCCTTCACCATGCCGCCGCGGATGTTGTGAATCCTGGCCGTGACCGTGGTTGCTCCCCCGAGGGTGTAACGAATCTCGGTAATCGTATATGCCCCGGACCCGAAGGGATTAGGCACCACTCCGGTAATTGTGGGAACGTTCGCTAACACGTTGAGGGTAATCGGCCGGGAAGTGGAGCCCGCCCCGAAGTCCGTATTGACGATATTCAGGCCGGCCTGGTGACGCCCCACGCTGTTGTTTTCCGCTGAGGAAGAATACCCCACGGTCACCTCGACGGTCCCCCCTACAGGCACCAACCCGGACCCCGGAGTGACCGTAACCCAGGATTCGGTAACCGAAGCCGTAAAATGCACATCCGCGACGCCGGTGTTCTCCAGCGTGAAGACCTTCTCCGCCGGCTCAAAAGGCCCTCCCCTTACTCCGGAGGATTCGAGACCCTCGGAGGGGGTGACCCGGAAACCCGGCCTTGAAACATCAATCGTCTCCAGCGTCTCGGCACCGGTCCCGAGGGGATCAAGCCAGTCGCTCAACCGGGAGTCGCTGGTCCCCCCTCCGGTCCAGGAAATATGGAACCAGCCATACCAATCCGGAGCATTGTTGCCGCAGGCAGCGCCGCCGCCGTGAAGCTGACCGACCACGTGGTGGTCCTGGTCGAACAGCGGCGATCCCGACGACCCTCCCTCGGTCGTCCCCAGGTCCCAATCCAGGACCCGCAAATGAGTACCGTCACCGGGGCTGGTCATGCCTTTGTACGTGGTGATCGACAAGGGATCATTTTCGAAGCTGATGCTCTTTTCATCCGTGCCGGGGTGGTGGATGCAAACCGCGCTGGTCGCCATGCGGTTGGTGCGGTCCCAGCCGGCATACTTCACGTTGTAGGATGGATCGGGCAGATCGTCCAATTCCAGGAGTGTCACGTCCGAAATATCGTATTCTGCCACCAGGGTCGCCCCGGTCTGGTTGTCGTCCAGGGATCCTCCGCCCTGCTGCCCGCAGGCGGGACTCTCGTAGTTCCAGTAGATGATCACCGAGGGCGCCACGTTTGCCCTGACGTTGCAGTGGTAGGCGGTCATGAAGTAGGGAGTGCCGTCCTCGGCTGTATTGTTGGCCATGAAACCGGTGCAGATGAATCTCCCTCCAAAATAATAGACGGCCACAGTGGCGATTTCGTCGCGCCAGTCGTCCCCCTGGGCACAGATGACATCGATGTTGCAGGGCCCCGATTTATCTGCCGGATCCTCGCCGAAAAAACGGTAGCCGCGACCGATGGATGTCAGTTCGAGCTCCACCTGCCAACGGAGGGCCATATCAACTTCCAACTCGACGACCACTTCTTCGGCAAGAAGGACAGGAGTCCACAGCTCGCCATGGTCGGCATTGTCGGATTCGTCGTAGGCCTGGACCGGGCCCTCGCCCGTGGAGGCATAGACCAGCAGGCGAGCCCCATGGGGCATCCAGAATCTGGCAAAGCCGAGGTTCATCGAAAGGACATCCGGGCTATTGATCCGCAGCCGCCATAGACTGCGTCCTGAAGGAAGATCTTCCCATGTGCCCGCGGCGTCCGGTGTCAGGGAAACCTCCTGGGTCTCGGCGAACCGGTAGGGCAATCCCTGTTCCCGGCGCTCGGTGTCTTCCCGGGCCAGGGAGGCGCGGTCCAATCCCGGCGCCTGGTATCCCTCCACTTCGGCCAGGGCCCTGACCGGCCACTGCGAGGCCGCGGGCAGGGCGTCCGCACCCAAAAGCACCTGTGGCGCCAGGGCCATCAAAAAAAGAACGGTGATGCCAAGAGTCGAGAACCGGAATTTCATGTTTACCCTTTCGAGATGTCTTCAGTGACCGGAGGCTGTTCCCTACCTTGGACGGCGTCCACCGCGTTCCAGGCTATGGTCCAACCCAGGACAACCTGGGAAAGATAATGTTTTCGATCGTTGATCCGTGACCACCCGGTCAAAACGGAACCGCAACGGGCCGCCCATTTAGGATATGTACCCTGCAACCGCCGAGCCAGGTTCAGCCAGGGAATCGCCGCGATGAAAGCGTGCCCGGAGGCCGAATTATCATCGCTCATCGGGCGCCAACGCGGATCGGGGTCGTCGTCCGAAGGTCGGTTGGCTCCCAAACCGCGCTGCATGGTCCACAGGACGGGCAACCCGACGACCATCGCCTCGAAGTTTTGCCGTCCCCAACTGCTGAAGGGACCCGAGCGAAACCAGGTGTCGACCGCTGCCACCAGAAACCAGTTCAGGAACCAGAACCGTTCACCGAACGGATTGACGATATGTGACGCCGTATCGGTTCCCGAAGATCGCAGCGTTCCCGAATGAAACGAGTCGACCGCTTCGTCGGCCCCGCTGTAAGCCAGGGCCCCCGCAGCGGCGACTGCCCCGCCCAACCTCAAAAAACTGCGGCGGCTGTAATTGCGCCGCCAGTGGTGACCCGTCCCCTCCAACATGATTTTCTTCCGGTCTCCCCGGCGCGAACGGCCGGGCATCACCAGAAGGGCACAGACGAGGGACAGGCCGATCGCAATCCACATGCGTTATGAACCCGCTTTCGGGGCAAGGGCGATCATCCCTGACCCATTTCCCGGACCAGATCGGCCACCGCCACGGCAATGGCCGGCGCGGCGGTCAATCCCGGTGACTCTATACCGACCAGATTGATCAGGCCGGCGAACTCGTCCTCTTCCCGGTTGATCACAAAATCTCCGAATCCGGTGACGGCCACTTTGGGGCGCAACCCGCACATGGCCGGTGCCAAATCGTCAGGTTCCAACCAGGGCAGGAAACGCTTTGCATCTTCATAAAACGATGTCTGCCGCCCGGGATCAACCCGGTAATCCAGGGAAATATCCTCGGGAGCCGCGCAGGCGTCCCGGGGATCGTTGGGCATGGTCTCCAGGTCGGGACCCAGTTTCATCTGCCCGGCCAGGTCCAGACAGACATGAATCCCCAGGCTCGAGCCCGACGACGGAGGAACCGGATATACCAAGCGGTTGATCCGACCGTCATGCGTGTTGCCGAGAGCAAAATAATTTCCCTTGGTCAAATGTTGTCGCCAGCCGCGCGCGGCGATATCTATTCCCGCGGTCGCTGCGACCTTGTCGGCCCACAGACCCGCCGCGTTGACCACGATCCGGCTGGTATGATGCCATCCCTCACGGCGTTTGTCGCCCGTCGGAGTTATCGAGACCTCCCACCCAGCGGCAAAGCGGTCCAGCCCGGTTACCCGGCACCCGGTCATGACCTGGGCGCCCCTCTCCGTGGCCAGATGAGCGTAGGCCCTGGCGGCGCCTTCGGCATCCAGAACGCTGGTCCGGGGAGAATACAACCCCGCCACCGCCCTGACCTCCGGCTCGAGAGCCTTCAATTCCGTGGCATCAATCAACCGCAGATCTTCGACTCCGTTGGCCTGTCCCAAAGCCAGCAGGCGCTCCAATTCGGGGATTTCCGCCTCTTCGACCGCAACGATAACCTTGCCGCATTCCCGGTACCCCACCTTGGCGGTGGCGCAGAATTCCTTCAACAACCTGCGGCCGGCCACGCAATAACGGGCCTTCAGGGTTCCGGTCGGGTAATACATTCCGCCATGGGAAACTTCGCTGTTGCGGCTGGTCGTCCCCCGCGCCAAACCGGATTCCATTTCCAACAGGACGGTGCTCAAACCCAATTGCGAGATTTCGGCGGTCACCGCGCAGCCCACGATTCCACCGCCGATTACCGTGACTTCGACATCGAACATGGAACCCCTCAGCGGCCCGGATGCTTGCGCATCCAGGTCTGGTAATCAACTTCTTCGTAGGCTTTGGTGCTGACGTATTCAAGCACACGCAGCAGTTTGTCCGGCCCCACGAATCCCTCGATGTTGGTGAGGGCCTTGCCCTGGGAATCGAGAAACCAGAGGGTCGGCAGACTTTCCACATGATATTTGCGGGCCAGGGAGGGCAGCTTTTCCGTATCCACCATGACGGCGACGAAATTTTCGTCCATGAACCGGATCACCTTGGGGTCGGTATAGGTTTCCCTCTGCATTTTTTTGCACCATTTGCACCAGGGAGCGGTGAAATGGATAAAAACCGGTTTATCGAAATCCCTTCCCTGGGCCAGCGCTTCGTTGAAACCCGTCCAGGTGATGGCCGTGGGTTTATTTTCTTCGTCGGTGGTCTCGGCAACCGCGGCGGATAATAGAATCCCCGAAAGGAAAACCACAGGCAGGACGAACCTGACCAACCGGATGTCAATCTGGGCCATTATGTTCT